>Ga0315275_10007448_pt1 | contig 10575 bp, 11 predicted proteins | sample YL17G03_0_MG_FD_205557 | JGI IMG/M metagenome (GOLD analysis project Ga0315275, IMG submission 205557) | Sediment microbial communities from Yellowstone Lake, YNP, Wyoming, USA - YL17G03_0 | ecosystem: Environmental > Aquatic > Freshwater > Lake > Sediment | place: USA: Wyoming | collected...
GGGCGACATCCTGGCCAAGATCCCCAGAGAAGTCGCCCGGACCAAGGACATCACGGGAGGCCTGCCCCGCGCCGAGGAGCTGTTCGAGGCCCGGCGGCCCAAGGCCCCGGCGGTCATCTCCGAAATCGACGGCTCGGTCCAGTTCGGCGGCCTGGTCAGGGGTTATCGAAAGCTGACCGTCGTCAACGAAAAAGGCGGCGAGAAAGAATATCTCATTCCCAAGGGCGCCCACCTGAGCGTCGGCGAGGGCGAGAAGGTCCGCGCCGGGACGCCGCTCATGGACGGCCCGGTCAACCCGCACGATATCCTCAGGGTCCTCGGGGAAAAGGAGTTGGCCGAATACCTGTTGCGCGAAGTCCAGGAAGTGTACCGGCTGCAGGGCGTGACCATCAACGACAAGCACATCGAAGCCATCATTCGGCAGATGCTGCGCTGGATCAAGGTCGAGGAGGTCGGCGACACCGATTTCCTGATCGACGAGCAGGTGGACAAGTTCATTTTCCAGGAAGAGAACGAGAAGGTGATGAAGAAAGGCGGCAAGCCGGCCAAGGCGAGGCCGCTGCTTCTCGGCGTGACCAAGAGCGCCCTGAGCACGGACAGCTTCATCGCCGCCGCCTCCTTCCAGGAGACGACGCGGGTCCTGACCGAGGCCAGTTTGTACGGCAAGGTCGATTATCTGAGGCGGCTCAAGGAGAATATCATCATGGGCCGCCTGATCCCGGCGGGCACCGGCTACCGGTATTACCGTGATGTCGAGCTGAAGGAGTCGAAAGAGGCCGGCGAAGAGAAGGAAATCGAGGTCCCGGTCCGGAGCTGAAAGCGCGGCTAAAGCGCTCAGAATTCTTGACATAGAAAGCCGATTCTGCTATTATCGGCAGAATTCGTCTCGAGACTAAATCCGTTCGGGATGAAGCCAATTTTTGAATTTGTTGAGGAGTATATTTCTTGCCAACTTTTAACCAGTTAGTGAGAAAGGGCAGAACCCAGAAACGCTATAAAAGCAAGTCGCCGGCACTCGAGAACTGCCCTCAGAAAAGAGGCGTTTGCACGCGGGTGTTCACCACCACGCCCAAGAAGCCGAACTCCGCCCTGCGCAAGGTCGCCAGGATCCGGCTGACCAACAACATCGAGGTGACGGGCTACATTCCGGGCGTCGGCCACAACCTGCAGGAGCACTCCATCGTGCTCATCCGGGGCGGCCGGGTCAAGGACCTGCCGGGCGTCCGGTACCACATCATCCGCGGCACCCTGGACTCCGAGGGCGTGCAGAACCGTTACCAGAGCCGTTCCCTGTACGGGGCCAAGAAGCCCAAGGAAAAACGAGCCGGCAGCTGAAAGAGAAGAGGACCCGATGCCCAGAAGAGGAATCATCAAGAAACGGAAGATTCAGCCCGACCCGTTCTATAATAGCACGTTGATTTCCCGGTTCATCAACCTGTTCCTGAAGAAGGGCAAGAAGAGCATCGCCGAGAAGATCATTTACGGTGCCATGGAGATCGTCAAGCAGAAAACCAAGGAGGACCCGCTCAAGGCCTTCGAGAAGGCGATCGAAAATGTCCGGCCGGTGCTCGAGACCAAGTCCCGCCGGGTGGGCGGCGCGACCTACCAGGTGCCCATCGAGGTGTCCATGGACCGGTCGGTGGCCGTGGGCGTGCGTTGGCTGCTGAACTACTCCCGGGCGCGGAGCGGCAAGAGCATGGAGGAGAATCTGGCGGCCGAGGTGATGGACGCCATGAACCTCCGGGGCGGGGCGATCAAGAAACGGGAAGACACGCACAAGATGGCGGAAGCCAACCGGGCTTTTGCACATTATAGATGGTAGTCTCCACAAAACGACAAGCTTGTTTGACGAGACAGATGGAGAAAAGACGGTATGCGCTCTCACCCGATCGAGAGAGTCAGGAATATCGGCATCCTGGCTCACATCGATGCGGGCAAGACGACCACGACCGAGCGCATCCTGTTTTATACGGGCATTACGTACAAGATGGGAGAGGTCGACGAAGGCACCGCGGTCATGGACTGGATGGTGCAGGAGCAGGAGCGTGGCATCACGATCACGTCGGCGGCCACCACCTGCTTCTGGAAAGATCACCGCGTTAACATCATCGACACTCCCGGGCACGTCGACTTCACCGCCGAGGTCGAGAGATCCTTAAGAGTTCTCGACGGGGCGATTATCATTCTCTGTGGCGTGGGTTGCGTCGAGCCCCAGACCGAGACCGTCTGGAGGCAGGCCGACCGGTACCGCGTTCCGAGAATTGTCTACATCAACAAGATGGACAGGGTCGGAGCGGACCACGAGATCGCCGTTCTGCAGATCCGGAAACGGCTGAACGCCCGGCCGCTGGTCATCCAGCTGCCCCTGGGTCGTGAAGAGAATTTCCGTGGGGTCATCGACCTGGTCGAGATGAAGGAAATCGACTGGGGCCATGACCTCCTCGGGACCCAATTCGAGGTCCGGGAGATCTCGGGAGAGAACCGGGAAGAAGCCCGGGCGAGAAGAAACGAGATGCTGGAAATCTTGAGCGAGACGGATGACAACCTGATGGAGAAATACCTCGGCGGCGCGGAGATCTCCGCCCCAGAGGTCCGCGAATCCGTCCGTCGGGGAACGCTGGGGCTCCGGTTCGTCCCGGTCCTCGTGGGCGCCTCGTTCCGGAACAAGGGCGTTCACCGGCTGCTCGACGCCATCCTGGACTATCTTCCGTCCCCCGTCGACATTCCTCCCGTGGTCGGCCTGCACCCGCGCACCGGGGAACCGGAGCAGAGGCAAGCCTCGGACGCCGAGCCGTTCTCGGCGCTCGTCTTCAAGATCATGAGCGACCCCTTTGTGGGCTCGCTGGCCTATTTCCGCGTCTATTCCGGGAAGGCCAAGATCGGCTCGGTCCTCTACAACTCGGCCAAGGACGAGGAGGAGCGCGTCTCCCGCCTCCTGGAGATGCACGCCAACAAGAGAAAAGAGATCAAGGAAGTCTACTCCGGCGACATCGCCGCCCTGGCCTCGATGAAGAACCTGTCCACGGGGGACACGCTGTGTCTCCGGAGCCGGCCGATCGTCCTCGAGACCATCACGTTTCCGGAGCCTGTCATCAACGCGACCATCGAGCCCAGGACCAGGGTCGAGCACGTTAAGCTGGCTGGCGCCCTCCAGAAGCTGACCCGCGAAGACCCGACCTTCAGGGTCGCCCAGGACCCGCACACGGGACAGACGCTCGTCTACGGCATGGGCGAGCTCCATCTCGAGATCATCATGGACCGCCTGAACCGGGAGTTCGGGGTCCAGGCCCACCTGGGCAAGCCCCAGGTCGCGTACAAGGAGACCATCCTGCAGTCCGCGAAAGGTGAGGGCAAGTACATCCGTCAGAGCGGCGGCCGCGGGCAGTACGGCCACTGCGAGATCACCATCGAGCCGTTGCCGCGTGGCAACGGCTTTGTTTTTTCCGACGAAACCCGGGGCGCCGTCATTCCCAAGGAGTTCGTCGGCAGCGTCCGCGACGGCATCCGGGAGGCCATGGAGTCCGGCTTCCTGGCCGGGTTTCCGGTCGTGGACGTCAAGGCCACTCTGCACCACGGCTCCTGGCACGAGATGGATTCGACGCCGCTGGCGTTCAAGATCGCCGGCTCGCTCGCCTTCCGCGACGCCGCCGGCCGGGCCAAGCCCGTGGTTCTCGAGCCGATGATGAAGCTTGAGGTCGTCAGCCCCGACGAGTATCTCGGCGGGATCGTGGGCGACCTCAACGCCCGCCGCGGGAAGATCGAGGGCATGGAGATGCGCGGCGGCTCCCGCGTCATCAAGGCAGCGGTCCCCCTGGCCCAGATGTTCGGCTATGCCACCGTCCAGCGGACGCTCACGCAGGGGAGAGGACTCTTTTCCCTGGAATTCTGGAAATATCAGCAGACGCCCCCCGCCGTTGCGGAGGAGATCATCGCCCGGATCGAGGGACGCCTGCCCGTCCATAGATAGTCAGGAGGAGGACAAGAATGGCTAAGGCAAAGTTTGCGAGGACGAAGCCGCATTTAAACATCGGGACGATCGGTCATGTGGACCACGGGAAGACGACGTTGACGTCGGCGATCACGAAGGTGCTGTCGAAGATGAATCCGGCGATCGCGTTCAAGGCCTACGACCAGATCGACAACGCGCCGGAGGAGAGGGAGCGTGGTCTGACGATCAACATTGCGCACATCGAGTACGAGACGGGGAAGCGGCACTATGCACACATCGACTGTCCCGGGCATGCGGACTACATCAAGAACATGATTACCGGGGCGGCGCAGATGGACGGGGCGATCCTGGTGGTGGCGGCGGACGACGGGCCGATGCCGCAGACGCGGGAGCACATCCTGCTGGCGCGGCAGGTGAACGTACCGTCGATCGTGGTGTTCATGAACAAGGTGGACCTGGTGGACGACCCGGAGATTCTGGACTTGGTGGAGCTCGAGATGCGGGATCTGTTGACGAAGTACGAGTTTCCCGGGGACAAGACGCCGATCATCCGGGGGAGCGCGTTGAAGTCGATGGAGTCGGATGGGGATCCGGGGAACGAGTGGAACAAGCGGGTCATGGAGTTGATGGATGCGGTGGACGCGTTCATACCGGAGCCGGTGAGGCTGGTGGACCAGCCGTTTTTGATGCCGATCGAGGATATTTTCACGATATCCGGACGCGGGACGGTGGTGACAGGGCGTGTGGACCGGGGGAAGGTGAAAGTCGGAGAAGAGGTGGAGATCGTGGGGTTTGGGGAGACGCGGAAGCGGGTGGTGACGGGCGTGGAGATGTTCCGGAAGCTGTTGGACGAGGGGATGGCGGGGGACAACGTTGGGGTGTTGTTGAGGGGTACGGAGAAGGCGGATGTGGAGAAGGGGATGGTGCTGGCGAAGCCCGGGTCGATTACGCCGCACCGGCGGTTCAAGGCGCAGATCTACGCGTTAAAGAAGGAGGAGGGGGGACGGCACACGCCGTTTTTCACGGGTTACCGGCCGCAGTTTTACTTTCGGACGACGGACGTGACGGGGTCGGTGAAGCTGGAGAGCGGGGTGGAGATGGTGATGCCGGGGGACAACGTGAACCTGGAGATCGGGCTGATCACGGACGTGGCGATGGAGAAGGGACTGCGGTTTGCGATCCGGGAGGGGGGACGGACGGTGGGCGCGGGCTCGGTCACGGAGATACTGGAGTAGAGAAGTATCACCCTCCCTGTTATCCCCTCGAGAGAGGGGAAATGACGGGGCGGGGGAGAAGAGTGAAGCGAGATAAGCATGCGCGAACTGATAACCCTACAGTGCTCGGCGTGTAAGCGACGTAATTACACCAGCACCCGGAATAAAAAGCTGCAGACCGAGCGGCTCGAGGTCAACAAGTACTGCAAGTTCTGCCGTAAACACACGCTTCATAAAGAAGTGAAGTGAGGACGGCCGGTTTCGAGATAGTGACGGAATGAACACTGGAAAGGTGAGTAGCTCAACTGGCTAGAGCAGCGGTCTCCAAAACCGCAGGTTGCGGGTTCGAGTCCTGCCTCACCTGCCCTTTTCGCTCATCGATGATCCGATGCCCGAGGACGCTCACTTCCGGAGGCCGGAGAAGGAAGAAGCACGAGTCAGCGGAACGCCGCGAGAGAGAGATTGCCCATGGAAGAAAAAGTGAAATGGTATAAGCGCTTCGGCCGCTTTCTGAAGGAAGTCAAGTCGGAGGCCAAGAAGGTCACCTGGCCGTCGCGCCAGGAGGTCTACAGCACGACCGTGGTCGTGATCATCGCCATGGTCTTCTTCGGCTTCTACCTGTTCTTCATGGACATCATCTTTTCTTGGGCCATCTCGCAGATCAAAACGCTGTTCAGCTAAGCAGGTTCCGACCATGGCAAAAAACTGGTATGTCGTTCACACGTATTCGGGGTTCGAAAAATTCGTGTCCGAGTCCATCCGCCAGCGGACGCTGGAGCTAAGCCTCCAGGAGTATTTCGGACAGATCATCATCCCCACCGAGGACGTCATCGAGATCAAGGGGGGGCGGAAGGTCGTTTCCACCAAGCGGTCGTACCCCGGTTATATCCTCGTGGAGATGGACATGACCGACGAGGCCTGGCATCTCGTGCGCGAGACGCCCAAGGTGACGGGCTTCGTCGGCTCGGGCAAGAAACCCACGCCGCTCAACAAGGACGAGGTCGGTCAGATCGTCGAGCACATGGAGACCACCTCGGAGAAGCCCAAGCCCAAGCACAGCTTCGAGAAAGGCGAGGCCGTCCGGATCATCGACGGCCCCTTTTTCAATTTCAACGGGATCGTCGAGGAAGTCAACCACGAAAAGAGCACGCTCAAGGTCCTGGTGACGATCTTCGGCCGGTCCACGCCGGTGGAGCTCGAGTTTCTGCAGGTGGAGAAGATCTAGGAGGAGAGGATGTTGAAAGAGATTGTCGCCCGTATCAAGCTTCAGATCGTGGCCGGCCAGGCCAGCCCGGCGCCCCCCGTCGGCCCCGCGCTTGGCCAGCATAGTGTGAACATCATGGATTTCGTCCGGCAGTTCAACGAGAAGACGCGGGGGATGGAAGAGGGCAGCATCATCCCCGTCATGATCACGGTGTACAAGGACAAGAGCTTCGTGTTCGAGCTGAAGACCCCTCCGGCGTCCTATCTCCTGAAAAAAGCCGCCGGCATCGCCAAAGGTTCCGGCGCTCCGAACAAGGACAAGGTCGGGACGGTCACCAGGAAGCAGGTCGAGGACATCGCCCGGCTGAAGCTCCCCGACCTGAACGCGAACGACCTGGAAGCCGCCAGGAAAATCATCGAGGGCACGGCCAGAAACATGGGATTGGAGATCGTCAGTGAATAAACGAGGCAAGAATTACGTCAAGGCCAAGGCGCTCGGCATCCAGCCGGAGTATACGGTGGAGGCGGCGGTCGGCCTGTTGAAAAAGGCGAGCTACGCCAAGTTCGACGAATCCGTGGACATTTCCATGCGCCTGGGAGTGAACCCTAAGCACTCCGACCAGATGGTCCGGGGCACGGTGGTCCTCCCCCACGGGACGGGCAAGACCAAGAAGATCTGTGTTATCGCCTCAGGCGAGAAGATCCGGGAAGCCGAAGCGGCCGGCGCCGATTTCGCCGGCGGCGAGGAGTTGATCGAGAAGATCACCGGCGGCTGGCTGGGTTTCGACATCGTCATCGCTACGCCCGACGTGATGAGGAGCGTGGGCAAGCTCGGCCGGATCCTGGGGACGAAGGGGCTCATGCCCAACCCGAAGTCGGGCACGGTCACCTTCGACGTCAAGAAAGCCGTCGAGGAGACCAAGGCGGGCAAGGTGGAGTTCCGGGTGGACAAGACCGGCATCCTCCACTCGATCGTCGGGCGGGTCTCCTTCCCCGAGAGCAAGCTCGCCGAGAACGTGCAGGCCTTCCTCCAGGCGGTCCTGCACGCCAAGCCGTCTGCCGCCAAGGGGAAGTATATCCGGAGCATGTTCATTTCCTCGACGATGGGGCCGAGCTTCCGTCTGTCCGAGGCCATCTTGGAGAAATAGGAGAGCGCCGGTGAATCAAGACGCGAAGCAAAAGCTGATCCAGGGTCTGCAGGAGAGTTTCGATCGCGCCAATACCGCCTACCTTCTGGATTACACCCACATGACGGTGGCCCAGGCGGTGGCGCTGCGCAAGCTGCTGCGGAAGAACGCCTACTTTCTGAAGGTCGTCAAGAACCGCCTGGCTCTCAGGGCTCTGAAGGCGGATTTCCCCGAGGCGCTCCACGGTTACTTTCAGAAGCCGACGGTCATCGCCTTCGGGGCCGAGGAGCCGGTCCGGCTGGCCAAGCTCCTCAGAGATTTTTCGGTTCAGAACAAAGTCCTGGCGTTCAAGGGCGGCCTGATCGAGGGCCAGCTCCTGACGCCGGACCGGTTCGAGGAGGTCTGCAAGCTCTCCTCGAAGCAGGAATTGCTTGGGAAGATCGGCTACCTGATGGCCCTTCCCTTAATGCAACTTTTAAGGACTTGGCAAGCCCCCGTCTCCCAGCTGGGCCGGTTGTTGAGTCAATTAAAAGAGAAAAAATAGGTTGGAGGTAAACATGAGCGACAAACTCACCAAAGAGCAGTTTTTCGGGCACCTGGACAATCTGACCGTCCTGGAACTCGCGGACTACATCAAGGAATTCGAGACGCGCTACGGCATCAGCGCCGCCGCCGCCGTTCCGGTGGCCGTGGCGGGAGCCGCCCCGGGCGCGGAGGCCAAGGCCGAAGAGGTCAAGACCGAGTTCACGGTCGTCCTGAAGGGCGCCGGGGACAAGAAGATCAATGTCATCAAGATCGTCCGGGAGATCACCAGCCTCGGACTCAAGGAAGCCAAGGACCTGGTGGATACCTTGCCCAAGCCGGTCAAGGAAAAAGTGACCAAAGAAGAAGCCGAAGCCATCAAAGCCAAATTCGAGGAAGTCGGAGCCGCCGTCGAGCTGCAGTAAGTCCGTCCTTGGGACATCTTTGTTTTTGTTTTTTTTGATAGATGATCCAAAAACTCTTTATTGAGAGTGAACATGTCACAAGAACCCGTGTTTCCCAACCATCGTATTCAGCGGACTGATTTCTCGAAAATCAGGACGCAGTTTCCGATGCCCGACCTGCTGGCCATCCAGCGGCAGTCCTATGCCGAATTCCTGCAGATGGACCTGCTGCCGGAGGAGCGGAAGGACACCGGCCTGCAGTCGGCCTTCAAGGACGTCTTTCCGATTTCCGATTTCAAGGAAACGACCCAGCTCGATTTCATCAGCTACTCCATCGGCAACTGGGAGTGCAAGTGCGGGCGTCTCAAGGGGGTCGAAAACTCCCGCGCCCGGTGCAAGTCCTGCGACACGCTTCTCCCGGCCGGGGTGGAGCTGACCGAGAAGGAGATCTGCCCCTATTGTTCCGCGATGAGGAAGATCGACGTCCCGGCCTGCGAGCACTGCGGCGACACCGTCCACCTGAAGCTCAAGTACACGCCCAACGAGTGTCTGCAGAAGGGCTACACCTACGCCGTCCCCATGAGGCTGAAGGCGCGGCTGATCTCCTGGGAGAAGGACGCCACCAGCAAGTCCAAGCGGCTGAAGCACATCAAGGAGCAGGAGGTCTATTTCGGCGACATCCCGCTCATGACCGACAAGGGCACGTTCATTTTCAACGGGATCGAGCGGGTCGTGGTCAGTCAGCTCCAGCGCTCCCCCGGCGTGTTTTTCCGGCCGGGGGAAAACAAGGGTTTCTTCATCGGGAAGATCATCCCCTACAGGGGCGCCTGGGTGGAATTCGAGTACGACGCCAAGAACACGCTGTATGTCCGGCTGGACCGGAAGAAGAAATTCCTGGCCTCGGTCTTCCTGCGGGCGCTCGGGTTCGGCTCCGACGAGGAGATCATCCGCCTGTTCCATCCGGTCTACAGGATCATCCCCGAAGACGGCAAGCTCTACTGGGAGCTCTCGGACGTCCTGGCGGGTAAGACGGCGGCAGACGACATCGTCGCCCCCTCATCGAAGAAGGTTATCGTCCCGGCCAAGAAGAAGCTGACGCGGGAGATCATCCAGGAGCTCAGGGACAAGGGTGTGACCCGGGTGCCGCTCGTCAAGAAAGAGCTCCAGGGGGCGTACTCCCTGAGCGTCATCAAAAGCAAGGTCAAGTCGAACGAGGAGCTCGGCGACACCGCGCTCGACCTCCTCATCGGCCGGGCCGAGCCGTTCGAGGTTTTCTTCCCCGAGCAGGACAAGACGGGCACGATCGTCAGCAATACTCTCAAAAAGGATCTCAAGAAAGATACGGTCGCGGCGCTGGCCGAGATCTACAGGAAGCTGCGGCCGGGCGAGCCCCACACCTCGGAGAGCGCCCACAACCTCTTCCGCAACCTCTTCTTCAATCCGCAGAAATACACCTTCTCCCGGATCGGCCGGCTGAAGATGAACATCAAGCTCGAACTCAACACCTCCCTCGAAGAGAAGATCCTCCAGCCCCTCGACTATGTCGAGGTCATCAAGTATCTCCTCAAGCTGCGGCAGGGCGAGGGCGCAGTGGACGACATCGACCACCTGGGCAACCGGCGCGTGCGCTCGGTCGGCGAACTCGTCGAGAACGCCTTCCGCATCGGGCTCACCCGCATGGAGCGGACGGTCAAGGAAAAGATGACCGTCAGCGCCGACCTGACCTCGGCCATGCCCCAGGACCTGGTGAACTCCAAGCCGGTGATCGCCGCCCTCAAGGAGTTTTTCGGCAGCTCGCAGCTCTCCCAGTTCATGGACCAGATCAACTGCCTCGCGGAGATCACCCACAAGCGCCGCCTGAGCGCCCTGGGGCCCGGCGGCCTCAGCCGCGAGCGGGCGGGGTTCGAGGTCCGGGACATCCAGGCCTCCCATTACGGCCGGATCTGCCCGGTGGAGACCCCCGAAGGCCCGAACATCGGGCTCATCTCGTCGCTGAGCTGCTTTGCCAGGGTCAACGACTTCGGGTTCCTCGAAACGCCATACAGGAAAGTCAAGAACGGACGTATCATCGACTACATCAAGATCGTCCATCCCGGCGACAGCGACTACAAGATGGGCGAGATCGTCGAGAAGGACGCCTTCCTCAAGGCCGTCGA
>Ga0315275_10007449_pt1 | contig 10574 bp, 6 predicted proteins | sample YL17G03_0_MG_FD_205557 | JGI IMG/M metagenome (GOLD analysis project Ga0315275, IMG submission 205557) | Sediment microbial communities from Yellowstone Lake, YNP, Wyoming, USA - YL17G03_0 | ecosystem: Environmental > Aquatic > Freshwater > Lake > Sediment | place: USA: Wyoming | collected...
CGTCGTTGTCGGGCGAGAACGGGAGTCCCTCGAAGCTGATGTCCACCTTCGGCGCGCTGACGTCCAGCAGGAAGAGGGCGGTCTTCGCCTCGGCGACATTCCCCTTGGCGTACTCGACCTGCAGGACGGCCGTGTAGGACCCCTCGGGCGCACTCTGGAAGCCGCCCTTGTCCTTTCCGTCCCACGTGACGGTGGCGGGGACGGGGGAGGTCCCGGTGAACTCCTTCTGCACGCCCGCCGCGGCGCTCATCATGCTGACCTTCCACGCCTTCACGCCCTCCTTCAGGGTCACCAGAGTCGTGAAGGTGATGTCGTCGCGCACGCCGTCGCCGTTGGGCGAGAACCCGTTCGACGAGGCGGTGATGTAGACGGGTGTCGGGCGCGTGTCGATCTGGATCCCGCGCAGCTCCTTCGCCGCCCCGTTGCCCGCCTTGGTCTGGGCGCGCACCACGTATGCGTAGTACCCATCGGGCAACCGGTTGCCATTCTCGTCCTTGCCGTCCCACGAGAAGTCCGCGGCCTTGCCCTTCCAGAACCACCCGCGAACCTTGGCTCCCTTGGCGTCCTGAATTTCTCCTTCCCAGAGGTCCTCTTCGCTCGAGCTCTGGCGGATGGCGATCGCGGGGAGCCTGCTATCGGGCGTCGGAGAGAACAACAGCATGTCCGCCTTCACGTCGATCTGCGGGATGCGCGTGTCGACGAAGAACGGGTTGGACACGACGAGGGGACGGTTGCCGTTCGCGTATACGACCTCGAGCTCGGCCGCGTACTGGCCGTCGGCCGCCCGCTTGCCTGCCTCGTCCATGCCGTCCCACGTGATCTCGTCTGGCGCCTTGTTTCTGCCCGAGAAGGCGCGCACGAGCTCGCTCTTCGCGTTCTTGACCCGGACCGTGTACGAATCAACGCCCGCGGTGACCCGGAGCGACGGGATGATCCGCACCCTGTCCTTCACGCCGTCCGCATTGGGCGAGAAGTAGGTGAGATCGGTGGAGACGCGCACGGGGGTTTCACTGGTGTCGATGCGGATGCTGAGGAGCTGGGATGCGCCGGTGTTGCCCGCCCTGTCGGTGGTCGCGAGCGAGTACTGGTAGGCGCCGTCGGCCAGGGGCGCTCCGCTCTCGCCTCGGCCGTCCCATGCCCACTTCGGGTCCGCCTTCCCGCGCCAGACCGTCGCGCGGGCTTCCTTGCCCGCGGAATCCTTCACGGCGCCCGTCCAGAACAGCTCCTCCGAGGTGTCCTGGAAGATCGTGACGGTGTCCTTGTTTCCATCTCCGTTGGGCGAGAACACGTCGTACTCCGCCTTCGCAGCGGCGCTTGGCGGGGTGACATCGATCGTGATGGCGGGAGACTCCGCCTTGGGGTTGTTCCCGTTCACGTACAGGATGTCCAGCTTCGCCGTGTAGCCGCCTTCGGGCAGAACGGCTCCCGCGTCGTCCTTCCCGTCCCAGACGATCGTCTCGGGGACGGAGAGCTTCCCGGCGAATGACCTGCGCGGCCCGCTCCTATCGGAGACGACCAGTGACCACTTCTCGATGCCCGTTGCCGGCGCCTTGACGCCGAAGGTGACCGCATCCTTCACCCCGTCGCCGTTGGGCGAGAAGAAGGAAAGGTCGATCGCGAGCTGAGCGGGGGTCGCCTCGGTATCGACGATGATGTTGACCAGTTGGGCCGAGCCGGAATTGCCCGCCCTGTCCGTGGCGGTGACGCTGTACGCATACACTCCGTCGGGGGTCGTGATGCCGTCCCTGTTCTTCCCATCCCACTGGAAGGCCGCGGGCGCCGCGTTCTCCCAGGCGAAGCTCTTCACCTCTTCACCCGCGATCGTGCGGATGCTCGCCGCCCATTTGTCCTCGATGCTGCCGGACTGCTCGAGCGGCAGCGTGTCCTTGTTTCCATCCCCGTTGGGCGAGAAGATGAGGTACGGCGCGCTCACGGCGACAGAAGGCGCAGTGTTGTCCACGACGACGGTGCCGATGCCGCTCTTGCCGACGTTGTCGTTGTCGTCCCACGCTTCCACGAAATACCGGTACGCTCCGTCGGGGACCATGGCGCCCGCATCCGACTTTCCGTCCCAGCGGATCGTCGGGGGGATCGTGATCCCCTTCTTCACGTACGCCAAGCGGGCCATAATGCCCTTGAAGTCCCTGTTTTCGGGCCTGTCCTCCTTGTTCAGGATCGTCCGCACGGCCGTGCCCACCGAGTTCTGGACGACGAAGCGGTACCCCTTGACGAACCGGGCATCCGTGATCGCCAGGTCGAGCACGAGGTCGTCCTTGACCCCGTCGAGATTCGGGGAAATGTACTTCTCGCCGGCCGTGTCGACCGTGATCTGCGGCGGGGTCGTGTCGCGCAGCCCGAAGGGCACGTTGATCCCCGCGCCGAATGCCCAGATGCCGTCCTGGAGCGGCGCTGCCGCGAGGGTGCTCTTGAACTCGTTCACCTCGAAACCCTTGCCTTTGATCTTCAGGTTCTTCAGCTTCAGTGACGCGCCGAAGCTGATCGGGATCTGCCGGGCGGGCTCCAGGCCCAGGACCTGGCGGAGATCGAAGATGCCCGCCATGTCCAGGAAGAAGATGTCGGCAACCGCGAACTCGGCCCCGAAGCCCAAGCGGATGTCCTTGAACGTGGGGAAGCTGATCTCGGGGGAGAAGCTCAGCCGGAGCTGGTCGGTCCTCACGAGGGAGAATGCTGCGCCCAGGGCGGGAGTGAACATGGGAGGCCGCGCAAGCACGACCGACGGGGCGGGGGTGGCCGTATAGGTGTACCCCCTGCCCATGTTGCGGATCGCCGCCCCCCACCGCAGGTCCTTGAAGGCCCCGCTGTCGCCGATGACGTTGAGGAATCCGAGGTCCAGGCCCAGGCCCCAGTCGGTCTCCCCCGCTCCCCCGCCGAACTCCGCCCCGAGCCCCGCTCCGATCCACAGCCTCGGGTACAGGTCCTTCGAGAAGGACAGGTTCAAGGCCCCAAGGGTGCCCCAGTTGAGGCTGGGGAAGGAGGCACTCGCAAACCGGCCCGACGAGCTGAAAACGCCCGCCCGAGTGGGAATCGTCACCCCGAGGTTGAAGACATTCCCCCAGCCCTGCTCCGCGCCGAGGCCGAGAAGAGGGATCCAGCTCAGGTCAAGCACGACGCGCTGTTCCCCCGCGCTCACCGCCGGGTTCAGCAGGACGCCCTGAGGGGAATCTAGGCTCGCCGATCCGGCGCCGCCCGCGAGGAGCTGCGCGGAGGAAAAATCAAGAAAACCGCTCTCGGCGTAGGCGCCGAAGGACACCATGCAGGCCATTGTAAACAGGGCAAGGGTCTTTTTCATTCCGTCCTCCCAATGAATGATACAATACAGCCAATCCGGCCTTGTTTCAACGACTCTTCTCGGACCGTCGGCACAGCCGCTCCATCTCGTCGATCGTCAGCTTCTGGTAGAGGAGCTTCTCGATGCGGAGGAGCAGCTCGGCCAGAGGGGCTGTGAGGACCCCCTCGCGCGGCTTGAGCAGGACGTACAGCTCAGCGGCCTCCCCGTCCGACAGGGCGATGGAACTCATATGGCGATCTCCATGCCTTCCTGAGCGGTGAGGATGGACAGGGGTCCCGCATCGAGCTGACCGAGGTGGAAGCGCGCCCTGCGCGCCATCCCGTGGATCTTGCGGTCGTCGGAGCGGGGCTCGTGGTGGAACAGCACGAGACTCTTCACTTTCCACTCAACGGCGAGGTTCACCGCCATCGTGTAGGCTGTGTGGCCGTAGTCGAACTTCGAGAAGGATTCCTCGAGGGTGTACTGCGAATCGAGGATGAGCAGGTCGGCCCGCTCGAAGAAGGCGCGGTTTTCCTCCCGGCCCTGGAACTCACGATCGGTGACCTCCGAGTCGGTGGCGAAAATCACGACCTTCCCGTTTTCGGCGATGCGGTACGCGTAGGAACCGCCCGGATGGTTCATCCTTTTCCACTGGATGACGGCGCTGCCGAGCCGCACGGCGTCGCCCTCCAGGCGACGGAAGGCGAGCTCGGCGCCCATCGCGTCCATTGTCACGGGAAAGTACGGCGGTTTCATCTGGTCGCGCAGCACGCGCTCCAGCGAGGGCATGGGGCTCGCGAAGGTGATCCGGTTGCCCTTCACCCATCCCGGCCTGAAGAACGGGATGCCCTGGAGGTGGTCCCAGTGAAAGTGCGTGAGCAGGAGGAGGAAATCCCGAACCGGGTCGGTGCGCACTTCGAGGCATGTCGTGTTCCCGCCGACCGTGCCGAACAGCGAGGCAGGCAGTCCCGCGAGGAACAGATCCCGCGCGCGAGCGCTCTCGAGGTCCGAGGGGCGGGCCCGCGCGATGACCGAGGCGATCCTGCTCCTGACCTGTTCGGGAGTGAGCGGAGCGGGAATGGAGCCCCTCACGCCCCAGAATCTGACCTTCATTCAGTCCTCGGCGAACCCTTCGCGCAGCCGGCGGCGAACCCAGCCCTCGATCTCCGCGCGGGAGTGCAGAGACCCCTGTCCGATGCCGGGGCACTGCGCGGCAGTCCGCTCCCATTCCTCGCGAGAGGCGAGCGCCGAGCTCCAGAAGGGAAAGCTCCTGCACTGGAGGGGACGGGAGTCGTAGACCGTGCAGCCTCCCTCCGCCCAGAACACGCAGTCGAGATCGGGCTTTTCCTTCAGGCTGATCCGAGTGGCAACCCCTAAGGAGACCTCGCGACAGTAGCGGGCCAAAAGGTCATTACGCGTGAGGCCGAGGGCGGATCCCAGAGCCTCCAGATCGCGGGGTGAAAGGAAAACGTACCCGGGGGTGTGGCGGCAGCAGCGTGAGCAGCTCGTGCACTCGAACCGCAGACCGTCGCCGTAGAAGCACGTCTCAGAGCACATCATGGACCGTCAACGAAAGAAAAGCCTTCTCCGCCGGGCGAAGAAGGCTTCTGGGGAGAGAAGGATTCGAACCTTCGAAGGCTTAGCCAACAGATTTACAGTCTGCCCCCTTTGACCACTCGGGAATCTCCCCTAGCGCTTTGCGCCTACGGCGCAAAGCGCGAAGGCCGACAGCAGCGTGCGAAGCACGCTGCGAGAGGCCCTCGATAACGAGCACAAAGTGCGAAGGGCGGCAGCCCTAGCGCGCCGCCAGGCGCGCGAAGGCGGAAGCCCACTAGAACAAAGAATCTGCAAGAAGACGTATGGCAGAAAAGCGCCCTGGCTGTCAAGCGGCTCAAGCCACCTCTCGGACTTGAACCGAGAACCTCGAGATTACAAAACGGAACGCCTGCAGATATACAAGATAAATGCCTATTGATTTAGCTCAGAACGGCAGCGACCCTCTTTGGCGAGGGAATCAATACCCAACAGCCGTGGAGAACGCCGCTTATTGGGGTTCCAGAGGACGCCCTCCATCGAAAAAGAACGCCTCGATCAGACCAGGAAAGTGATGGATTGCATGAAATGTTACGCGAAAACGAGTTTGGAGCCGGGACAATCTTCCACACACTAACCGTCACAAATGCAGAGCTATCGGGACGAGGATTGTTCTGAGCTAAATCAATAGGCATTTACAAGATATATAGGGTGTATTCGGCACCCTTACCCTACCGGAACGGATATAAAGGATATACGTTGACGTGCATTTCATCAACCACTTGTTAACCAAGGGTGCCCCCCCGCCATGGTTCCCTCGCCCTTCCCGCCGGCCCGTTCGACAGGCTGCCAGGACTTGCTTATACCTTCAGCGCAGTAAGGGACACATTCGCGAACGCTGTCGGGGGCGCTCGCCACGCGGGCTGCCAGGAGTCTTCCGATCGAGTATTACTGGACTGTGCTCCGTACCCCGAAAGTCCGTAGTTCCGTGGAGCCGGTAAGGCAGTGGGAGTGGCGGTTCGGCTCGTCGTCAGCCGCTGGGTGTTACGGCATCTTTTTCAGGATACGTTCCATATCTTCCGGGTTGAAGGCCCGCAAGGTCTCCGTGCGCACGTTGCCGAGCTTGCTCAAGCTCAAGCTGAGGATCATGGCAGTATCCTCATTCGGCAACTCTGAGATGGCGACCAGGTCGTAGCGCCCCTGCGTCCAATAGACTGAAGTGACTTTCCCCCCGGCTTTCTCTACGGCCGCAATGAACTCGCGGGCTCGGAGCACCGTGTCCTTCACGTTTTTTACCCCTTGGTCGGTCCACCGGTACAGCACTACATAGGCGGGCATATCAGACCTCCTTTTTCACTCGAACTTCTCGTGCGTCCCACGAAAGATCGTGGAATCTAACTATGGTAAGAACTGTCCCACACACAGGGTGCAAAGTCAATGGCAATATGATGATGGAAAAGTTATCCGACGCGACACCGCCTTTATGGACGTATGCTCTTATCTCATTAGGAGGTATATATTTATTAGCCACCTCTCGGACTTGAACCGAGAACCTCGAGATTACAAATCACGTGCTCTGCCAGTTGAGCTAAGGTGGCATTGGCACTAGAGTGTCGCGGCGTATCGCCATATACCGTGTGAAGCGAAAACGCACCGAAATCGATGGAACAAAAGTACCACCATCTGCCGGACCTCGTCAAGGTCTTGCACGGTGAATCGAGGGCTTGTGGATGGGATCCTTCGATCATTCCACCGAATTGACAACGCTCAACCGCAGGCAGCGGGCGTTCAGTATCCCGCTCTGCTGCACAGATCATCGTCCCACGGAGTTGGGGTGGCTTGGCCTGTCCAGCCCTGTATCGGATGACCGATGTGGCGCGGGCTGCTATACTCCCGGAATTGGGTGAGCAGGGGTAATGAAAATGCCCGAGATACCGACAGGCACCGTCACCTTCCTCTTCACGGATATCGAAGGTAGCACGGCTCGCTGGGAAAACGACGTGCCGTCGATGTCTCGCTGTCTCGAACTTCACAATCGCATCCTGTGCGCGGCGATCGAACGCCACGGCGGCTACGTTTTCAAGACCGTTGGCGACGCCTTCTGTGCTGCATTTTCCGACGCACGGGAAGCGGTTGAGGCCGCAATCGAGTCTCAGCGTGACCTTGCCGCTGCTCGGTGGGAGGGCCCGCAGATCCTGGTGCGCATGGGCCTTCACGCGGGAGGAGCCGAAGAGCACGATAGTGACTACTTCGGCCCGACGGTCAACCGGGTTGCCCGGCTCTGTTCTGCTGGGCACGGCGGACAAATCCTCCTCTCCGAGGCAGCGCGGGCTCTCGTTCGGGATCGAGCGCTCAGCGGCGCGGAGCTCGTGGATCTCGGCGTCCATTATCTCAAGGATCTCGGTGCTCCCGAGCGGATCTATCAGATACACGCACAGGGCCTTCACGCCGAGTTCCCGCACCTCGCGTCGCTCGACATCCGCCTGACCAACCTGCCAGAGGAACTCACAAGTTACGTCGGACGTGAGAAAGAGTCCGCGGACGTTATGTCGCTGCTCACGAACGCGCGGCTTGTGACACTCACAGGTGTCGGCGGAAGCGGCAAGACCCGCCTCGGGCTCAGGATCGCCGCGATGCTCTTGGACCGTTTCAAGGATGGCGTCTGGCTCGTTGAACTCGCGCCCGTCTCTTCCGCGGGCGAGGTCACGAAGACGCTTTGCCGGGTGCTCGGAATTCGCGAACAAGGAGAATCGACCCTCACGGATCTCCTGAACAGCTACCTGTCCAAGCGCCACATTCTCATAGTCCTCGACAATTGCGAGCACCTGCTCGACGACTGTGCCCAGCTGGTCGAAAAGACCCTGAAGACCTGCCGCGGAGCACGCTTTGTCGCGACAAGTCGGGAGTGCCTCGGAGTAGCTGGCGAGGTCGTGTACCTGGTTCCTCCCCTCGCAGCACCGCCAGTTTCTGGATCGGGAACCGCTGCCGAGATTTCGCAGTTTGATGCGGTCCGATTGTTTCTCGACCGCGCCAGGGCAGCGCGGCTCGATTTCACAATCGATGAAGGAAATGCGGCCGCGATCGCCGAGATCTGCGGCCGGCTCGACGGAATTCCGCTCGCCATCGAGCTTGCCGCCGCGAAGCTCCGTTCGCTCGGCCTCAAGGACATAGCAGGCAGGCTCACGGATCCCTTGAGGCTGCTTCAGTCAGGATCGAGGATTGCCCTTCCGCGACAGCGCACCCTCCGCGCCCTGATCGACTGGAGCTGGGCGCTCCTCGATCCCAATGAACGGCGCGCTTTGGCGGCGTTTTCAGTCTTCCGAGGTTTCTTTGATCTTGCGGATGCCGAAGCAGTCCAGGGGAAGGCGGCGAGCGACCTAATCGAGCGCTTGGTCGGCAAGTCATTGGTCGTCTTGGACGACCACCGCGAACAAACAGTTTATTTCCTCCTTGAGATCGTGCGCGAGTACGCTGCCGAACGCCTTCGAGAGTCTGGAACAGAGGCAACTGTCCTGGATTCGCTCATCGAACACTACCGAGCAACTTTTAGCGAGTTTTCCGACCGCATCTATTCGCCGAACATCGAGGAGACTTTGCATGAGTTCGATCGGCGACGCCCCACTCTCCTTGCCGTACTCGATGCGTGTGCCCAGCGCGGTGACAAGCGCGGCCTCGAGCTGGCAGGCGAAGCGGGCGCCGTACTCTACTACAAGGGCGACTACTCAACTGCTCTTGCCCGATGCGAGGAGGCTCTCAGATCAACCGGGCTCTGCCCACCCGATTCGCCCGCAGCCTGTCTCGCGCTCCAGGTTCTTGCCACAGTGCGAGTGGATTGTCGCGCCGATTTTGACGGGGCGATTCTGCTGGCCGACCGCGCGCTCGCCGCTGCCGGGAGCAACCGAAGGCTGCGGGGAAGTGCCTTGCGCCTTCTCGGCGACCTCGCTGGAATAGTGAACAGGCCTATAGGTCGCGGATCGATGAAGGCTCTCGAGTTGAGCTTGGCGGACAGCGATCGGTTCTACATGGAGGCTCTCACTCTGGCACATGAGACCTCCGACCTCAGCGAAGAGTTCAAGGTGGTCGACGGCCTCGCACAGAACCGGATTTTTTGCGGAGACTATAAAAGAGCGGTTGTGATGCTGGAAGAAGCCCTAGTCCGAGCTCGAAAGATGGGTGATTTCGCGGATGAGTCGTCAATCGTCGCGAGACTTTCCGTAGCTCTTATGCTGCTCGGACGCTTCGAAGAGGCACGGTTGCGCTCAATTGAAGGACTCGGAATCGCGGAGGGCTTGGGCAATATCAAGAGCCTACTCCACCTCCGGTTCGTCATCGCTTCGATCGCTCGCGCTCAAGGCTTTCTCGAGGAAGCGGAACGCGGGTATCGCCTCATCCTCGAATCCGGTGCCTCGATCGGTGACTATCGCAACTTCAGGGTTGGCTTGATGAACCTGATACCGGTCCTTGCGGAGAGGGACTCTGCGGATGAGTGCATTTCCCTGCTCATGGAAAGGATCCGAGAGAAGCGCTGCTTCGGCAGTCTTCCCGAGGCCTACATTACCCTGAGCAACATTGCGTTCGCTCTTTCCTGCAACGGTTCGCCCGAACTCGCAACCTTCTGCTTGGGTGCGGGCTCCCTAGAAAGGAAAGAGGAGTCGAGCTACGACCCCGGCGACACCGAAGCCAACCTCCGTCTCACGGCCAAGCTCCGCTCCGCGCTCGGAGATGCGCGCTACGAGGAGCTGTTCGCGAAGGGCAGAGCGATCGGTCTGATCGAAGCACTGCGACAACTGGAGGACGTCTACCCCGGCTGTGCGGCGCTCGCCGACAGCATTGGGAAATGAAAGACAATCGGCAGAATCCGATATGACTTGTCTGGTCTGTCCATCGCTGACGGTTGGCCGCGTTAGAGGGCGGGGGGAAAGTCAAGGGAGGCGAAGATGTCCCCCTGCGGAAACGTGAGCACCTCCGTGGAGTCGCGGAAGACCGCAATGGTGTGCTCGAACTGGGCCGAGAGGCTGCCGTCGCTCGTCACCAGGGTCCAGCCGTCGCTCGAGACATGAGCTTCTCTCCCGCCGAGGTTCAGCATCGGCTCGATAGTGAAGACCATGCCGGGCACGATCCGCGTTCCCGTGTCGTGCTGGCCGAAGTTCGGGACCATGGGGTCCTCGTGCAGCGCCCTGCCGATGCCGTGGCCGACGTAATCCTCGATGACGGAGCATCCGTATTTCCTGGCCGCATCCTGCACCGCCTCACCCACGTCTCCGAGCCGCCCCCCCGCCCGCGCGGCGCGGATGCCGGCGAGGCTTGCTCCCCAGGCGGCCTTCACCAGCCGCCGCGCATCGGGGCCCGCCTCTCCGACAAGGAACGTCCAGGCCGCGTCCCCGTGCCAGCCGCCGATGCGCACGGTGACATCGAGGGTCAGAACGTCACCCTCCTCCAGGAGCGCGTCCGTGGGGACCCCGTGGGCCGCCACGTTGTTCACCGAAGCGCAGATGCAGCCGGGGAAACCCCGATAGCCGCGCAGGGCGGGCTCGGCGCCGTTGTTCGCCAGGAACTCCCCCGCGAGCCGGTCGAGCTGCATGGTGGTGCCTCCCGTGCGGATCTTCCCCGCGAGGAAGCGCAGGCACTTTTCAGCCGTCCGGCACGCCCTTCGGATCCGGGCAACATCGACCGATGTCTTGAGGTTTATCTCCTCGTCCATTGATCCCCCGTGAGAGCGGACTGGTAAAGCGGCATGTACCCGCTCTCCAGG
>Ga0315275_10007451_pt1 | contig 10573 bp, 9 predicted proteins | sample YL17G03_0_MG_FD_205557 | JGI IMG/M metagenome (GOLD analysis project Ga0315275, IMG submission 205557) | Sediment microbial communities from Yellowstone Lake, YNP, Wyoming, USA - YL17G03_0 | ecosystem: Environmental > Aquatic > Freshwater > Lake > Sediment | place: USA: Wyoming | collected...
CATACTGCGCCAGGAACACGTACGCCATGCGCTCCAGCCCGAACGCCACGCAGCCGGTGAAGGCGGGACTGCCGTCCGGGAGCGTGATCCCAAGGTTTCGGCCGAAGAAATCCTGGTGGAAGTTGTAGGAGCCGACGGCCAGGGTCCCCTGGCGATGGGGGACCAGGGCCCGGATCTCGTACTTGAGCTGGAAGGCGCTCTGAAAGGCGACCTGCTTCTTGAAGTCACCGACAAAGAACGGATCGTTCGCCCCTTCCACCCGATATGCCAGGCCCCACTCGTCGAGGAGCGGCGACACCCGGCTTCGAGCCAGGTCGCGGTTCGCCAGGACGAAGTCCCTCGGCCCGACGAAGATGATCTCCCGCATGGTGAAGTTCCACAGGCGCTCGAGCGACGTCATGTTGCTGGACTCGTAGCGGAAGCAGTTGCCGACGGCCGTGGCGCATACGCCTTCCTGCAGCTGCGAGCCGGCGAGGGCGCCGTAGTAGTGGAAACAGACCGCCGGCGAGAGCAAGGCGCGAATGCCCGCCAGGGCCGTCGGATCGACGTGGAGCGCTTCGTCCCGGTAATGGGCATCTTTGGCGAAGCCCTCGATCACGTCCAGGTCCTCCCGCAGGTGGGTGGCGAAGGTCAGCGAGTGAGGGAAGGACCGGAAGTACTCCACTCGATCGAGCAGGCTGGCTGCGATCAAGGTTGGAAAGCGGTAGGGCCTGGCGCCGAAGCCCTCTGCCAGCCCCACGAACTGCCGCTCGAAGAACTCGATCAGGCGGACCGGGAGCGGGCCGAGCGCGGCGATTCCCTGCTCCTCGGGCACGACCTCGCCTCGCTCCATGAGGGCCGGCATCGGGTCAGCCGAGGATGGGACGGGACGGTCGAGGTGATCCTCCAGGACCTTCTGCCGTGGCCGGACCGCGCCCCGAACCATCGCTTCGAGCACGCGGCGCACCTTGACCTCCAGTGCCCGGGCTCGCTCGGGGCCGGGCGCTTCCCGGAGGGTCAGCACCACCCGGCTGCCGTCCGCAGGCACGACTGCCCTAAGGATGCCCTCATCCACGTAGGCGAGCTTGGCTTGCAGCTCGCCGGTCAGGTAGTCGGGGATCCTCGAATCGCCTTCGAGAACGATCGTGTGCTCAGGCATGGGCATGCTTCCCCAGGTACTGGCAGATCGCCTCCAGCGAGAGCAGGTTGGCGATCATTTCCTCGTTGAGTTCCACGCCGTATCGCTCCTCCAGCGCCATGAGCAGGTCCATGTGCCCGAGGGAATCCCACTGCGGGACGTCCCCGAACGACAGGGCGTCGTGGACCTCCGCCTCAGGCAAGCGCAGGACCTCCGCCGTCAGGCGCCTGATTTCCTCTCGATAGCGATCCGCATCCATCACCGAGCCGACCTCCACCCAGAACACATCTCATCGGCACCTTGACACGATGAACCAACAGCCACCCGCTCGTCCTATTCTACTCTGTTGATGCCCTGCACCCCGCGCGGCCACACGTCCTGGCAGTTCCTCTCTCACCCTCACCTCTCGCACATGACCCTCGAATCGCTCGCCGCCCTGCGGCCTAGCAGGGTGATGAATGAGCCCCTTGCCCGGAGAAGAGAACCGTACATGTGGTGGTTGGGGCAAAGCCCCAACCACCGCAGTTACGGATTCCTCTCAGGAACCAAGGCATTTTCATCGCGCTCCTGGAGGTCCGGCCGGAAACCTCGCCCGCCGGGTCCCTGTGGGACAAAGGCTGCGTTTCTGGCCCTCACTGGGCCATCCGGTCCCGCGGAACTGCCTTGTCCGAGGCGCTTTGACGGGTGCCATCCCAAGGCTTTGGTCCGGAAGGCACTTTCCGGCCACGTCTCTAGGCACCCAGCATCGTCCAGCGCAGAGCTTCGCCGGCGAGAATGTCCCCGAGCGCCCGGGTCCCGATCACGGACTCGATCTCATAGGGAAGGACGGCTCCGGTCGTGGCAGGGCGAAGCACATCGATCATCTCCCGCGTGAACACCTCGCCTGTTCGTATCTCCCTCGCCGCTCTCAAGCAGCGCCGCTGCACCACGACCGTGTCGGCCTCGTTAGCCCCCACGCGCTTGTCGGCTGAGCCCATGGCCCGCTCGAGCTCTCGCGTCCGATCGACCATGTCTCGCCAGGCGTCGGGGGTCATAGAGAAGGGATGATCCGGCCCCTCCCGGGAGATGTCGTCGGTGAAGTGCTTTTCGACCACCCGGGCGCCCAAGGCGACCGCGCCCAGGACCGTGGCGTGGCCCTGGGTGTGGTCGGAGAGACCGAGCACGACCTCCGGGAACATCACAGCGTAGGTCTTGAGGACGTTCAGGTGGATGTGGTCGTAGTTCTCCAAGCTGGCCGTGTAGTTCGTGTTGCACTGCATCAGCACCAGCTCGCGGTTGAGGGCCAGGATGGTATGGACGGCGCGTTGCACGTCGCCGATGTCGGAGGCCCCCGTGGCCAGGAGGACTGGCTTGCCCTTGCCGGCGATGTGGCGCAGGATCTCCAACCAGGTGATGTCGCCCGAGCCGATCTTGTGGGCCGGGACGTGGCGGTCGAGCATGTCCACGGCCTCGAAGTCATAGGGCGAGGAGAAGTAGTGAATGCCGGCCTCGTCGCAAGTTGCCTTCAGCTCCGGTGTCCATTCGAACGGGATCGAGGCGCCCTGGTAGACCTCGAACACCGGCTTCCGCCACGAAGCCTGGTGTGAGATCCGGCCGCCCAGGGTGCGGAAGCCGTAGTCGCTGACGATCTTGGGAGCGCGGAAGTTCTGGAACTTGGCAGCGTCGGCGCCCGCCTCAGCCGCCAGCCGAATCAGCTTCTTGGCGCGCTCGAGGTCGCCGTCATGATTGGCCGAGATGTCGGCGATGAAGTAGGTCGGATGGTCCCCGCCGATCCAGCGGTCTGCGATTCTGGTTTCCTTCATGGCCGGCCACCCTTCTCACTCTGCTTGCGCAGATGAATCTGCAGGGAAGCGGTCTTGATGTGGCGGATTCCGGTCATCCCGTCCCGGACCATTCTGTTGTATGTCCAATCCAGGGACTCGTTCAGGACCTCCGGATCCAACACCATCCTGACGACTTCCAGCCCTCGCGGGATTCTGGGCGCGGGAACGGGCAGCGAGTCGAACATACAGCGGACATAGGCTCGCGGGGTCTTGCGTGCAAATCGGTAGCGCAGGCTTCGAGGGAGGAAGGGAAACCCCAGGTCGAACACCTGGGTCAGCAACAGGTGACGCAGGCCCCGGTCGCTGGGGACAATCAGGTCAACTGCATGCAACATCTCGCCTCCCGGCCGCAACAGAAGGTCCATGTGCCTCCACACGGCTGAGAGCATGCTGTTAGGCACATGCTCCAGGGTTGAGGCACTGTAGACGCAGTCGAAGTAGCCTGCCGGCAGAGTCGAGGTATCTGGATCCCCAAGACGCTCCAGGACGCACCTCACCTCCGGATGTGCCGAGATTCGCTCTCGCGGATCCCGCCCGCGTTCCCAGAACGGCTCATCACTAGTCGTGCCGAAGTCATCGACCGCCCGGACCTCGCAGCCGTACGTCTTCGCCAGGTACGACGGCAGAGCGGAGTATCCCGATCCCACATCGAGGACTCTTTCCCCTTCCCTCCATCGGCGCGCGCGGACAATCCAGGGGTAATCAAAGCCCTTCAGGTCGAAGCTGACGCCAAAGGCCCTTTCCCGCCTGTACTCAAGCAGGCGTCGGGTATCGGCAAGCGAGAGCTCCTCAGCGCTATACATACTGACTTGCGCTACGGATCGAAACATCGGGGGTCCTCGTGGAACCCGTCTGGGCGGTCAAACCGGCCGCGCGGACATCCCGCGAGACCGAGGGGCGGCCGAAGGCCTCGTATCCAGCCTTGCGCGTCGGGACAGGCGGCTCGAGCACTCCGGCCACCCCGGTCGTGAGACGGGCCGGCATCGTGGAGCGCTCGAGGTCGCCGTCATGATTGGCCGAGATGTCGGCGATGAAGTAGGTCGGATGGTCCCCGCCGATCCAGCGCTCGCCGATCTTGATCGCGTTCATTTGTCTGGCTCCTGTCAGGCCGCCTTGCGCAGGCGCAGCAGCAGCGTGCCCTTCTTGACATGCCGGACGCCGGTCATCCCGTCCTTGATGATCCGGTTGTAGGTGTTCTCCATGGACTCGCTGACGACCTCCGGATCGAGGAGCAGCCGGGTCACGTTCAGCAGGCGGTCGTGACGCATCGGCGACTTCAAGATCGACTGCACCACGAAACGCGCGTAGGCGTGCGGGGTGTGGTAGACAAAGCCGAGCCGCGCCGACGAGGGCATCAGCGGGAAGAGCGTGTCGATAGCGAGAGCTTTCAGGACGGACGGCAGGCCGCTCTTGACCGGTAAGCCCAGGTCGACGGCGTGCAGCATCTCCCCGCCGGGGCGCAACAACCGCTCCATATGTTGCCAGACCGCGACGATCGATGTCCGCGGGACATGCTCGAGAGTAGACAGGCTGTAGATGCAGTCGAAACTGGCCGGGGGCAGGCTCGAACGAGCCGGGTCGCCCAACCGCTCGAGGACATAGTTCACCTGTGGGCGGGCGCGGATATGCTCTTGCGGTTCACGCCCCCGCTTCCAGAACGGCTCGCCGCTGGCCACGCCGAAATCGTCGACCACCCAGGTTTCGCAGCCGAACGCCTCGGCCAGGTGCACGGGAAGTTCCGAGTAGCCGGCGCCGACGTCCAGCACGCGGTCGCCTTTCGACCACTTTCGGGATGACACCAGCCACGGATAAGCGAAACCTTTCAAGTTGAACTGGGCGCCGTACACGCCGGCCTGGTGGTACTGGAACAAGCGCGGGGTGTCGGCCAGGGCGACCTCGAGCACCTCATACATCTCGGGCACCTGCCTGCGGTTGGGGATCGATGAGGCCGCGAAGTCGGCCGGCAAGACCCTCTTCTCCGAGCTGCTTCCAGCGCGTCAATCCTTCGGCGGCGGCCGGCAACCTGAGCCCGGCAAGGGCGTCGATCCGGAGTGACCGGAGGCATAGCTGCCGCCCTCGGCGGGCTCGAGGCGGGCCGTCCGGGGTGGCCGCCGGCCTGATCAGCTGCGGGTCGAAGCCGAAGACCCGGGCGATCAAGACCCCGAAGTCGTACTTGCTCACGCACTCGCCCCCAGCCACGTGATAGACCCCCGCCAACCCCGCCTCCAGCATGGCGAAGAGAAGCCGGCCCAGGTCGTTGACCAGGATGGGCGAGAACCAGACGTCTGTGAATCCTCGGCAGCGCTTCCCAGCTTCCAGGTTCGATAGGAACCACTCGGCCAGGCTTTGCTTGTCTTGAGCGTTCCAGCCGTAGAGGTTGGTGCGGACGATCAACGCCTGGGGATCGGCCGCCGCCACCGCCCGCTCACCCTCCAGCTTGCTCCGGCCATAGACGTTGATCGGGCTCGGGACGTCCTCCTCCCGGTAGCCGCCCCGCTCGCCGTCGAAGACGGCGTCGGTCGAGATGTGCACCAGGCGGGACCCCGCGGCCCGGGCCCCCCGCGCCACAGCCTGCGCCATGTCGCGGTTGAGCCGGAACGCCATCGCCGGGTCAGCCTCACATCCGTCCACGCTCGTGGCCGCGGCGCAATGGATGACCCAGTCCGGCCGCTTGGCGGCAAGGATCGACTCCGCCGCCCCTGCCTGACAGAGGTCGGCAGCCAGGCTGTCGACCTCGGGGTGCCGGATGGGATACTGGTGGTCGACGGCGATCACCCGGTGCCCAGAGGCCAGGGCATCCAGGACCAGGTTGGCGCCCAGCAAGCCGCCGGCACCGGTGATCAGAATCGTGGCCATGCCGCCGGCCTACGCCGGAATCTCTCCCTCGAACGGCAGCACCAGCGCTCGGATCTCCTCCAGGGTCAGCCACTGCTGATTGGTGTCGCTGGCAAAACGGAACCCTTCCGGGAGTGCCCGGCCCCGGTCGGTCCAGCTCCGGCCAAACCACAACCCCTCCGGCGGCTGAACGACGAACATATCTTCCAGCTCGAGGGTGTGGCGAGCCTCGTCCTCCGACACCAGGACCTCGTGGAGCTTCTCGCCCGCCCGAATCCCGATCCGCTCGACGCGGCAGCCGGGAGCGATCGCCTGGGCCAGATCCAGGACGCGCATGCTGGGGATCTTGGGGATGAAGACCTCCCCGCCCTCCATCAACTCCACACACCGGATCGTGAAGCGGACGCCCTGCTCCAGGGACAGCCAGAAGCGGGTCATGCGCTCATCGGTGATGGTGACCGCGCCGTTCTCGCGCTGGCGCAGGAACACCGGCACCACGCTTCCCCGGCTCCCAACCACGTTCCCGTACCGGACGCAGGAGAATCGCGAGGCCGATTCGCCGGCGTAGGCATTGGACTGCACGAACAGCTTCTCGGCCGCCAGCTTGGTCGCCCCGTAGAGGTTGATCGGGTTCACGGCCTTGTCGGTGCTGAGGGCCATCACCCGCTCGACCCCCATGTCCAGCGCCGCCTCGATCACGTTTCGCCCGCCCATGATGTTGGTCAGGATGGCCTCGATCGGGTTGTACTCGCACGCCGGCACCTGCTTGAGGGCGGCGGCATGGATGACGATATCCACACCGTGCATTGCCCGGCGCAGGCGGTCTTCGTCGCGCACGTCGCCGATGAAGTAGCGCAGGCTGGGATGATCCAGTCCGCTCGAGCGCATCTCGTGCTGCTTGAGCTCATCGCGGCTGAAGACGATCAGCTTGGCCGGATGGTAGTCGTGGAGCATGATCTCGACGAACTTGCGGCCAAACGACCCGGTGCCGCCGGTGACGAGAACGACCTTCTCTTCCCAGTTCATCTAGCCCACCCTTTCTTCGGATCGACCATGCGTCGCCGGCCGGGCGAAGAGGATCGCCGGGTATTGTCCCAACCGCCCCAGCAGGCGCGGCCCCCGCTCTTCGCACCAGTACAACCATCGGAGCCAGGCTTGGCCCAAAAGGCGGCGGTGGATAAAGGCCCGCAGGAATGAGGTGCTGACCGCTCGCCAGACACGGACCTCCAGCCCGGGCAGCGTGCCCAGGTTGCGCGTGACCCAACGGTAGTCATGCTTGCAGGTGAAGGTGCCGGCGGCGCCTGCAGGACCCGCTGCCGCAAGCGAGCGCTCGAACTCGGTCTCACTCCGCCGACCCCGACGCAATCGGCCGTAGAGCCGCTGGGCACCGAAGGCCAGGGCGATCGGCATGGCTGCCAGGCGCATGAGGGGGGATCGGGATCCCCAGCTGTACACCACCGCCGCCTTCCCGCCCGGTCCCAGAACCCGGTAGAACTCGATGAAGGCAGGCTGATGCTCCTCCGCCGGCAGGTGATGGACCGTGTGCAGCGAGACCAAGCCGTCGAAGACCTCGGCGCGAAAAGGCAGGTTGGCGATGTCGCCGACGACGAACAGGCCATGCTCGCCGATTCGCGTGCGAGCCTCGACCAGGGCCAGCCGGGAGATGTCCAGGCACACCCGGCGCTGGAAGCCGCGAGAGTACTCCAGGTACTCGGGATACTGAATGGGTCCCGAGCCTGCGTCGAACAGAAATCTCCCAGCCGGCGGCAGATACTTTCCAAGCCGGAGGTGGCAATGGTGTATGTACTCGCGCGAGACCGGCCGGAGATCCTCGTAGCGCGCGTTCTGGTAGACGCCCTCGCCGATCTGCTTCCACCCGACCGCGTCGTAGAACTGCCGGACCTGGGCCTTGACTTCCGTCTCGGTGGTCACGCCGCGCTCCCGGGCCCGGTTCGCCGGTTCCAGTCGATGGGCAAGCCGACCAAGGCATCCAGGGCGGCCTGGTATGGCGCCCGCTGCGCCGGATCCAGCATCGCTTCGAGAGGCACGGCGGCGACATTCTCCCAGAAGTGCTCGACATGCCAGGGGAACGGAAGCGGGTACTCGAAAAAGAAGAGGTAGGCGTAGCGCCAGGCCAGTTCGGCCAGACGCGGGTCCAGCCGGCGTCTCAGGGGCTCTTTCAAGAGCCGGTCGAGTGTGGCGAGGTATTCCTGGGCCGAGTCCGGGTCGTGGGTGAACCCCTTGCCGCGGTAGTGCGTATTGCCGGAGACAACGACCGGCACCCCGTTCATGGCCATCTCCAGCCCGGCGGTGGTCGTGTAGGTCACGCCGAAGTGGGCCAGCTCCATCAGGTCATAGGTGTTGAGGGGGGACTCGGGCGGAACGACGGTGACGTGGGGCGGCAGCTGCGGCAAGGTGCCCTGGACGATCTCGACCGAGGTGTGTCCCGCTCCCAGCAGCTCACCGGGGTGGACGCGCACGACCAGCTGAGCCTCCGGGTGATCGGCGAAATAGCGGACCGTCAGCGCCAGCCATCCGGCCATTCCCTCGGTGAACAGCTCACAGCCCAGCGCCAGGCTGTCGGCGACGACGTTGGTGCACAGCAGCACGACAGGGCGCGCGGGATCGAGGTTGAGCTGGCGTCGGGCGGCCTGGGCACCCTGGCTCTCAGCGGCCTGCCACAGGCGGCCGAAGTTTGCCCAAGGCCGGCCGCCGCGCCGGGCCTGCTCCAGCGTCTGGATGGCAGCCATCTCGCTCTCGGTCAGCCAATCCGCCCCTCGAGCCTGCCACAGGTCGGACATGTCCAGACGCATGACCTCGGCGTCTTGCGCCAGCCACATCCGCTCACCCTGCTCGCCGAACTCAAAGGTCACCACCGGCACACCGAGGTGCCTGGCGGTCCGGTAGATAGCCCCAAACTCCAGGACGCTCCCGTTCGGGACAATGACGGCATCATAGGCATTCTGCGATAGGAGATCGGTGACGGCCCAGGCGGCGGCGCGGTTGCGGCGGCGGCGCAGGGCCATCAGCTCGGAATCAGGGGTGCCGGCGCTCAGGTCGAGGATCTCGCGCATCAGGGTGTATTGGACATCAATCCGGCTGAGGGCCTCGAGGTCCTCCTCGAGGGCCAGGGGTAGATTGTGCCGCCGGCCTGCGCCAAGATCACGGATTCCCACCCGCGGGCTGAGCCGGCCGAGAACGCGCCGCAGGTAGATCCGCTGGCGGCGGACGTCGAAGGGCTCAAGGGGGAGCGCCCAACGCTGGAAGGGCAGGAAGCCCACCTCCACCGTGTGGCCCATACCGGAGAGCAACAGGCCCAGGGCGCAGGCGTACTCCAGCCACCAGCGCAGGTAGCCGATGATCAGGATGCGCCGCGGCCGCGCCAGGACCGCTGAATCCCGGGCCACCTCGGCCGTGGCGATCCAATCCGGGAGCGCCTCGGTCAGGCGATCGAGCGAGTAGCCCCCGATCGGGACGGCATGTCCCGGCTTCAACCACTGGGAGAGCTCCGCCGCGAGCGGCAGCCCGGAGATCAGGCGCTTGGCCGCGGTGCGCGGCTCGACCTGGCTCACGGACCGGCCTCCGTGATCTCCCAATCGAGCGCCGGGCGCAGCGACCCGCTGCGCGTCTCAGGCCAGTGGCTGCCGGGGGCGCCCGTGCCGTCGACGCTGAAGGTCATGGCGTTCTCGTCGGTGAAGTAGGAGCGGATGCGGTAGGAGCTGGCATTGACGCCCAGGACGAAACGGCCCTCGTTGAGCAGGTCCGCCGGGATCCGGCAGCGGCTGCGGTAGCGGCCGCCCGGCCTGAGCGTGTGCCGCTCAAAGGCCTTCTGGTCGTCCGTGTCGAAGGAGGTGAAGACGGGCTCCCCCCGACTGGTGGAGAGGTAGAGCCCGACGCGCAGACCGGTGATGGCCTGATCGAGTGCATACTCGAACTCGATCGTGAAGGGTTCGGCTGAGGCGACCTGTCCGCTGACCCTGCCCCGCCCGTCGAAAACCCGCAGCGCGACCGGCCGGAACGGCGCGGCCGACGCCAGCCGGGGATCGCCTTCCCACAGGCGTTCCCCGGCCTGAGCCATGCCGGAGGTCATGTAGAAATCCACGGCCTGGGCACTGGGCGCCCGCAGGACCAGCTGGCCGTGGTCGATCACGATCGTCTCCTCCGTCAAGCGCTGGACGGCCGACATGTTGTGGCTGACGAAGAGCACGGTGCGGCCCTGATGGGCGACGTCGCTCATCTTGCCCAGGCACTTGCGCTGGAACTCGGCATCCCCAACCGCCAGGACCTCGTCCACAAGGAGGATCTCCGGCTCGAGGTGGGCGGCAACGGCAAAGGCCAGGCGCAGGTACATGCCGCTCGAGTAGCGCTTGACGGGCGTGTCGATGAACCGCTCGACCTCGGCAAACGCGACGATCTCATCGAACTTGCGCTCGGTCTCCCCGCGGCGCATCCCCAGGATGGCGCCGTTGAGGAAGATGTTCTCGCGCCCGGTCAGCTCGGGGTGGAAGCCGGTGCCGACCTCGAGGAGTGAGCCGACGCGGCCGCGGATCTCGGCGTAGCCCTCGGTCGGTTCGGTGATGCGGGAGAGCAGCTTGAGCAGCGTGCTCTTGCCGGCGCCGTTGCGGCCAATGATCCCCAGCACCTGCCCGCGCGGGACCTCGAAGGTGACGTTACGCAGGGCCCAGATGGTCTCGAAGGCCGGAGCCCGCTCCCGCCTACCCACGCGCCGCAAACCGCTCATCAGGCTGTCGCGCAGCGTCCGGTATCCGCTGGGCATCGCCCCGATGCGGTAGCGTTT
>Ga0315275_10007453_pt1 | contig 10571 bp, 12 predicted proteins | sample YL17G03_0_MG_FD_205557 | JGI IMG/M metagenome (GOLD analysis project Ga0315275, IMG submission 205557) | Sediment microbial communities from Yellowstone Lake, YNP, Wyoming, USA - YL17G03_0 | ecosystem: Environmental > Aquatic > Freshwater > Lake > Sediment | place: USA: Wyoming | collected...
AGTTAGGCTTTAATCAATTCACAATCATATTTATCTTCCATTAAAACAATAATCCGACCACTCACCTGCTTAAGCCAAATTTCGCCTAAATCTTGCAAAGCTAATTTAATATTGGCAATTAGCTTGTTTTCAAAAAAACCACGATTCCCGCCCTTTAACGCAATTTCCCCATAGTGAATAATAATATAACGTTGCATAAAAATCCGCTTGTCATGGTGAGGTTCTCGAACCATGACCTTAACCTCTAAACACAAATCAGTCTTCGAGAGCCTCAGACTGACATTCTTACTTTATTTTACCAAATTTTAGCCATTTCGCCAACTCTTGACTTATTTAAATAAATATGATAACGTCTAATATAATCTCAAAGAACCTTGAAAGGAGATAAAAAATGAGTAAACTACTGCAAATTTTAGGATCAGAAGCAATGATTAAAGGATGTTATGTTTTGCTTATCATTTCAATGACAACTTGTATTTGGTGGAACCCGCCACTTACTGCTTGGATGATAACACATCCCTTTTGGGATAGTGTGATTCTCTTTTCAGCAGCAGTTTTGGCCATTTTTTTAGTCTGGGTTCCTGGTTATATACGTTATGGGGTCCTTAAAATAGCAGATTAAATCAAGGAGGAAAAAATGGAAATCATCTATCGTTATAGGCAGGACCCCTCAGGAACAAATGATATATACGACAAAAGTTATCGCTTCATTGCTGAAAGAAAGGAACAGCATAATAAAGCTCCTGAACTAGGTCAAAAACTAAACTTTTTTTTCAAGGATGAAGAAACACCGAGCCTCGACCGTAATGAGACCTTTGTCGTCGCTGAACTTTCATATGACGATATTAATGGCACTGTCATCGTGGTTCTTCGAAACGACTCCGAAGGAGTCATGGCTAAATCCGCATATATAGATAATGGCTGGAAAATAATTAAGGAGTGGATTCGTAAAAAAAGAAAATAATAAATCTCAAGCCCTGGCACTAGCCGCGGCTCTTATATCCTGAACCCCACGTGGTTCAGGATTTTTTATTTTCGCCAAACCTTGACAAAATCTTTAACCTGCGCTTAAATTAAGGCAAATCAAAACTTAGGAGGTAAAAATGGCTTGGATCAAAGTTAATCTAAATGGCGAAGATTGTGCTATCTATAAAGGCACAGAGGTCAGACAAATACTCAAACCTGAAATCGTAGCAAAAATTAGAAAAGGCGAGCTGGAAATTTTAAAAGATGGCTTCCCAATAAACCCGGATGTTGTTTTAGAAAATGACTGTGAAATTAAAATAAGAGCCAAAGAATGTAAGCCGTAGCAATTGCTACGGCTCTTTTTTTATTTATAGCGATTTTTTGATTGGCAGACATATCATTCTTGTGGGCGAGACGACGTCGTTTCGCCTGCAAATTTGAGCAATCAAAAAATCGCCCATCAAAGCGATTCTTAATTCTATATTCTATATTCTAAATTTCCCTCAAAACCTCCCTCGTCACTGTTCTATCATCCCACGGCATTTCTTTACCGCCAGATTTTATGCTCTGTTCAGTTCCCTTGCCAGTAATTAAAACCAAATCCCCTGTTTGCGCCATTTGGCAGGCAAATTTAATGGCCTCGCGGCGGTCAGAAATTTTAAATAAATTTTCATTTTCCACCTTGCCAGCAGAAATCGCGCCAGCCGCAATTTCATTTAAAATTTTCTCTGTTGGTTCATCATATGAATCCTCATCAGTAATAATCGTAATATCTGCATGTTCTCCTGACAATCGCCCTAAAACCGGCCGCTTAGCATGATCACGCACTCCGCCGGCTGAACCAAAGACATGGATAATGCGATTTTTCTCAAACATTTTTAAAGTGTTAAACAAACCTTCAAAAGATGCTGGATCATGCGCATAATCAATTAAAACATTAAAATTCTGGCCTTCATTAATGGCTTCCATCCTGCCAGGCACGCCAGTCACTTTAGCCAAGGCCTGATTGCATTGCTCCATTGATAAGCCAAAATGGCGCGCCACGCAAATAGCTGCCAAACAATTATAAACATTAAACTTGCCGATTAAATTGGTCTGGATATCTTCAGTCCCGACTCTGAAAAACGTTCCGTTAATGTTCAAGGAGATATCGCCTGCCCTAAGCACTTCTGCTTGCGGCAATTTTCCCTGATGACTGATGGCATAAAGATATTTTTTATCAGCCGGAAAATTAAAATAATACTGCCAGTGCTCGTCATCTAAGTTTACCACTGAAGCTTTCAAAATTTCCTGGCCATTAATTTTCTTGCGACGATATTTGGACAAATTATCAAATAAAACTCCTTTGGCTTTTTTATAATTTTCAAATGAACCGTGCGCTTCAATATGCTCTGGTGTTAAATTAGTAAAAACAGCCACATCATAATTAATACCCCAATTGCGGTGCTGCATAATACCCTCTGAAGAAGTTTCAATCACTGCATATTTACAGCCAGCTTTAACCATGTCTTTAAGCATTTTTTGCAAAGTAACTCTGCCCTGCATAGTCATGTGCGTATCATTTAACCATTCCTGGTCAGCAATTTTAAAATTAATAGTGGTCATTAGGCCGACTTTGACGCCACTTTCTTCCAAAAACTTGGCAATCAAATTGCAAGTTGTTGACTTGCCATTGGTGCCAGTCACGCCAATCACAATCAAATTATTAGAAGGAAAGCCATAACGATAATTAGCTAAAACAGCTTCTAGCTTATGGAACTTTAAAATTAGCTTTTGGGGAATTACTTTTTTGAGTAAAGATTTCATAGTGTCAATTTAGCATAACTTAATGAGTTAAACAAGACCTGTCCTTGACTTGTCTGTTAAAAAGTATTACAATATAGTTAACAGATTTTATTATTTTTGTTATAATTTTATTAACCAAAAAATGGTTATTTTTTATTTAATTGACGCGGGGTAGAGCAGTTGGCAGCTCGCCAGGCCCATAACCTGGAGGTCAGGGGTTCAAGTCCCCTCCCCGCAACAAGTTGAGTGTTGTGTATTGAGTAATGAGTATCAAGAACTTGGAAAATTTAATTACACATATTCCTAATTGCTCATTACTAATTACTCACACTATTTCACGACTCGGTAGCTCAGCTGGTAGAGCATCTGCCTTTTAAGCAGAGGGTCCTGGGTTCGAACCCCAGCCGGGTCATACACATCAAGGTCTAAATTAAAACTAAACATTCCAAAACGCACAAGATAAGAATATTTCAATCGGCCCCGCACTTGAGTTTAGCGAATAGTGCGGCGGCCAGCCGGGTCACAAAAAGAAAAAATGACGATACTTTCGCCATTTTTTTATTAATTTAAAATTATTTCAAAACTTCTGGCAATTTTTCTGCATCAAATTCCAAAAGATCTTTCTTAGTATTCAATGGCCGCCAAAAGCCTTCGTGCTTATAAAGTTTTAATTTTAACTTGGGAAAAACATCATATTCCAAACTGCCTTTAACCGGTAAAAGGGGCAATAGCTCTCCACATTTAAACAAATACCAGCCGCAACTTACCCATTCATTTAGTAAGGGTTTTTCAATAAAAATAGCGTAATCATTTTCTTCATCAACTAAACCAAAAGGTAAACGTGGGTGAGCCACACAAATTGCATTACAGCCAAATTTAGACAGATTTTCTATGCTTATATCTGTAATATCATCGCAATTTAAGCCTAAAATAAAATCAGAATTAGCTTTTGTTAAAGCCAATTTAAAAGCACCGGCTGTGCCTAGAGGTTCAGTTTCTACAACAAAGTCAATGGGATAATCAGGATAATTTATTTTAACATAATCAATAATCTCATCAGCTTTGTAACCTAAGGCTAAAATTACTTTTTCAATATTTTTAGAATTTAACAAATAATCAAGCTGACAAGCTAAAATCGTCTTATCTTTAACTTTGACCAAAGGCTTGGGCAAAACATCTTCCATGCGATTGCCTTTGCCGCCGGCTAAAATAATTGCTTGCATAAATTATTGAAACAAAAATATAAATTCTCCTAGTTAATCAAAATGGCTATTTGCCAATTACCTTATAAATCAAATCCACATACCTTTTGCCTGCTTCTTTATCAATAAGGGTTGCGATATTGCGGGAAAGAGTTATTAATTCCCCAGGATTATTCATCAGATATAAAATTGCTTCTAAAAAAGTCCGCGGATTTAAATTCTCCTGTTTCAAAATTTTGACCGCATTGTATTTGGCAAAATATTGAGCATTGATTTCCTGATGGCCTGGAATTGGGATTAATAAAGCTGGCTTGGCTAAAACAGCTAATTCAGTTAAAGTTGAAAAGCCAGAACGGCAAACCACCAAATCAGCTAAAGCATAAGCATTAAAAAGATCCTGTTCTAAAAATTCAAAGCTGCGATAACGTTCAGTAACTCTTTTATAGGTTTCTCTGTCAAAATAATCAACTAATCGCTCGCTAATACCCTTGCCTTTGCCAGTTGAATGAATAACCTGAAAATTTTCTGTCAGCTTAGCAATTGATTCTAAAACCATTTGATTGATTATTTGCGCGCCTGTGCCGCCGCCTAATATTAAAATTGTTTTCAAATCAGGATTTAATTTAAAAGTTACCATGTCTTTATTTCTCTCACCGCTAAAAACACTTTTACGCACTGGATTGCCAATCTGAAATGTTTTTTTTAAATTAAAGTTTTGTAAAGAATCGCCAAAAACCACAGTGATGGCAGAAGCAACTTTGGCCATTAATTTATTGGCTAAGCCAACTTGTAGATCCTGCTGATGGACAAAGCACGGTATTTTTAAAACCCAAGCAGCATAAATAACTGGCACAGCAATAAAACTGCCGGCTGTTAAAACCACAGCGGGCTTAAATTTGCGCAAAATAAAAAACGCTTGGCAAAAACCGAAAAAAACCCAAAGCGGCGTAAACAAATTAGCCAAACTAAAATATTGCCTTAATTTGCCGCCAATTATCGGCTTAAAGAGAATTTGATATTTTGCTAAAAATTCTTTTTCTGGCCCGCTTTTGGTACCCAGCCAAAGAACCTCTAATCCAGGCTCTTTTTCTTTCAATTCGTCGTAAATACCACTTAACGGCGCCACAGAACCCATTGTGCCCCCACCAGCAAAAACTACTTTCATAGATTTAAATTTAAATTTCAAAATGCAAAATTCAAAATGACAATTAAAAATTTAAAACTTTAAAATGAAATTTTTAACTTTAAACTTTGAATTTTAAACTTCACGTGTTTGCCTCGAAATATTAATTACAATCCCGCAAGCAGCCATTAAAACTGCCAGAGCCGTGCCGCCATAACTAACAAAAGGCAAAGGTATGCCTGTCAAAGGCAACAGTCCAACCATGGCCCCAATATTCACAAAAGCTTGTATAATAATCCACGCCATAATGCCAACAACTAATAATTTAGCGAAATTGTCTGGCGCATTTTGGGCAATTTTAAAACCGCAGTACATTAAGTAGATAAAAGCTAAAACTAAAATAACAGAAAAAATAAAGCCCAGCTCTTCGGCAATAATAGCAAAAATAGAATCACCAATTACTTCTGGCAAATACTGGAATTTCTGGCGCGACATGCCAAATCCCCTGCCCCAAAAGCCGCCTGAACCAATGGCTAAAAAAGCTTGATTGATATGGTAACCAATGCCTTGGGGATCTAATTCAGGGTGCAAAAAGGTCATTAAACGCGCTGTTCTATAAGGCGCAACTTTTATGAGCATTAATAAACCAATAATTAAAGCAGTGCCAATGCCAAAAAGATGAAATAATTTTGCGCCACCGACATAATAAACAACGAGAGACACTAAAATTATGATTGTCATTGTGCCTATATCTGGCTGAAGAATCAAAAGAAAAGCAATAATGGCCAAAACTGTTAAAAATGGTTTTAGTCCTTCAGCATAATCACCCGCTTTTTTCTGGCCTTTATTTTCCAGCCAGGAAGCAAGATAGATCAAAAAAGTTAATTTTACCAATTCAGCTGGCTGAAAGGAAAGACCGTAAATATCAAGCCAACTTTTGGCAGTGCCATAACTAGCGCCTATTCTGGGTATAAAAACAGCGATTAATAAAACTATGGAAAAAATTAAAAAGCCAAAAGAAAATTTTTTCCATTTTCTGTAATCAATGAATGAAAAAAGGATTAAAAAAAACAAGCCAGGGATTAAACCATAAATTAGCTGATGTTTAAAATAATGATAGCTATCATGAAATTTTTCAAAAGCTAAAGAAACACTGGCTGAAGACAGCATAATTAAACCAAAAATCACAATCAGAGCTAAAGTAATGATGAATTTGTAATCTGGCTGATGCCAGGTTTTAGTAAAAAATCTCATTTATCTAAAATTATTTTTTCAGATGTTTAACTCCTCTGTTAAATTGTTCTCCCCGATCAAATTCATTAATAAATAAACCAAAACTTGCTGCGCCGGGTGATAAAAGGAAGACATCACCTTTAGCTAAAATACTCCTGGCTGCATCAAAGGCTGACTCCATGGAATTAACGATAAATAAATCTTTATTAAATTTTATTTTTTTTAATTCTTTCAGCAATTTTTCTGTTGCTGTACCTTCAAATAAAATTATGGCCTTAACTTTTTTCTTAATCACTTTAGCCAAATCTTTAAATACTAATTTCTTATCAGTACCACCGGCTAAGAGCACGACTTTGGGGGGAAAAGAATTTAAAGCTGCGATTACAGCATCGGGCGTGGTAGCAGTTGTATCATTATAATATCTAACCCCATTAAATTCCCTGATTAATTCTAAACGGCTGGCTAGACCTTTAAATTTGCTTATGGCTTTTTTAATAATTTTAAGTGGCACTTTATAAACCATGGCTAAAGTGACAGCGGCTAAAACATTCTCTAAATTATGCTCTCCTTGTAATTTTATGGCTTGCACTTTTATAATTTTATTTTTCCTTTGGCCTGCTTTGAAAACTAACCAGCCTTTTGACAAAAAGCAGCCGTTTTCATTGTTTGTCAATATATTTTTAGTAAACCAAAATATCTGAGATTTGGCTTTCTTGGCCATAGCTTGCGTGGCTGGATTATCTTTATTAAGCAGCGAAAAATTGTAGGGCTTTTGAAATTTAAAAATCAATTCCTTGGTTTTGACATAAGCAGCCATATTTTTATAAGTATTAAGATGATCCACCAAAACATTAGTTATAACCGCATAAGCAGGATTTAATTTGTGTTCAGCCAAACCCTCTAATTGCCAGGATGATAATTCTAAAACCACAGGAGTAGTTTTTTTTATTTTATCTAAAAATTCCAAGGGTGAAATTCTAATATTGCCGCCTAAAATAGTATCTTTTTTATAAATTTTCAAAATTTCATAAATTAAGGCCGTTGTTGTACTTTTGCCTTTGGTGCCTGTTATGCCAATAATATTTTGCGTAGGACACAATTTAAAAAATAAACTCAAATCTGTTTCAATTGGAATTTTATTTTTTTTGGCTTCTATCAAAAATTTTGAGTTGCGCCGTACATCAGGATTTTGGATAACCAGATCAGCTTGACGAAAATCTTGCAAACGATGTTTGCCTAAAACATATTTAATTTTAAAAGCCTTCAATTTTTCAATTGAAGGTTGAAGTTGTTTTCTGGTCTTTAAATCAGTCACTGTCAAAATCGCACCATTTTTCGCTAAAAAACTTGTGACTGCCAAACCGCCACCGTGCAGACCTAAACCCATGATTGTAACTTTCTTATTTTTAAAGCTTAACATATAGCTCATTATATCATTTAAAAATTTTTTAATCAATATAAAAAGCTCCTCTCTAGTTTGGCTTTTAACCGTCCCAGAACAGGAACTTTTATTTGCTGAACTTTTTACTTTACTTACAAAGCAGACCAACTAATAAACCAATGGCAATCATTGTCGCGCCTAAAGCAATACCCACGGCTAAATTTTTCTTTTTCAGTTCTTTCCAGGTGTTTAATTCACCTGTAAAAAGATTTAATAACCAGCCGACAATTGCTAAGCCGCCAGCCATTATGGCAGATACAGCCAAAATCCAGCCTAAAACCAAAACATAATTGGTTAAAATTACGCGCATAATTTTTTATTAATTAATTTTTGTTTTTGCCCCCAAATAGAGGTCAATTATATTATAAATATATTATACAATACTATTTTAAAATTTAACAGGGATACTAACCAAGTTTTCTTCACTGCCATCTTTAGCGCTTATTGAATAAACTTCAATAGTGCCTTCTTTGGTTAAATTAAAATCATAGCTTAAAGTAATGCTAAAATCTCCCCATTCACCTGGCTCTGGCGATTTTACAATTACTGGTTCTTGAATTAAAACTTTGCCATCTTTACCTTTTACTCTAACATTTACCTGATTTTCAAAAACTCTGGATGTGCCTTCAACTTTGAAAGGCGAAGTTAATTTGGTATTAGCTACTGGATTTTTAACAATAATATTTATAGTTTGCTGATCGGCTTGATTATTGGCTGTTGAACATTTTTCAGATTTTAAAAGCTTGCTTGTGCAAGAATCATACCAGCCCTCACTGGCGCTGCCAATGTTTTTGCATTCTTTAAAACACTTGCCTTTTTGGCATTCACCACGAAAATAAGCCCATTCATCACAAATACTTTTATCAGCAAAGACACAAATAGCAAATTCGCCATTTTCATCATTGTAATTTTCTAATTTTCCGCCATCATTCAAACACTTAACTGCTGCTGGATTAGCAAGGCCAATATTACTATTAGTGTTAGTATTTATATTCGCGTTATTGGCATTAACATTCTGATTTAGATTAGCATTATTATTTTGATTCACATTTGCATTATTTGCTAAAAATGCAGGCGCTAAAACATCCTCACACCAGGGCGGCAAATATAATTCACCCTGAAATCTGTCAATTAATTTACAAAATGGCGCATAAACTTTAGCCAAAAAACCAAGATTGGCAAAAGGCACCAAAAAATAGCCAATTAAAAACAAAATTAAAATAATATTTAAAAATATAGAGAATTTGCTGCGAGCTAATTTATGCATATATTCAAATTTAAGATAATTTTATTATAGCACAAGATAATAAAAAATGCACAATAGGATCGCTCGGACAAAAATGTTTTGATAAAAAAATTAAAAGCCCTAAACCACATTGGGTTCAGGGCAATGTTCGCAGTAAACTGCGAGCTAAAAATATATTTATCAAAAAAGATTAAATAATGCTCTTTCAAAAATTGCACTGGGCATAATTTTGAATTTAATTGTTCCTTTTCGTTCCATTGTCCTATAACTAGCGACAAAACAAACGTCAACATCTGCCTCATTATCAGGAAAAACGAATTCGCTTCGAATTACACACCAGCCCTTTGATTTAATTAAAATTCCACCAATAAACCAATCATTATTATCTTCGAATTGAAACTCTGATGTCACACTGCAAATTTTTAAATCTAACTCGTTGGCTCTTTCAATGTCAGGGAATTTAATTATAAATGAACCACGCTTGCCATCTGCTAAAGCCTTTAAAATTAAATCCCAACGATTAGGCCCGTTCACTATTACACCTTCCAACACTCTGTCTTTTACTTCGGTTGTCATACGACATACCTCCTTTAAAATGTACTTCTTTCTTTGGCATACACCAAGGAAATCTATCCCAAAGATAGATACTTTAACTTAGCAAAAATAAAAGCGCCTGTCAAGGACGCCGACTTTACCATCCATTTTTCCCCTCCTTAAAAAAGGAGGGGTTCAAGGGAGGTTGTACTAAAATGCAGGTTTTAATCAAACTTAAAAATTTTTAAATTCAGCATTCAGCTTTCGGCTTTCAGAATTAGTAAATCTTATCCATCAGCACCAAAATCACCCCAATTACTGCCATGACAGTGGCAATCAGCCAAAACCTCATGACAATTTTTGTTTCTGGCCAGCCAATTGCTTCTAAATGATGATGCCAGGGCGCAGATAGAAAAACTTTTTTCTGAAAAAACTTTTTGGAAATTAATTGTACTATTACTGAAAAAGCTTCCAAAACAAATAAAAAACCAATCACTGGCAAAATCAAAGAAGAATTAGTCAGCATGGCTACAATGCCCAAAGTTACGCCTAAACTCATTGAGCCAGTATCACCCATAAAAAATCTAGCTGGATTAATATTAAACCATAAAAATGCCAGCAAAGCACCAACAATCACCCCGCAAAAAGTTGCTAAATCATAGCGACCTTGAGTAAAAGCAATTATGCCAAAAGCCGCAAAAGCTGAAGCTAAAAGGCCGCCAGCTAAACCGTCAAGCCCGTCAGTTTCATTCACTGAAAAAGCAGTTGCCACAATAATAAAGACAAAAATCGGGATATACCACCAACCAATTTGAAAATCACCAATAAATGGAAGACGAATCAAATCCCAATCCAATTTAAAATAAAACCAAAAAGCGCCGACTAAAGCAATAATAGTATAGATTATCAATTTATAACGCATTTTCAAACCACCGCCATTAGGACCAATGCCTCTGATATTTAAAATATCATCAAATAAACCAACTACGGCTGAAGCAACCAAGGCGCCCAAAGGCAGTAAAGTTTGCGAACGAGTTAAAA
>Ga0315275_10007454_pt1 | contig 10570 bp, 10 predicted proteins | sample YL17G03_0_MG_FD_205557 | JGI IMG/M metagenome (GOLD analysis project Ga0315275, IMG submission 205557) | Sediment microbial communities from Yellowstone Lake, YNP, Wyoming, USA - YL17G03_0 | ecosystem: Environmental > Aquatic > Freshwater > Lake > Sediment | place: USA: Wyoming | collected...
ATATCTCCACGTCCGTATAAAGCAAGTGAGTAAACCATTAAGACATGCACTTTAATAGTATTGTTCGATTCATTTTTACATAAGCTATAAGCTGTTTTAATGTTTTCGAGAGCATCATCGAAATCTGTCTGCATAGATTCAATACCTGCCATCATTGAATACACCCCGGCATAAGTGCATTCCGATTTTGTAATTTGGGAATAGCCACTTTCTTTCATGAAGGTTATAAGGTCAGAGCACTTCTTATAGGATGATGTATAAAGCCCCATCCTTGCCTCAAGGGAAGATAACCTGTTTGCAATGGTAGATATAAGATATATGTTTCCAGATTTTTTACCGTATTCCAGTGCCTTTTCATAAGCCTCGATACTTTCCTTAAAATGCTCACTAAGTGTTTCTGCAATTCCAACAGAGTACCATCCCCAGCTAAACCACAAAGGGTCATCTTCCGAGAGGTTTTGCATTGCTATTTTACTATAATGAAAAGTCTTTTCTGCATTTGCTATTATTGAATTGAGGTAGGCATTAGCAACAGATATTTTTCCTAATAGTTTCAAATTATAATTAACATCTTCTTTTGATGAATTATTATAATTAATGATCTGCTTTGTAATTGTTTCGGCACTTACCAAAAAAGGTTCAGCTTTCTGAATCTGACCGGCTATAATCAATATCCATGCATAGTATAAACAAAAATCTGCGTTCTTTTTAATTAATTCGTCAGGGAGTAAATCTCCATATTTAATAATAGCAGCATGCTGTCCGTTTTTCCACATAGCCTCTACTATTTCCCCAAGAAATTGTATGCTTTTTTCGAAATTCTCTGTCACAATTGCATGTTCAATTGCAAATAATGGCATGGAATTATTCTTAAACCACTCACTTGCTTTATTATGAAGTTCCGTAATAGTTGCTTTTCCTCTTAATTGAAGTCTCTGTTTTAATAACTCTGCAAAGAGGTGATGATATCTGTACCAGATCCTATTCTCATCCAGCGGTATAACAAACATGTTGTTTTTTTCCAGCGTTTCAAGAATCAGCTGGCTGTCATTTCTGTTCAAAACAGCATTACATAAAGGAGCAGACATTTGCTCCAGCATCGAGGTTTGCAGTAAAAATTCCTTGATGTCATCGGTTTGGATCTTCAGTACCTCCTCCATAAGATAATCCATGATGTAACGATTATCTCCTTTTAATTCCTGAATAAATCCGGAAATATCTTCACGGCCTTGCATTGATAAGGCTGTCAGCTGAAGACCTGCAATCCAGCCCTCGGTTTTTGTTTCAAGAGTATAAACATCGTCAATGGATAAACCTAATTTCAGCTTTTTATTGAACAATACGGATATATCATTTGCTGAAAAACTAAGGTCTGATGAGCGTAACTCAACCAATTGATGCTGGCTTCTTAACCTTGAAACAGATAGTGCAGGGTCTGAACGGGTCAGGATTACAGTATGGATATTACCGGGAATATGCTCTAATAAATAGCTTACTAATTTTATTACCTCGTTACTCTTAATCAAATGAAAATCGTCGAGTACCAATAAAAAGTTTTGTTTGATATTGAGTATTTCGTTGATTAACAGACTGGTAATAGATTCGACAGATGGAGAATTGGGTGAATTCAAGAGCCGCAGGGCACTTTGTCCGAATTCTTTAAGAATACTTCGAATTCCTGAAATTACATAGCTCAAAAAAACCGCCGGGTCATTATCTCCATTGTCAAGTGAAAACCATACTGAAGGAATCTTATATTGATTAATCCAATCACTTATTATAGTTGTTTTTCCAGATCCTGCAGGAGCAGAAATGAGAATTAGTTTCCTGGTTAGTCCAATGTCCAATTTCTCATATAGTTCCTGCCTGTGAACTATATTCTGACTAGCGGGAGGAATATGTAGTTTGGTTAAAAGCATTAATGCAATTTAACACATATTTTGATCATCAAATATTTTTTAATGAAAATCAGCAGTTTACAGTTAAGCACATTACAAAGGTTCTAATTTTGGTAGTATGATTACCAATTATGACAAAAAATTAATGAACTTTCTGGCCAACCATGTGCCAGAAACTATTTTTCTTGCATCCGGGCTTGAGAAAAATGGCATCAACCAGGACTAACTGCTTTATGGTTTCCGATTTAATATTTACCAGACTTTTTATTTGTTGGGATGTAAAAGCCTGATGGTTTGGCTCCAATGATATAATGCTTCTCCCTTAGCAACGAATTTAAGTCGTTTATTAAGGATGTTGTAATCCGGATGGGTTATTAAGAACTCTGAATACGAGATATTGGAATTGAATTTGGGCATCTCCGCTTTAAAGTCAGTAAGAATAATAGTTGCAAGTAAGGCTGCTTTTGAAGAGGCAAGTTTTGCATCCATCAATCCATAAGTACCTTCAAAAATGTAATGTCTGAACTGGTTTATCCCTGTATATATTTCATTTAATTCCCGGGTAGTTTCTTTGGATGATAAGCTAGCTATTCGTGAGATCATTAAAGATGTTTCAATAATATCTCTCAATACCTGGTCAGGTGATTTGATTTTCCTGTCCGGCCTATACTCGATTTCTGACCTTACACAATTATTAAATGCCCTTTTTACGATCTCAATATCAACAATATGATCGAATAAACAGCCAATATCAAATAACTGCTTCATTATTTCTTTTTCCTTCTCGATACCATAAGGCACGCCAGTGGTATTTGGAGCGAAAGCAGTCATTTTATCTCCTGTAATTGAATCTGCATCAGGCATATTTACTTTTGCGATATCTCCGTCAGTTAATAACCATTCAGTCTGTAAAGTTCTCTCAACAAGTACTGGATATGGATTTTCAGTAAAAACTATATCAAGCAATGTTTCACGTTCAGGATTTGAAATAGGTTGCCCATCTCTATCTCTGGATGAAAAGTTTGAAAGGTAAAAGAATTTATAATGCGCTTTCGGGATACCTGGCTGGTAACTTCTGCGTTCATCCAGTTCCATCCGGATAAAGCTGCTGGAATCAACTATCTTCACAAGATATGCTTCCAGATCCGCCTTCTTTGTTGATGGATTTAGAATGATATCAATATCGACTGAAAACCTTTTTGGCTGATCTAATAATAGTACCAAACTGGTTCCTCCTTTAAAAATAAAATCAAGACCAGAAAGTTTGAGGTGCTCCAGGAGATACAAAGCATATATCATACCCTCAATAATGGTTGGATCTTTCCCGAACTTCTTTCTTTTCTCGGTTATCCATTCAGCTGATAATGATTCAGGTTTGATCATTTAATATGACTTTTGGAATATCGGTTTTTTCTTGAAGAAATTGTCTTATATCTTTCCCCTTTCTACGTCTACCAGCATAATGAAGTAGCTTTGTGAAATTAATTGAATATCGATGAAATGCATTGTTAATGATATGCACCAATTCACTTCCCTGGAAAGCTATGAATAGAATTTTATCACAGAATAGATCAACGATAAGCTTCTCTATAGTTATTGTGCTGACTTTATCTACTCTCTGGACTGGCGCCCTGGAAACTAAAGTCTGCAATACTATTGGCCGATCGACATCGAAAATGTAACGATCCAGTTCCTTTTCTTCAGGTTGAATAAATACTCTTCCAATATTCTGCACATTTAAGAATTCAAAAACAGGTTCCAATGCGTCTTTCTCAACCTGTATAATAGTCAGGTACTTTCCAGGAATATGCAGCATAAATTCAATAACTGCTTTCGTTGACCAGATACAATACTTTATACCAGGGAATTGTCTCTCTATTTTGGAGGTTATCCTTTTTTCATATACACCGATTGCAGGTCTGAAATCAGGTTTGTAACTGAATGAAAAGAGGTTTTTCGAAATTGGTGTAATAATCCTCCAATCCTTCAATTGATAAATTCTCCATCGGAATGTTGAATTTTTAAGATCAGGTTCCGTTTTCAGAAAGAAATCAAAAAGATCCTCCCTGGAAAAAGTTTTTCCCTGTCCAAATTCCTTTTGTAATTGTTCAATAATTTTTTCTTTGGCCAAGTTCTTAATTTATTACTCTTTACAAAGATAATAAATTTTCAAACAAATGCCAGCAAATTGATTTTTGTGGTAAATGTTTGAATGCAAACAAATGCCAGCAAATCTGGCTTAGTGGCAAATGTTTGAAGCAAAAACTATACGCTTTTCAACTGCTTAATTTTCCGAACAGTATTGATAGAATGTCCAGTTATACCGGCAATGCGCCTTAGAGAAAGGTCACTTTTATCAATAAGCGCTGAAACATTCTGGTATTTGTTTAATAAGGTAGAAGGAGAAGTCCTTGCACCAATTCTGCGGCCGTTGTACTTCTGTTTAATTTTGGCAAGCTGAATCCCCTCATTTTGACGGATTTTTCTCTGGCTGTTTTCCATTTCCGCACCAATACTCAACATCTGGAGCAACATTTTGGCAACAGGATTCTCTTTACCATTCTCCATGGTTAGCATATTGAATTGCCGAATATATAAAGCAATACACTTTTCATGTAATAACTCAACAAAGTTCAGGACATCGACCACTCTCCTGCCCAGGCGGCTGATTTCCGATACCATAACAACTTGGACAGGAGTTTTATCAATATAATCCATCAACCCCTAAATGAATACGCTAAAGGATTGTTAAGTGAAGTCGGTTATGACACAAGTATATATAAACTTCAGAATCAACCGTACAACCGCAATATTAAAGATATATTCGATATACTAAGATTGAAGTACCCAGACCTGAAATATAAGACCTACACCAGCCATAATTTCAGAGATACTTTTATAAGTAATGCAGTACAGGCACGTATCAATTGGAAAAGTATACTAAAATGGGTGGGACAGACCAGTTACCAGATAATGGACAGGTATATTCACCTAACACCCGAATTTGAAAAAAATGAAATGCAAAAAATGTTCAAGTATTTGGTGGTTGATGGTAAGATACATTACTACGATGATAAATAAATTATTCTGCTTAGACCACCTTCATACCTACACCCACTTATATGATGTAACTATGGTTTAAAATTTAGTGAATTGGATATTGTTCATTCAAATTAAGAGTCCATACTACTTGCAGCATACCATAGTGCTGTAAATCATTGTTTTTCAACGCTAAACAAACCCATTGTCAAGATTTAATTGACTTTGGTTTTTTATTGGCGTAACTTTCCTCATATAATTGACTTCCAGTTATTTTAGTTTTATTCATTAACCAATATCAAATCTTATGAAAACAAAACTTATTTTTTTGCTTTTGCTTATTGTCTGTTTTTCTTGCGGGACAAACAATAAGCCTGTATCTGATGCTCAGAAAGAGAAAATAAAAGGACAAGTAAAAGAAGTTGTAAATACTATTTTTAAAGGTGCTGAAGAGGCAAACTTTGAAATGGCTACAGAACCATGGCTTGATTCACCCGATTTTGTTCTCATTAACAATGGAATGACTTTAAGTTATAAGGAAGTGGTGGATGCTTTTATACCTCTTTTTGGCACACTACTAAATCAAAAAATTACAATAGTAGATGAAGAATACGCAGTTCTTGATAAATCAACAGTCTTATATACAACAAATTGTAAGAGTTTAATGAATTTCAAGGATGGTCATTCCACTCTTGCAGACCCAGAGGCAATGCAATTTACCTTTAAGAAAATCAATAACGAATGGAAAGTAATTTATGCTGTTGATTCTTATGTTGAGAAATGCGTCCCCAGCGAAAGTTCGAAAGGACTTAATCAGGTTGAATTGTTTAAGCAAATGATAGGCACATGGAAGGCTGAAATAGCCAGAGACACATTTTATCTTGCGCAATATAAGCCGTTTGGTAATGGATTAGAAGGTAATATTAAAATTGTTACAGGGGGAAAGAAAATAATGGAAGGGAAGGTACTTCTGGGATATGATAAAAAAAAATGATAAGTTTGTTGAAACTGACCTTGTTGAAGGTTCAGACATAATGCTTTATGGAATATGGTTTACATCAAAGAGTACCTTAACAGAAGTTCCATGGGAAGATATCTTAAATCCTGAAAAGACTCCTGTAATATGGAAATATGAGATAAAATCACCAGATTTGTTTGTATGGAACAACATCGAAAATAATAAAACAACCTTTTCTTATAATTTCCATCGTGAAAAATAATGATTGGTTGGATTTAAAATAGGTTTTACTACCAATTGAATGCCCCAATGTTAATATATTGGGGCATTTTGTATTTTATAATATATTATTATACAGATATTTAGTCATTTTTTTGCGCACCAAATTCAGTAAATTATTGTGCTATAAATACTTATTCTTCAGTGGTAACTATTACAAATTAATAAGATTTACTTGACTTGAATTCATTATTGGTGTAACTTTCATCAAATCATTGACTGACAGTTATTTTTCTTTTAACCACAAATAGAAATCCAGCAACAATGAAAACATCAATTAATTTTCTTATTCGGGGATTACTAATGATTCTCTTCGCATGGGCAATATCTTCCTGTCAGCCTAAAAAAACTGCCATTGACACTGAGAAAGATAAGACAGCCATTACGGAATGGAATGATAATGGCTTAACAATGGTGAGAAATCTGAACAAAGACAATGCTGAAACATTCGTCAAGTTAACTTATTCAGAGGATGCAATCATATTCCCCCCTAATGCAAAATCCATTATTGGTCAAGAAGCACTAATTGGATTTTATCAGAACTATCCGCCCATGTCGGACTTCAACCAAAAGATTGAGGAAATGGAAGTCTTCGGTGATTACGCATATCTGCGGTTAAATTATTCATTCCCGATTAACCAGACAGGACTCAACCCTTATATTGATACGGGTACAATTTTCTGTATAATGCGGAAGCAGAATGATGGGAATTGGAAGATATGGCGTGAGATTTGGAACTCAGACATATCCGTACCAAACGTACCAACGCTTTAACATTACTTCAATAAAACAGTTAGTCTTATCCACTTATAAAAACCTGTCAGATGAAAACAAAACTTATTTTTCTTTGTCTTTTGATTTCATTAGTCATCAGTAGTTGTACTCAACAAAAAAGCAAGTTTCCGCAAGGTGCTTGGCAATTGGTTCAAATTCAAAGAGTAGCCAATGATTCTGTAATTAATCTTTTCCCAGATAAATATTTCGGTAGTGATATTAAAATGTGGTCAGAAAAGCATTTCTTATCTGTAGGTCGAATTAAGATAGATACAACTTTTATAGATAATTATGTAGGAGGTACATATACCATTGAGGGAAACAGGTATGAAGAAGATTTGTTGTATTTTCCGAATCAAAGTCAGGTAGGTCAAAAGGTAAAAGCATTGCTTGAACTTAGGAATGATACATTAATTCAAACTTATCCAGTTGACGATGGTGGACAACCAGTTAAAAGCGGTTACTACATTGAAAAATATTTCAAATTGAAATAATTTTATCACGATTTATCCATTCAATTAAACCCAATCAAATGAAAACAAGACTTATTTTTTTGCTTTTGCTTATTGCGTGTTATTCATGTGGGACGAATAAATCAGTCTCCGATGCTGAGAAGGACAAAATAAAAGGTGAAGTAAAAGAAGTAGCAAATGCTATGTTTAAAGGGTGTGAAGAGGCAAATTTTGATATTGCTGTTGAATCATTTCTTGATTCGCCTGATTTTGTATATATCTACAATGGAGTGAGTTTAAATTATAAGGGGGTTGCAGATGGTATAAAACCTCTTTTTAATGCACTATTAAATCAAGAGGTTACGATAATCGATGAAAAATATGTATTTCTTGATAAATTGACAGTCATATATACAACAAATTGTAAATTTTTAGAGAATTACAAAGACGGTCATTCAACTCTTTCAGACCCAATGGTTGTGCAAGTCACATTTAAGAAAATCGATAATAAATGGAAGGCAATAAATGGGGTTGAGTCTTCTGTCAGACAAAATGTTAAGAATAGCGGGAGTTTGGAAGGACTTAATCAAGTTGAGTTGTGGAAAAAGTTTTTAGGAACGTGGAAGGGTGAAGTTGCCAAAGACACATTTTCTATTTTTACAGCCAGACCGTTTGGAACAGGAATGGAAGGTACTTTTAAAATTGTCACCAAAGGCAAAACAGTGAATGAAGGGAAGACACTTAATGGTTATGACAAAAAAAGTGATAAATTTATTGAAGCAGATGGGCAGTCTGGTTCAGGCATTAATGTTTATGCATATTGGTTCACATCCGCAAATACATGCGAAGGAATTCCAATTGCATACATTTCCAATCCCGAAAATGCTGTATTGCGATGGACGTTTGAATTCAAATCTCCAGATATGTACGTAGTGACTACAATAGAAAATAATAAACCAATTAAAACTGAAAATTATTATCGAGAAAAATAATAATTCGACTTTAGCTTTATATTGTAGTAACTTCCATCATATAACTGATTATAAATTATTCTCCAATATTTAGTAACCCTTAAATCAACATTAAAATGAAAAAGACTCTTTACGTAATGCTTGTAGCGGTGATGATAATTACTTCGTGCCAATCCAAAACCAAAACAGCATCAAATGATGCTGTTGCAATTCGCAACATAGAAGACCAGTGGGTAGCTGCAATCAAGGTAAATGATATAGACAAGATAGTCAGCTTTTGTTCACCAGATATTGTAATCATGGACGCAAACGTCCCAATAAGCGTTGGTCATCAAGCCGTTCGCAAATCATATTCCTCTTCTGCTGACTCTACAACCTCAGTAAGCCACTTAGAGACGGTTGACGCTATAGAGGTTTCAGCCTCTGGCGACCTCGCTTACACCCGTGGCACTGCTCAGCAAAGCCGTAACACTCCGAATGGGATTATTAATGAATCTATTAAATGGGTTAGCATCTACAAAAAGATAAACGGAGAATGGAAGGTAATTGTAAACATCTGGAACAGTGACAAACTAATGGCAGGTCAATAACCTTATTCATTAAGTGCCTGCAGTCGGAATAAGGTTAAATGCTCACTGATATTAAAGTGAAAGAGCAAGTATTGGAAAAACCATTGTCCTTCTTTTGCATCCATACTACTTGCATCATACCATAGTGTTGTAAATATCTATTTTTCAATGCTAAACATTCCAAGTGGTTAAGATTTATTTGACTTTGGGTTGCTATAGTCATAACTTGCATCAACAAACTGAATTCTGAAATTTTAGTTTTATTCATAAACCAATACCCAATCAAATGAAAACAAGATTTATTCTTTTAGTTTTGCTTATTGTCTGTATCTCCTGTGGAACAAACAATAAGCCTGTATCTGATGCTCAAAAAGAGAAAACAAAAAGAGAAGTAAAAGAGGTTGTTAATACCATTTTTAAAGGTGCTGAAGAGGCAAACTTTGTTATGGCTACAGAACCTTGGCTTGATTCACCCGATTTTGTTCTCATTAACAATGGAATGACTTTAAGTTATAAGGAAGTGGTGGATGCTTTTAAACCTCTTTTTGGCACACTACTTAATCAAAAAATTACAATTGTAGATGAAGAATACGCAGTTCTTGATAAATCAACAGTCTTATATACAACAAATTGTAAGAGTTTAATGAATTTCAAGGATGGTCATTCCACTCTTGCAGACCCAGAGGCAATGCAATTCATGTTTAAGAAAATCAATAACAGGTGGAAAGTAATTTATGCTGTTGATTCTTATGTTGAGAAAAGCGTTCCCAGCGAAAGTTCGAAAGGACTTAATCAGGCAAAGTTACTTATGAATTGGGTTGGAAATTTTGAAATCCCCTCAGGTAAAGATACTACTGAATTTGTGCAATTTAAAAGTTTACAGGGGGGAAATGTATTAAGTCTATACGCTAAAGTGGTAACAAAAGGAAAAATATTATTTGAAGAAACGGGTTTTTGGGGATATGATGCTACAAATAATAAAATTGACCTTTCAGTCATAGTATCTAATGGTTATGGTTTTCATTACTTAGGAGAATTTACATCTTCAGATAAACTTGAATTTTTTGATGTTAATAATGCAACTGGTAACAAGTTTATAATGGAACGTATTTCTCCTGATGCATTTAAAGTAACATCAATTCTAAACAATGTTACAGCATCAAGAATTGCTAAACGTGTGCAATAACTCCGTGATTGGTTAAATATGTCTACCTTTAGTAGACGTATAAACACATGGCAAGCAAAAAACGACCATCTATGAAAAAATTAGTATATGGATTAATCATTTTATTATCAATTTCCTGTAATGAAAATCCGAAAGCGAGATTTTCATTAAATGGTAACACAAACGGAATTGAAAACGGAACAATTCTATATTTAGAAAGTACTTTAGCCAATGAACTTATCGACTCGACAGTAGTTGAAAACAATCATTTTAAATTTCAAACCAGATTATCTAAAACACCATTAGAAACAGTTTTAAGAACAAAAGATAACTCTCACTACAGATTTTTATGGTTGGAAAATAAACCAATGACTTTTGATGGAACTAAAATGGATTTTACAAATGCTATCGTAAAGGGTTCGAATTCAGAGAATTTAAGTCAAACTTTATATAATCGGATTGACA
>Ga0315275_10007455_pt1 | contig 10570 bp, 7 predicted proteins | sample YL17G03_0_MG_FD_205557 | JGI IMG/M metagenome (GOLD analysis project Ga0315275, IMG submission 205557) | Sediment microbial communities from Yellowstone Lake, YNP, Wyoming, USA - YL17G03_0 | ecosystem: Environmental > Aquatic > Freshwater > Lake > Sediment | place: USA: Wyoming | collected...
CCTATCTCGTTGATGAAGCAAGACGGTTCGCGGCAGCCGATACGCCGAAGCCCGGGCAGGCCCGTGGTAATCGCTGTTCGAAAAGAAGCAACCGCTGCCCGGAAACGGACAACCGATCTCCCGAAATTGCGAGACATCCCTGGCGCTTCGGGCGTTGCCGCGCGACTCATCAGGCGGGTACGGAGCCTTCCCTGAGGTCGAATAATCCCGCGCGGATCGGCCCGACGTGGCCCCGTTCTTGCAGCTCAAGATAGTTGATATCTGAGCCCTGACAAACAGGAGTCGCCATGAAGACACCGGGGATCAACGAGATGAGCGGCGAGACGGAGCGTCCGCGCTCGGAAGAAATGACGCGGCGGGCTTTCGTCGGCTGGGCAGCCGGAGGCTTGGCGGCACTGACGGCCGTCGGGCGGCTCCAGGGTCGGACGAATGCGCGGCCTTCGCTTTCCCAGGCGACCCTCACGTCCGATATCCGGACGAACGTCAACGAAATCCTGAAGATCCCCAGGACGCCGGCCTCGATGCCCGGAAAATTCCCAGGGAGGATCGTCAAGGTCCTGTCCGGCGACGCGGCTTCCGGAGGAAAGATCAACGGCCGGCGGACGCGCGCGTGCTTGGAGCAGGGGCTCACGCGGCTGACGGGACGCACGACCGCGCGCGAGGCCTGGCGGGAATTCGTTTCTCCCGTCGACATCGTCGGGATCAAGGTCAATCCCATCGCCCGGCTCCTCCCGACGAGCTTCGCCCTGACCCAAGCGGTCATCGACGGCCTGTCGGAGGCCGGAGTCCCCGCGGCGAATATTGCCGTCTGGGACCGCCGCCTGACTCAGCTCGAGGAAGCCGGCTTCACGGCCGCGCGCTTCCCCGGGGTCGCAATTCTGGGCACGGAGATCAAGGGGCCCAACGGGGAGTTCTACGACGGCAAGGGGGAGCTTTGGAGCTTGGGCAACATCGATCAGGAAGCCCCAGCCTATTTCGCCGACATCGACGCCTCGCACGACCCCGACAATCTGCCTTACATGGTCAACGGAGGCAAGTGGTCCTATTTCTCCAGGCTCGTCACTCGGCGGTTCACCAAGATCATCAACCTCCCCGTCCTTAAAACCTGCCAGCCGGTCGGGATCTCGTTCGCCATGAAAAACTTGGCTTATGGGTCCTTGACCAACACCTCCCGCCTCCATAGGGTCGGCGTCAACGCCATCGGCGAGGCCTGCGCGTTTCCCTGCCTCCGGGACAAAGCCGTCCTCCATATCGGGGACGCTTTACCGGCCTGTTACTACGGCGGCGTGGGGACAAATCCAAAGCACACCTGGGACGCGAACGTGCTATTCCTGGGGACCGATCCGGTCGCCCTGGATCTCATCGCCCTGGACTATATCACCGGGATACGGATATCCCGCGGCGTCCAACAGATGGAAGACCGCCAAAGCCGGGTCTACTTAGACATCGCCGCGGGATTGGGGCTTGGCATCGCCGACCGGGCGAAGATCGATCTCCAGGAGATCGCCGCTTAGATCCCCTATTGACCTGACGCGGCGCGCTTGCGGGCGACCATGCGGACGTGGCCGGTCGGCGGCCCGCCCCAATCGCCATAGTCATCGAGCTCCCGGTAGATCAGGTGAATTGTCAACCATCTGCTCGCATCCTGTCGCTCTATTTCGCTTGATGTCGCGTCTTGTCTCTTGCCCGCTGTCCCTTTAAATTCTATATTTTGGACAGGATTCACGAGAGCTATTTTTGGTGAACGGGGGTCGGGAATGTTCAAGCATTTGTTCAATAAGGCGGCGCCGGAGCGTTCCCTTCCGTCGCGCTTCGACGAGCTTCTGAAGATCTACGTCCAACGGTACTGCCTCGAGCAGCATATCCGGTTAAAGGTCCTGATGGAGAAGTTGGAGCGGGACATCATCTTCCGGGTCCTCGAGTCCACCAACGGCAATCAGAGGTCGGCGGCCAACATGCTCGGGATCAAGCCGAACACGCTCCATTACAAGATCCGCCGGATGGGCATCGTTCCCGTCCGGAACTATGCGCTCCTCGACGATCTTGCAGGCTTGGCATCACCCTCGGGAAAGCCCGAGGAGCCGGCCACGAAAACCTCGACGTAAAAGCCAACCGAGGACTGATATTCGGTCTTTCGACCACCGGTGAAAAAAATCACGGTTGTTCAATCCGTGCCCCGGCGACCTGACCGGGTGCCGGGCGGAAGGCCGCGATTTCTCCCTGAAAAGCGAAATAGCGCGACAAGGTCGGACGTGATGGGACAGGCCTCCGGCGCCGCTTGCTTCCCCTTCAACCGAGCCTATATTGCTGGTGGAGGGCTCGAAGGGCATGGCGGACGGAGGACGGCGGAGACGGCGCGCCGCGATGGTCGCGCTCGTTTCGTTCTTCATCGCGGCGGGATGGACGACCCTCCTCCGCGGAGGGACGTCCGGAAGGGTTCAGCGGTCCATGCCGGGATCATCCGGCCCGGAGGCTCCGCTCCGAGACCGGTCCTTCCAAAGCACGCCCTTGACGGAAGCGATCCAGCTCTCCTACGGCTGGCCGGGTTTCGAAGGCCGCTCCCTCAGGATCTCCGTGACGATCCCGCGTCCGGAGCTCGCCTCTTCGGAGCGGGCGTTCGGTTTCTCGGTCGCCGAACTCCGCGAGTTCCTGATCGAGGCCGAGGCCCGGATCCGCCGGGAGCGCGGACTGACAGCCGCGGAGATCGCCCGGCGCGTCGTCGCCTCTGAGCGCGCGTCCGGATGGTGCGATGTGGGCGAGGATCCCGAGAACCGCTTCAACTTCGTCCTACGCTCGGAATCAGCTGGCCGCCCCGGCCGGGCCGCGGAGATCGACGGCATCATCCGAGCCTCGAGGAGGGCCTGGGAAACCAGCCAGAAGAAGATCGCCGCACGGCTCGAAGAGGAGATGTGGCGCTTTCTCAAGGCGCGGGGCATGGTCATAACGCCTCATGGGATCGCCGTGGATTATAGGGAGCTTGTCCGGGAAAATCGGGCCAGGCTCGCTTCCCTGGCGGCCGAGTTCAAAAAGTCCTGCGGCCCGAACAAGAAAAAGCTCCTCGAGGCCGTCCTGTCGTTCGTCCAGAGCATCCCTTCACGGCCGCGGCCTCCGGTCGAAGAGGACAAATACACGGCCGGGATGGCCGTCCCGTTGAGGGTCCTGGCCGACGACTCCGGCGACTGCGACTCGAAGGCCGTCCTGTTCGCCGCCCTTTGGACCTCCCTGTGCCGGCACCGGACCATCCTGATCACGGTCCGGGAGCATATGCTGGTCGGCGTGGCGGACCCCTTCGCGTCCGGATCGACGCTCGAGCTCGATTCCATCCGCTACGTCCTGCTCGAGGTCAACTGCGGCGGAAGCCTCCTCCCCGGCGAAGTGACCGCTCATTCCCTGGATTCCATCGCGCGGGGACAGCTCAAGTACCGGATCGTCAGTTGAATGGCCGGCCCGGGGCCTGCCCAACATTTCTCTTTATATCCACGGCCGAATCGTTTACGATTCCCATCGGCAAGAAAAGGACCCTGAGGGGATCGGACCGATGAGGGAACGCGAGATTCTCGATTCCTGGAAAGAGATCTCCAGGTATCTGAGGCGGGACATCCGGACCTGCCAGCGCTACGAGCGGGAGCTGGAACTTCCCGTCCATCGCCTGGAAGGATCGCCCCGAGCCAGGGTCTTCGCCTACCGCAATGAACTCGACGCCTGGCGGGCCAAGAGGCTCGAGGAGGACCAAGGCCCCCCCTCCACTTTCTGGAGAACGGTCACGTCGAGGCCTTTCCTCGTCGTTTGCAATATCATCCTCGTCGCGGGGTTGGCCATCTTCTACTTCGCCCGCATCCGGAACCGGCTGGCCGGCCCGGGACACGGCGAGTCCCTCTCGATCGCCGTCCTTCCCTTCCAAAATGCCTCCGGGCGGGCCGATCTGGGCAAATGGACGGACTGGATCCCGAACCTGCTCATCCAGGGGCTTTCCGGTTCTAAGTACTTCGATGTCCCGGGTTATGACCTGATCTACGGCACCCTCCAAGATCTGAATCTCCACTCGGCCACGGGGTACTCCTCGGCCGACCTCGGGCACGTCGCTAAAAGGACCGTGGCGACCCACTTTGTCACGGGCCTCATCATCAAGGCCGGCGAAAGGCTGGTCATAGCCCTCGCCACAGAAAGGATCGGTGGCGACCAGGTCTTTGCCTCTCGTTTCGAGTGCGAAGACGAGGCTGCCATTATCCTGGCCGTCGACCGGATGGTGGACCAGATCAAGAGGGACCTCGGTCTGACCCGAACGACCCAAGCCGGGGACTTCGACGCGACGGGGGTCCCCGTCACGACATCCTCCCTCGAAGCGTTCCGTCTCTATAACGAGGGGCGGCGTCTCCATGTGGCCGGGGAGTACGACCGAAGTGCCCAGGTCATGCGGACGGCTCTCGCCCGCGACCCGGAGTTCGCCCTGGCCTGGCGGTCCTTGGCTGCGTCGTTGGATAGCCAGGGGGCTGATGCCGAGGCCGAGAAGTGTCTCCAGAAAGCCCTGGAATTCAGCTGTAACGCTTCGATGCAAGAACGGTTCTACATCAGGACGACGTATTTTCATCATAGATCCGAGTTCGGCCGAGCCCTGCAGACGTCGCGCGAATGGGCCTCGCTTTATCCCGATGATACTCAGGCTATGTTGTTCACCGGCCGCGCATGTCTTTTCGAGGAGGACGCGGACGGCGCGCGTAGCGCATTGGATGAAGGTTTACGGAAGGGCGACAGGAATCCCTTCATGTTCTTCTATGCCGTGCTCGCCTGCGCGGCCGCAGGGAGCTTCAAAGACGCCGATGAGATCGTTGAACGCGGATTGAGCATCCACCCCGGCAACCGTCTCATCGCCGGCGCCGCGGTGATCAACGCCGTCTGTCAAGGCCAGTACGACCGGGCCCTTGGCGAATTGCGCGAAATGAGGGGCGAAAAGCCGAGTCTTTCAATCGACTTGAGGTCCGGCGACATCCTCCTTCTGAAAGGTGATTTCCGGGGCGCCGAAAACCGATACACGAACATCCGGCCCTTATCCCCGGCTGCGTTAACCCGGCTTGCCCGTCTGGCGCTCGCCGAAGGACTTTACGGCCGGGCGGCCGACTTGGCTGAGGAGGCGGGAAACCATGCGTTTCTCGCCTACATCGAATCGCGGCGCGGCCGTCTGGCCAAAGGCCTCGAGGCGGCCGAGAAGGCCTTAAAGGCGGGAGAAGAAAGGGGCCATTACCTCACGGAGCTGGCCGCGCTCCAGATGAAGGGAACGATCGAGGCCCTCGCCGGTAACCTCGAGACGGCCAAAGACACCGCCGCTCGACTCAGGGAGAGCGGGCAGAGAAGCGGTCTGGAGAAGGCCCACGAACGGGCCGTGCGATGCCTTAATGGCCTCATCGCGAGCGCGGAGGGTCGGCACGAACATGCGGCCGAGGAATTCGAGGCCGCCGTCGCGCTCATGCCAAGGGACATCCCCTACCTTGATGACCAGCCCTTGTTGATCGGCATCGTGGCCAGTATGCACGACGTGATCCTGTTCTACGCTGCCCAACAATATGAAAAAAAAGGGGATACAGCCGCCGCCCTGGACCATTATCTTAAGCTCCTTGGCCTTCATGGGGGGCGATTACAGCATCCGGACCTATTCGCGTTGAGCCATCATGCCCTGGGCAGGATCAGGCAGTCTCGAGGGGATCTGGCAGGGGCCCGGGAGAGCTATAACAAGTTCCTCGAGCTCTGGAAGAACGCCGACCCCGGGATCCCGGAGGTCGAGGAGGCGAAGGCGCGACTCGCCGCCCTCGATCGAAGCGAAAAACGGTAAAGATACGGCTCTGTCCGCCGGGCGCCGCGGCCTGCGAGCCGATCAGCCTCGTTTCCGGGCGACCATGCGGACGTGGCCGGTCGGCGGTCCGCCCCAATCGCCATAGTCATCGAGCTCCCGGTAGATCAGGATATCGAAGTCCTTGAACATCTCCCGCAAGGCCCCCGGCGCGGGCGCGTGGACGCCCGGCGCGAACGGTTCCTTCTCGCGCTGGGTGACGTGCTCGAAGACGACGGTGCCGCCCGGCCGGACCGAATCCTTCAGCCGCGAAAGGAAAGCCGGGTCCTCCACGGGCGCCCAGGACAGGATCATGGCCACCAGGTCCCACCTCTCCCTGCCGAAGTCATAGTCTTCATAGGACGTCTTGACCGTCTCAACCTTGAGGCCGGCCTTCTCGGCGCCGGCGCGCATGACCGCAAGGCCCTGGGCCGATAGGTCGATCCCGGTGACGTCCCAGCCGAGCTTGGCCAGGTGGCGGGCGTTCCGGCCCATCCCCGCGCCGACATCCAGAGCTTTTCCGCCCGGCTTGATCTCTTTCATGGCCTCCACGAGGAAGGCGTTCGGCCAGGATGAAGATATTGTCTTCCTTGAGCCGGCCTTCGATCATCGTGTCCAGTTCAAAGCCGGCCTCCCTGGCCTCCTTCCCGACGAGTTCCCGCGTCAGCATCCTTGCGGACTCCTCGCCATGTGATTCCGGCGTCGGTTCGACCATGACGACGGACCCCCAGGGCTTTAGGCTCGGCAGCAGACTTTTCAGCAGGGGGACGGGCATATCGACGTGATGGAAGACCCAGGCCATGAAGACCAGGTCCAGGCTGTTCTTCGGGAAGCGCGCGTCGTCGACAAGGCCCAGGATCGTCTCCACGTTGGAGAGCCCCTGGCGCCGGCACCTTTCTTTCAAGTAGTCGAGGGAGTCCGCGTCGATATCGTTGGCGTAGATCTTTCCTTTTTCCCCAACCCGGGCCACAAGATGGATCGTCACCCGGCCCCGCCCCGCGCCCACTTCCCCGATGACGAGCCCCGGCCGGATGCCGAGGATGTCCATGACCTCATTCGGGGGCTGGATGGCGTTGGCGGCCTGCTCTCGGGGCTCCGTCTGCCGATCGGCGTCCTGAACGGTCTCGTAGCCCGATTGTTTCCACAGGCTTATTCCTTCGTTCATATGGAGGATGTTGACGAATCCCATGTCCTTCATTTTCGCCAGGGCGATCCCGCTCCGGTGGCCGGCCGTGCAATAGATGAGATAGACTTTCTGATTATCCAAGGACTTAAGCCAATCGTCGATATCCGTTAAAAATACGTCATGATATATCGCTCCCCGGATATGCGACTGATCGAACATCTCTTTCGTCCGGAAATTTAGGATGACGAAATTCGAGTTCCGCTGATGTTCCCGAATGATATCTCGCGCCTGTTGACAGGAGACATCTTTGATTCCCGTCGTTTCCTTTCTCCTCCCCGTCATCTCCTGACCGTCCATTTTGAAGACCAGGGCGGGCGGCCGGCCGCCTTTTTCCGCTTGGAAAGAGACTTCGATTTGAGGGCCGACGGACTTGACGAAGAATCGTTCGGCGGACGAGGGGAAAAGCTCCGTCTTCCCGTCGTCGCCGCCGTTGACGAGAAGGAACAGACGGCCCTCCTCCATGACGACGGTCAAGACCAGGCCGGGGGCGACTTCATAAACGCCCATCCAGGCGACCAGGATTTCCGGGGCGACACAAATCGGCTTCTTCTCGTTGGGATCGATATAGACGACTTCTTCACGATCCTGCCTGGCGATCGCGTCCTCGAGCCGGGCGATCTCCCGGGGAATATCTTTCGGCCTGAAAACGACGCGGCTTGCGCTTTGGGCGCGGTTTTCGACCTCGGAATCGACTCCGGGTTTCCCCCCGCGCAGCGGCGCAAAAACCTCGAGGCTGCCCGGCAGGAGCCGGCCGGCCTGGATGGCCTCCATTTCGGCGGCGTTTAAGGGAACGCGGTAAATCATCCAATCCCTAAACTCCGCGGCAGCTGGCGAAACTCCCGGGGATTCTTCCCCCAATCCGCCAAGCAGGAACTGTACGGGAAGGGTGGCCTCCGTAATGGAAGGACCCGCCGTGCCGTCGATGTACAGCGTCATCTCTCTCTTCAAATAATGGTGAACCCAGCCAATCCTGTGCCAATTTCCGTCCCGGAGAGACGCGGGGACCCGCTGGGCCACGCCGGTCGAGGCGTGGAGAACCGCATCTCCGTTTTCCGCGACGGCGATTCTGTAAAACTTCCCGTCTGCTCCGCGGACCGAGGCCGCGATGCCGGGACCGCTGGCCCGAATTTCGAAGAGAGTTGAGAATGAATGCAGGGGATCCGCGGGAACGCAGCTCATGTAACCGCCCCGCCCCCCCTTTCCGACCGAAAAACGTCCCGGTCCGGCATCCCTTTCGGGAACAGGCTTGCCCGCCGCCAGGGCCTCGAACAATCCGGGCACGATGGAAAGAAAGAGCTCCCGGTGGCCCCGGTCGGCGGGATGGTCGAGGTCGAAGGTCAGCCCCTTGACGAATCGGCCGTCGCCCCTGTCGAGCGCTCCCAGAAAGTTGATGACGGGAACGCCCCAGGAAGCCATCTCCAGGTTCATATCGACGATAAACCTGTATGTCGCAGGATCGCCGAAGTTGTCGTTGGCATAACAGGACGCGACGACCGGCACGATGTTGCGCTCGCGGCACTCGGCGATGATGCGCCGGAGGTTCGTCCCGAAGCCTTCGTAGACTTTCCGGGGATCGCGGCCGCCGATTCCTCGGATGCCTTCGTTTTCAAGCGACAGGGAGATGACGGCGATATCGGGTTGAAGGGAAAGGAGGTCCTTATCCAGCCGGGCCAGCACTTTTTCCGTCGTGTCGCCGGGAACGGAGACATTGACCACCTTGTAGCCGAGCGGCTCGAGGTGCCTGGCCAAGCGAAAAGCCCAGCCGTTTTTCATGTCCTGTCCGGCCTCCCGGGCGGTCACCCAGCCCGCGGCGACGGAAGAGCCGATGACCGCGATGGTCTTCTCCGGCGGCGCGACGGACGCCGGAGCCGGCCCGGCGAGGGCGAGTATGCAGATGGCCATCGAAGCGAGGGTGCGGATAAAACTGCGGATATTCATGTTGGTTCTCCAATAACTCAACGATTGCCTCATAATAATTGGCGCCATCTTTATTAATACAAAAAAGGCCGTTTTTTGATATTGATCCCCTTGCATCCTTTGTCTATTTTTTCGGCCTTAGCGCTTCGATGTTCCCCGCCTCCACCCAATAGAGCGTCCCCTTGCCGGGGAATGGAGTCCCGAGCCTGGATTTCATGTATTCGAAATAGTCCGGAGATTCAGGGGCGAGCGGCTGGACGTTTCGGAAACTGCTGAAAAAAAGGTATTTTCCGTCGGGCGACACCACCGGGCCCCAATCGCTGAATGGCGAGTTGATCTTTTCGCCGAGGCTGACCGGCTCGCTCCAGCCGCCGCTCCGGGTTCGAAAGGCGATATAGAGGTCCATGATGCCGTATCCGCCCGGCCGGTTGGACTGAAAAAGAAGATAGCTTCCGTCGGCGGCGATGAAGGGCCCGGCTTCGTTGGCTTCGGTATTGACCGGCGCGGGGAGCCTTTCGGGAGGAGCGAATATCCCGTCTATCGGGGAGGACATAGAAAGGTCCCAATCCAGCGTCCCAAGTTTTTCGATCCGCTGAAAGACGATCGTCCCATCGGACATCAGCGATGGATTGACCTCGTTTTGTCCAGTATTGACCGAGCTGCCGAGATTCACCGGATCCGTCCAGGAATCGCCCCGGCGATCGACGTACCAGATGTCGAAATCTTCGGCCGAAGTTCCCCCGGCCGGCCGCGGCCGCCTGGACGAAAAATAAAGCCGCTTGCCGTCCGGAGAGAACGCGGGTGCTCCGTCGTTTCGCCCGCCTGAAAAGGGCGCGGCCTCCGGCATGGCCCAGGCGCCGTTCTCGAGCCGTGTGGTCATGATGAGGTACCGGGAAAAGTCCGAACTCGCCGCGACGAAAAAGATTTCCTCGCCGTCGGGGGAAATCGCGATGTTGTGCTCATGGAATCCCAGGGACAAGATTCCCGGGGCGAAAACCTCCGGCGTCGGGCCCGGCCCTTTTTGGCCGAGATAAGGGCCGCTCAAGGTGGGGAATCCCGCCTGAGCCGGGCCGAAGGCCGCCCACTTTTCCGGGGAAAAGGATAGCCGCTGCGGCAGCCCCTTCGGAGTCGGCTTGACGCAATCGTCGTCGAGGTCCGCGACCATCGTCCTTCGGGGAGGATCGGCAGACGGTCGATTCCGCGGCGGGCCATGGACCGGCGGACCGTCCGCTCGATGAGAGTATCCACCATCATCGCCAGGAACGTCGCGTGAATCAGTCCTGCCGCCCGGTTTGGTTTTTTGAGGTAGACCGGTGCGACTCCGAGCTCTGTCTTAAAGAGGGCATGGCGCTTCTCGATACAGGGCTGATCTTTGTAGATGAGAAGGATCTCTTTGCGGGAGGTCTTTTCCAGGTTTGTGATCAAGGGGAACACCCCGTCGGTCCGGGCTTCGGCCCTCAGGACAGTTTTATTCCGAGAGACCGTCAGGGCCAGCCGGCGAAGCCGGGTCTCCCGGAGCGGCGCCCCCGGCCGGGGCCTTCCTCGCTGGGCGTGGCGGGTCCGCCGGATCTCCCGGCTGTCCAAGCGGACCTCCAGGAAACGCGAACACCCTCGGCGGCGGAGGATGGCGTCGATCTCCTTGCGGA
>Ga0315275_10007456_pt1 | contig 10570 bp, 5 predicted proteins | sample YL17G03_0_MG_FD_205557 | JGI IMG/M metagenome (GOLD analysis project Ga0315275, IMG submission 205557) | Sediment microbial communities from Yellowstone Lake, YNP, Wyoming, USA - YL17G03_0 | ecosystem: Environmental > Aquatic > Freshwater > Lake > Sediment | place: USA: Wyoming | collected...
GCGGACCGCCTCCTTGCAGTTTGGGCAGAGGACGCGCACCAGGCGCTGGGCCAGGATGCAGTTCAACGCCGAAATGAAGCTATAAGGGTCGACCTGCATGTGGAGGAACCGGCCGATGACATCGAAGACGTTGTTGGCGTGAACCGTGGTGAAAACCAGGTGACCGGTCAGGGCCGACTGGATGGCGATCTGGGCGGTTTCCGGGTCGCGGATTTCGCCGACCATGATCTTATCCGGGTCATGACGCAGGATGGACCGCAGGCCGCGGGCGAACGTGAGACCTTTCTTCTCGTTCACCGGGATCTGGGTGATGCCGCTGACCTGGTATTCCACCGGGTCCTCGATCGTCACGATCTTGTCCTCGATCGACTTGATCTCCGTCAGGGCGGCGTACAGGGTCGTCGTCTTACCGCTTCCCGTCGGCCCGGTCACGAGGACCATGCCGTAGGGCTGGGAAATGTACTTGCGGAATTTCTTCAGCAGCTCGTCGGAGAAGCCCAGCAGGTCGAGCTTCAGGTCGGCAATGGCCTCGGTGATCATCTCCTTGTCCAGGATCCGGATGACCGCGTCCTCGCCGTAGATGCTGGGCATGATGGAAACGCGGAAATCGATGGTCTTGTCCTTGATCTTGAGCCGGAACCGGCCGTCCTGGGGCACGCGGCGTTCGGAGATATCCAGGTCCGACATCACCTTGATGCGCGAGATGATGGGCGACTGGAACTTCTTGTCGATCGGCTCCAGAGCCTCGCTGAGCACCCCGTCGATCCGGTACTTGATCTTAACCCCGTCCTCGCGGGACTCCACGTGGATATCGCTCCCCCGCTTCTGGACGGCGGTGAAGATGATGGTGTTGACGAGCTTGATGATCGACCCGTCCTGGTCGGCCAGCTTCTCCAGGGAAATGACCTCCTCCTCCTCGCCCCCGTCCTTCTCGACGACCTGGACGATGAAGCCCTCGGTGGCGTCCTTCAGGACCTGAAGGGCGGTCTCGCTCTTCCGGAGGGCCTCCTGGATGGCCCGCTTCGAGGCCGCGTAGACCTGGACCTTTTTCCCCAGGAAAGACTCGATGGAGTCGATCGCCCCGATGTCCGAGGGGTCGGCGATGGCGATCTTGACGTGGGTCTCGTTCGACTCGAGGGGGATGAAATTGGCCCGGTACAGGAATTCCGGAGGAAACGACTGGACGAGCTCGCGGTCCAGCGAGCGGGTCGAGAGGTCGATGTAGGGCACGTGATACCGTTCGGCGAGCTTCCGGGACTCGGCCTCCTCCTGCTGGATCATTTTCAGGGCGTCGGCTTTATTCATGGTTATCTCGTCATCTTGATGATGTTGAAAATCGGCAGGTAGACGGCCAGGAGCATGGCGGCGACCATCAGGCCCATAAAGATGATGATCACGGGCTCGATCAGGGAAACGAAAGTATCGATCCTGGCCTGGGTTCTTTGGTCATAGACTTCGGCGATCTCCTTGAGCATCCCGTGCAGGTTGGCCGAGGTCTCGCCGATACGTATCAAGTCCACGGCCAGCATCGGGAATAAACCCGCCTTGATCAGGGAATCGGAGAGCGTCCCGCCGTTCCGGATGTCATCCGGAAGGTGCTTGATCTGTTTCACGAAGAACTTGTTGGGGATGGCCTGGGAGGCGGTGGGCAGGGACGGAAGCAGGGTGATGCCGGCCTCGAGCAGCAAGCCGAGCGTCCGGCTGAACAGGGCGATCCCCGTTTCCTGCAGAATCGTCTTGAAGAAGGGGAGGCGGAGTTTCAGACGGTCGATGACCAGGATGACCTTTTCGTTGTTCCTCAACCGGAAAAGAACGGGAACTCCCGCCGCGGCCAGGACGAGCAGGTACGGCGTCAGCCTCCGGAGCAGGCCGGCAAACCCCATGAGCATCAGGGTGATACCCGGCAGCTGCGCCTCGAAATCCTGGTAGAAGACCGAAAACCGGGGCAGGACGAAGTTGACGATGAGCCCCATCAGGCCGAGGGAAAACGTCAGGAGGAGGGTCGGGTAGGTCAGGGCGGACCGGACCTTCGATTTCGTCTGGGAGATGACCCGGGCGTAGTCGATGTATCGGGCGATCGTCCCCGGCAGGTTTCCGCTCTGTTCTCCGGCCATAAGCGATGCCGTATAGACCTTGGAGAAGCTCCTCTCGAACGGAGAAAAGGCTTCGGACAATGCTTTTCCCGAGCGGATGTCCGCTCCCACCTTGAGCAGCATCTCCTTGAAGAAGAGGTTCTTCGTCCGGCTGGTGATCAGCTCCAGGCTCTTGAGGATAGGGTAGCCTGCCCGGAGGAGAGCCATGAGCTCCTGGTTGAACATTATAAACTCCCTGTCCTTGATCTTTTTCTCGAACGGGAGGCCCGGAACGGATAGCTTTTTCCATTCTTTCCTCACGGACAGGACACAGAGTCCCTCGGACTCGAAGTGTTTTCGGCAGTCTTCGGCCGTTGGAGCCAGAAACGACCGGGTCAGGTTGTGGCCGTCATCGGTGGCCACTTGGCACAGAAAGTATGGCATCTCTACAATATATCTGTATATGGAGGAAAACGATACGTTAGAGCTAAATTTTAGGCTATCCTCCCTGATTTGTCAATCCAGCCTCTCCGTCCCGGCGCCGGGACGCCGCCGAATTTGACAAAAAGCCGCGAAAGAATTATTTTGAATTCAATGAAAAGACGGCTGAGTGCGGGGATTTTTCTCTGCCTTCTTTCCCTGGTTCCGGTCGCCCCGCAAACCCAGGACAAGCCCGCGCCGGAGGCGAATCCGCCCGAGGAGGCGGTTCCCAATCCCCAGGATTTCCAATCCAGTAAGCCCAAGGATTATATGAGCTCGTTCTTCTCCCGCGATACCAAGCCCCTCGGACTGAAGGAGGACCAGGCCCTGAAAAGGCTCCTCCGTGAGCCCGGCATCAAGTGGGCGAGTCGGACGGGGATTAGACACATCCTGGATTGAGAGATGCCCGAAAAAAAATTTCACCGCCTGATTCAATTTTTTGGATTCAACTGATAAAATGAGAAGACGCACTCTCGTCGTCCTGGGGATGATCGGGGTTTTCGCCGCCCTGGGAGGGATCAATGTCTACAGAAAAATCGTCTGGCGGGAGCCGACGGACGGCGTGACCTGGGGCGAGAAAGCCGGGAGGTTTACGGCCCTCAAGGTCGAACTCAACGGCCCGGCCTATCTTGCCGGGATCAAGAAGGACGACGTTCTTCTCTCGATTAACGATCAGCCCGTGACGAGCAAGATCGATATCGCCAAGAGCCGCTGGATAGCGGGCGCCGCGGGACGGAAAGTCAGGTATCAGATCAGCCGGGCGGGCGAGCTCCTATTCCCGCCCTTTTTCCTGGCTCAAAAGGGCTCACCGCTCCTTTATTTTTACCTGGCCCTGATCGGATTCACCACCCTGGCGATTGCCGTCGTGGTCTTTTTCAACTCCAAGAAGACCTTTTCCCTGCCGTACCTTTATTATTATCTTCTCTGCGGTTCCCTGTATTCCCTTTACGTGTTTTCACCCACCGGGGAGCTCGATACCCTGGACAGTCTGTTCTCCTGGCTGAGCAAGGCCGCGCTGCTCATTTTCCCCGCCCTCCTGGTACATTTCTTCCTGATCTTCCCCCAGAGAAAGAAACTCCTCAAGGAGAGGCCGTCCCTTGTCTATCTCCTTTATGTACCGGGCGGGCTGCTCTTCCTGGCTACCCTCGTCCTTCACCTTCCGTTCGCCCGGGGGTGGGACGATTCCCTGGTCCTCACCGCGTACACGACCCTCGAACGGCTCGAAATACTCCAGCTGGCGCTTGGCGTGCTGGCCGCCCTGGCCGTCATCTTTTTCGGCCTTAAGATCCCGCAGAGCCAGCTCGTGAGGAAGCAGCTCCGCTGGATCCTGACGGGGCTCGGGATGGGCATGGCGCCGTTCGCCGCATTCTATGCCGTGCCCTACTTCCTGGGCCAGATCCCCTCGCGGCTCGCCGAGCTGACCGTCCTGCTTCAGGCCCTCATCCCTCTGACACTTGCCTATGCCGTATCCCGATACAAGCTCATGGACTTCGAAGTCCTGCTCAAGAAAGCGGCGACACTTGCCTTTTCCTATTTCGTGCTCGCCTGCCTGTACGTCGTCCTCGGCTCCAGGACCCAGATGTCATCGGAGAACAGGCTGAACGTCCTGATTCTCGGGCTCCTGGCGATGGTCCTGGGCGCGACGCTCTTCACGCCGCTCAAGAAGATCTTCGCGTCGCTCCTGGACCGTGTCTTTTACAAACGCGCCTACCGCTACCGGAAAACGCTCCTGTCCATCAGCAAGGAGCTCAACAGGGAAAGAAACCTGGACAACCTCTCCCACTCCCTGCTGGACTTGATCGCCAACGCCCTGTCCCTGGAAAAACTGGTCCTCTTCCTGCCCGAGGCCGACGACGGCTGGGCCCTGGCAGTCGCGAGCTCCAAAGGCGAGCTTCCCTCCCTGCCCGCGCGCCTCAACCTCGACCCGTCTTTTTACGGCAGCCTGATCGAGAGCGAGTACATCTCCTTCGAGAGCCAGGCCGAACGCCGGGAGCACCTGCCCGGGGCGGAGGCGCTGGCCGTGCTCGGCCTCGCCCACTTCCTGCCCCTCCGCGTGGAGAAGAAGCTCATCGGCTGTCTGGCCATGGGCCGCAAGACCGACAACTCGTACCTGAACAGCGAGGACTGGGAGCTGCTGACGACGATTTCGACCTCCGTCGCCCTGGCCATCGAGAATGCCTCGCTCTACAACCAGGCAAGACTTCGGGCGGTGGAGCTCGAGCGGCTTAAGGATTACAGTGAGAACATCATCGAGAGCCTGACGGTCGGCGTCGCGGTTCTCGATGAGAACGGCCGGGTCATCGGCTGGAACCGGGTCCTCGAGGGAATCTTCAGCCTGAAGAAGCAGCAGGCCCTGGGCCAGAGCCTCCAGCTGATCCTCGGGCCGGACAACGTCCAGGCGCTCTTCCCGGCCGACAGCCAGTCGGATCTCCGTCTCCTGAGCGAGATTTCGCTCGAGATGCGGAACGGCGCCAAGCGGATTTTCGACATCGCCAAGACGCCCCTCTTCGACAACACCATGGTGCCGTACGGAACGATCATCGTGTTCGAAGACATCACCGAGAAGATCCAGCTCCAGCACCAGCTCGTGACCTCGGAGAAGCTGGCCTCGATCGGGCTCCTCTCGGCGGGTGTCGCCCACGAGATCAACACGCCGCTGACCGGAATCTCGAGCTATGTCCAGATACTCCAGAAAAAGCTCACGGATCGGCATTACTCCCAGATCCTGGAGAAGATCGAGGTCCAGACGGACAGGGTTTCCCGGATCGTCAAGAACCTCCTCAATTTCGCCCGCAACCCCTCCGAGTCGGCCTTCCACAAAGTGAACGTTGTGGAGAACTTCCAGGAGATCATCTCGCTCATCGACTACAAGCTCAAGGCCATGAACATCCGGCTGGAGATGACGGCCGCGCCGGTCAAGCCCATCTGGGCCCAGGGCGAGAGGCTGCAGCAGGTGTTCATCAATATCATTCTCAACGCCCTCGATGCCATGCCCGGCGGGGGGACGCTCGGCATCGACGTGACGGCAGACGACAAGGCCGTGATCGTCCGGATCTCCGATACGGGAACGGGAATCAAGGCCCAGCACCTGCCGCATATCTTCGACCCGTTCTTCACGACCAAAGGCATCGGCAAGGGAACCGGCCTCGGGTTGTCCATCTCCTACGCGATCATCAAGGAACACGGGGGGCAAATCTCGGTCAGCAGCGAAGCGGGCCGGGGGAGCCGTTTTTCGATCCGAATACCCGCCGACCTCGACCTCAAGGAGCTCGGCGGCAAATCCTCTCTAGCGCGGAACTGACCATGACAGAACTTCACACCATTCATGTCATCGACGACGAACCCGTCATCCACGACGTCCTGGGCCAGCTGCTCACCTCGGAGGGCTACGAGGTGACGTCCTCCTCGACCGGCGAGGAGGCCCTGGAGAAACACGCGGCCGGGGCCTGGGATGTCATCCTGCTCGACCTCCTCATGCCCGGCCTGGACGGCATCGAGGTCCTCAAGGGGATCAAGAAAATCGACCCCCTGGCCGTCATCATCATCATCACCGCCTACGCTTCCGTCGAGTCGGCCATTTCGGCCATGAAGCTCGGGGCCTACGATTACATCCAGAAACCGTTCAAGCACGAGGAGCTCCTCCTGACCATCCAGCGGGCGATCGAGCACAAGAGCCTCCGGGACGAAAACATCCGGCTCAAAGACGAGCTGACGCGCAAGTTCGGTTTCGACAACATCATCGGCCGGAGCCTGCCGATGAGCCGCGTCTTCGACCTGATCAAGGCCACGGCCCCGACGCGGAGCACCATCCTCATCCAGGGGGAGAGCGGCACCGGGAAGGAGCTGGTGGCCCGGGCCATCCACCAGAACAGCGACCGGAAGAACTTCGCCTTCGTCGTGGTCAACAGCGGCTCGCTTCCCCCCGACCTCCTGGAGAGCCATCTCTTCGGGCACGTGCGCGGCGCCTTCACAGGAGCCGTCAGCGAGAAGCGGGGACTGTTCGAGGCGGCCGACCGGGGGAGCATCTTCTTCGATGAGATTTCGACGCTCAGCCTGGAGACCCAGGCCAAGCTCCTCCGGGTCATGCAGGACAAGGAGTTCATGCGCTTGGGCGGCACCCGGACGCTCAAGGTGGACGCCCGCATCATCGCCGCCACCAATATCGGCCTGGAGGAGATGATCGAGCGGAAGGCCTTCCGGCAGGACCTCTTCTATCGCCTGAACGTCATCAAGATCGAGCTGCCGCCCCTGCGCGTGAGGCTCGAGGACATCCCCTCGCTGGTCCATCACTTCATCGATTTCTTCAGCCGGGAGAACAGCAAGGAGATCGAGGGGGTGAGCGAGGACGTCATGGAGATCCTGGAAAACCACGATTGGCCGGGCAACGTCCGGGAGCTCGAAAACGTGATCGAGCGCGCCGTGGTTCTGACCAAGTCCAAGCTCATCACCCGGGGAGCCCTCCCCCCCGCCCTGGTCGGCGGGCGCGCCGGGACCGTGGACGCGGGGACCAGATCTGGCCTTGGCCAGACCTTCAAGGAACAGACCCGCGCGTTGCAGAAAAAGGTCATCATCGAGGCGCTCCGCCGGGCCAAAGGCGTCCAGAAGAACGCCGCCCAATCGCTCGGGTTGAAGCCGACCACGCTTAACGAGATCCTCAAGCGCCTGAGGATCGGACCGGACGGAACGGAGTGACCGTCCCTCAGCCCTTCTTGGAGAGGAAACGGCCGGGCACCGCCCTGTCCGGGTTGACGACGACTTCGCGGACCTGGCCCGTCACCTGGAACTCGAACTCCTGAGCTTTCCGCTCGACCAGAACCTTCTCACGCCGCGCCCCGCCATCCGCCTCTTTCCATGTAATCCAGAGCGGGAAGACGAAGAGCCGGCCGGGCTGGTCGACGCGGATCCGGAGAACGGTCGTGTCCCCGCGTCGCTCCACCGACCTGGCGACCCGGACCTCCGTGAGCTCATGGGAGTTGAACCAGGGGTCGAAGAAATCGGCCAGGCCCCGGCCGGCGGCGGCCTCCATGGCCGCCCGAAACTGGCCGGTGCTCGCGGCGCCGCGCTGGTACCGGGCGAAGAAATCCCGGAGGCCGGCGAGGAACCTCTCCTCGCCCATCATGTCCCGCAGCATGTTCAGGACGAGCGCCGCCTTGTTGTAGATAATGGCCTGATAGGCTTCGAAATCGAGGTAACTCAGCCGCGAGCCCAGCGTGATCTCGCCCCAGCGGGACTTCTTTTCGGTCCATTTCGAAAACTTTCTCAGGATCTCCGAGTAACTGTCTTCCCCGTACTTGGAGCGAAGATACAGGGCGGCAGCGAACTGGGACAGGCCCTCGCTCAGCCACTGGTCCCGGTAGGTGGCCCCGGTCACCCCCTGCCCCCACCACTGGTGGGCGATCTCGTGCGCCAAGTAATAGTCTTTCCAATGCGACAGGTCCACGGGGCTGTTGGGGCTGGGCACCAGGGGGACGATCGTGCCCGTGGCGTCCGAGCGGCGCGGCAGCTCGTTGACCACCAGCAACGAAGCGGGGCTGTGGCCGCCGGCGCTCGGCCAGAGCCGCTGGACGATCCGCAGGTTCTCAAACGGGAAGGGCCCGAACAGGTCCTGATAGAAGGCCAGGATTTTCTGCGCGTCATCGAGGAAATTGCGTTTCAGCCAGCGGACATCGGAGGCCACGTAGCAAGACAAGGGCAGGCTGCCGGCCCGGCCCTCCTCCGTCAGGCTCAGCCGGCCGACCAGGAAGGAGAGATACTTGACCGGCGTGTCGATTTCGTAGACCGTGTAATCGCTCCCGGCCTTGTCGAGCTCCGTCACCTGCTGGATGCCGTTCAACGTGCCTTCCTCCAGGAGACGCCCGTTGGCGAGAGAGGTGTAGCCGGGCGGGACGATGAACTTCATCCTGGCGGTGAAAAAATCCCCCTCGGGGGGCGCCGGATACCAAAAGGCGGACTGAGAGTAGAAATAGGTCTCGTAACGGGGCCCGAACAAGACGACCGTGTTGGATTGCTGGCCGGCCGTGACGACGTCGTTGGCCTGGGGCGGGGGCACCAGCCGGCCGCGGTAGAAGACTTCGATCCCCGCCGTCTGATGCGCGGCGACCGGTTCCAGAAAATAGATATAGAGCAGGCGGCCGCCCGTGTCCTGGGTGAAAAAAAGCTCGCGGTGTTCCGAGTCACTGACGCGCACAATCTCGAGCGACGGGTTGAACTTCAAGCTGACGGCGTCCAAGCCGTCGACATTGGCCTGGATCCGGATCCTGGCCCGGGCCGACAGGCGAAGGTCTTCGGGCTCGAAAGCCACCTCGATCTCATAGCGCTCGACGTTGCTCTTCTGCCCGAAGCTGACGAACATGCGGCGCGCGTCCTTCTCCGATGCGGGCGAGTAGGAATTGACGAAGCGCCCCCGCGTCTGGTTGAAGAGGACGACCTCTTCGTCGGCGAACGGAGAATAGATGTAGGACAGTTCGCCCGCCGTCCGGCCCTGGAACTCGATGGCCGCCTCATCGCCCTGGGGAATGAAAGAGAGGGGCTCATCGCTCAGGGGCGATTGAATGGTGAAATAGTGAGCCCCCAGCTTCCGGAATAGGGAGCCGGCCAGGGCCGTCTCCGCTTGGGCCGCCGGCGCCTTCGGAGGTCCGGGCCTTTTCTGGAAGATGATGTTTTGCCTGAAAAACGACGGTGAGCACCGGATGTAGGCATACGAGACGGAATCCTGCAGGCGCGGCGACTTGTAGGTAAGGAAGAGCTGATGGCTCTCGCTCGGGTTGGACGGCGAGAAGACCAGGCTGCCTTCGCCGATGATGAGAAGCGCCGTGTCGAGGCCGGGGATGTTGTCGTAAAAGACCAGCGCGTTCCGGAAGGTCAACAGGATGTCGACGTGCCGGACCTCGACGGCGTCGACCCTTTCCGCCGGGCCCTCGGGAAACCTGATCTTGTAGAGCTGACTGATGTTTCCGCGGACAGTTTTGCTTTCGATCATCCAGCCGCCGGGGCAGGGCGCGAGCCCGAGCTGCCAGGTCTCGACCATCGCGGAGTAGGGATTTTGATAGACCGCCTGGACAAAGGCCCTCGGTTGCTTCGGGTCCAGGCTCCCCTTGTTCGCCAGGTGCAGGGTGACGGTTTCCATTTTGAGGCGGTCGAAAAAGAGGTTCAGGGAATCTCTCTGGGCGGCGCGCAGCCCGGGCGAGAAAGCTTCCAGGTAGGTTTCAAAATCCCTCGCCTGAAGCGCGGTCTCAAGCTTGAGGATGAAAGCTTGGATATCGGGGATTTCCTGGGGAGCGCCCCAAAGGAACGGCGTCAAGACCAGGCTGGCGAGCAGACCGAAGGCTGTGGCTTTCACTTTTGTATTATACCATTATCTATAGCACATTTTGTGCCATCGGGGCGATGCCCATTGGGACGGCGGGAAAACGACAAAACGGGCGCCTCGCGGCCATCCGGGCAGCCGGGCAGGAACTTGCCGATCGTCTGCCGTTGACTCATAATTCAATTAAAATCATTAACTTATAATTAGACGAACAGTGCTTAGGGGACTTCCGGTTCAAGAGCGGGGATTCAACCGGAAAGAGCAATGCCTGCGGCCGGGGCAACGGGAAGCGTAAAGGTTGTTTACAGAAAGCGGCTTAAACTATTTATCCGAGTTCTTCACGCTGGAATTCTTGAAGTCCTCTTCCCAGGTGACGAAACTGTGATAGTAAATGGAGTCGCCCTCGTCGATGCCCCGGGTGATTTCGGTGATGTGCGAGGTCGATGAGCCGAAGGCCTCGACCGCGAAGACGACGGCCTTTTCGGGGTCGACATGCTTGCCGCAGGTATAGATGTCCAGGGCGACATAGCCGTACTCGGGCCAGGTGTGGGTCGAGATGTGGGACTCGGAGATGACCACGACGCCGCTCACGCCATTGGGGGGGAACCGGCTGAAGGAGATGGACCAGACCTGGGCGCCGGCGACTTCCGCCGCCTTGACCAGTATCTGCTGGACCTTTTCGATGCTGCCGATGATCTTGGGATCGCAGCCG
>Ga0315275_10007458_pt1 | contig 10568 bp, 5 predicted proteins | sample YL17G03_0_MG_FD_205557 | JGI IMG/M metagenome (GOLD analysis project Ga0315275, IMG submission 205557) | Sediment microbial communities from Yellowstone Lake, YNP, Wyoming, USA - YL17G03_0 | ecosystem: Environmental > Aquatic > Freshwater > Lake > Sediment | place: USA: Wyoming | collected...
CACGCCCTTGCTGGTCAAGTAGGTCATGACGGCCTGGGCGCGCCGCTGAGAAAGGCGCATGTTCGCCGCCGCGACACCCTGGGCGTCGGTGTGGCCACCGATCTCCCACCGGCTGTTCGGCGTGGCGACGATGGCCGTCGCGATCCGATCCAGCTCAGCGTACGACGTCGGCAGGAGGGCCGGGCTTCCGGCCCGGAACGAGATGTTCCTAATCACGAGGGACGCGTTCACCGCCGGGAGCTCGGCGAGCGGGCAACCGTTGACGTCGACGCGCGAGCCTGCCGGCGTGTTCGGGCACCGGTCGTTGGCGTCGATCACGCCATCGCGGTCGGCGTCGCGGGCCACCGGGCAGCCGCTGGCATCCACTTGGGTGCCGGCGGCAGTGTTAGCGCACGTGTCCAGATAGTCCGGCACGGCGTCGCGGTCGGTATCGACCGGGCAGCCGGTGGCGTCCACGGGCCGCGCGTTGGCGGGCGTGTTGGGGCAGCGATCGAGGTTGTCCGTCACGCCATCGTTGTCGGTGTCACGCGGGCAACCGTTGGCATCCACCGGGACACCGGAAGCCGTGTTGGCGCAGCGATCGAGGTAATCGGCCACGGCGTCGCGGTCGGTATCGACCGGGCAGCCGGTGGCGTCCACGGGCCGCGCGTTGGCGGGCGTGTTGGCACAACGGTCGAGGTTGTCGGCGACGCCGTCGGTGTCGGTGTCGCGGGTGCAGCCGTTCGCATCCACCGGCGTGTTGGCCGGGGTGTTCGCGCACCGGTCGAGGCCGTTCAGGACGCCGTCGCGGTCGGTGTCGGACGGGCAACCGCGGAGGTCAACCGTCGCGCCCCGCGGCGTGCTCGCGCAGCGGTCGCGCTTGTCCGGCACGCCGTCAACGTCGGTGTCACGCGGCGGGCCGCCACCCATGAAGTAGGAGAGGCCGATGGTCGCGGTGCCGTTGAAAACCGGATCCGCCAGCTCATCGTAGTTCTCGTACGCCATCCGCCCTTCGAGGCGCAGGGCGAGGTTCTCGCCGAGCATCGAGCGAATGCCGACGCCCGCATGTCCACCGTACGTCGCGGTGGCGCGATTACTGCTCCGGGTGAACCGGGTCAGGCCCCCGCCCACGGTGATGAACGGGCTCATCTTCTTGTTCAAGTCGAGCGTGTAGGTCAGGGCCCCGAACGGCGAGATGAGAGTCGCGCCGTTGCCCATGCCCAGGCCGGAGCCGACGCTCAGGCCGAGGTTCTTCGTGAAGTTGTAGCCCAACCGCCCGACGCCGCCGAACATGAAACGGCTGGGACCTGGGTCGGCGATGTTGACCCGGTCGAGGAACCCGTTCAGCGTATTGTCGACGGAGAAGACCCCGCCGCCGACGCTCAATTCGATGCTGCCTTCCCGATGCGCCGCCGCCGCTGCGGGCCGCGCCGCCGGACGCTGTTGCGGTTGGGCGGCCGGCCGAGCTGCTGGCCGCGGTTGCTGTGCGGGCGGCGTCGCGGGCCGCGCGGGCGGCGTCGCGGGCCGCTGCTGGGCACCCGCGAGCGCCGGCACGATCGCCGCAAGCGCGCCCGTGGCCAACAGAACTCTCATGCGCATGGTAGATCTCCGCGAAAATGTTTGTCCGGCTTCAGCAATCTGCACGTTCTCAAAGCTCCGATGGCAACGATGCCGCACACGCCGGCCAAGGTGGCTCTGGCGGAGCGTGGGCGCAAGTACCAATCACAGAGTATGCGCCGGGCTGCCGAAAGGCGCAAGCGAGCAAGCCCCGACCGCCCATTCCGAAGCTCAATAGTCGCGCGTCGGTCCCGGAGGCGCAACCCCGTGGCCCGAACCCGTGATGCGCGTCAGGTTGGCTCGGACCCCCGCACGAACCTGGTGGCATCGGCCAGTTGGCTGGCGGAGGCCGAGAGCTGGATTGCCCCGCGGGCGAGGCTCTCGATCGCCTCCAACTGTTCCCCCGCCGCGGCGGCGACCACCTTGGCCTCCTCGGCGGACTCCTGCGCGGCGGACCGGACTTCGGTGAGCATCGTCTGCATCTCGGCGGCGCGTTCAGCGTTGCGGCGCGGGAACTCGATCATCCGGCTCGAGAGGTGCGCCGCCGTCTCGGCCGCCCGGACGATGCCTTGGAGCTCGGCGATCCACTGCTTGGCACCCCCTGTCACCTCATCGAGTTCTCCACGAATACGCTCGAGCAGCTGCGCTGCGCGGTCGAGAACCCGGCGGGTCTCGGCGGTGGCGCCGGAGGCGCTCGCGGCCTCCTTGGCGCTCTCTTCCGCGAGACGCCGGACTTCGTCGGCGACAACCGCGAAACCGGCTCCGTGGGTGCCGGCGCGCGCCGCCTCGATCGTCGCGTTGAGGGCGAGCATGTTCGTCTGGTCCGCGATCGCCCCGATCGTCTCGGCGAAGCGCACCACCTGCTCGGACGCCGAGCGCAGGCGTTCGACCTCCTCGGAGCCTTGCGCCACCGTGGCGCCGATCCGCTCGAGGTTGGAGGCCGTCGTGGACGTGGCCGCACGGACGGCCTGTGCAGTCCGCTCCATCTCCTGTGCCGCACGGTGGGTCTCCTCGCCCGCCTGAGAGGCGTCGTGCGCCGACGCGCGGAGTTCGACCATGGCGTCTTCGGCTTGTGCCGTGAGCGAAGCCGCTCTCACGGCGCCCGCTTCGGCGCGCTGTGCCGCGGCGGCCACTTCCTGGGAGCTGGCGTGGATCTCCTCGCTCGTGGCCGTGACGCTCTCTATGTGCGCTCCCGTCCGGGCGGAGGATTCGACGAGCGGCGAGACGAGGCCGTGCACGGCGAGCGCAAGCGCCATCTGAGGCGCCAGCGCCTCGAGCATCGCGGCGTCGGCCTGCCGGTACATCAGCGCATCGGAGTGGCGAAGGCGCCACGCTCCGGCCAACTGCTCCCCCTGGAACAGCGGGATCAGCACTTCCGAGCCCTCCCGCTCAAGCTCCCCGGTCTCGCCCCAAGTGCGCCGGGCCATGGCCCCGGCTGCAACGGCGCGCCGGCGGCGCAACGCCTCCCCAGTGAGTCCGGCGTCGGCCGAACACCGTGTCCCGACACTGCCGGCGACGGTGTCGAGTACGACCTCCATCTCGCGCTTCGCCGGATCGTAGCGGAGGAACCGCATCTCCTCCCACGGAACGAGGTGACCGGTGAGTTGCTGGATCGTCTCGAAGTTGCGCTTCAGATTCACGTCGGCGGCGATGGCGCGCGCCAGGCGCTGGATGATCAGCAACTCGTCGGCCCGCACGCCCTTGCGGCAGATATAGTGCCCCAGCGCAGTCAGCCCGAGCAGGGCAACCGAGCGCCCGAGGAGGACGGGCGTCGAACCCTGGGCGCTCAACGCGCCGAGCCAGCCGAGAGCGAGGGCGACGTCGAGGAGTGAGACGACGGCCTCCCACCGGAGTGTCAGCCTGGGGTCGACGAAGGCGACGGCCTCGGACAGGTAGAGCTGGAGGTAGAAGAACGCGTTCGGGATGAGCGGCAGCACGATGGCGGCGAACACCAGCGGGAGCGCATTGTCGCCCCGCAGGGCCAGCGCGCCGTACACGCCACCGATCTGCTCGTACACCAAGCCAACCAGCGCCGCCCCGAAGCCGATCAGGCCAGCGTTGGCCGCCGCCGACCTGAGCGGCAACCGCCGGACGAGGACGTCGCCCGTCAGGATGCCCACGACCGACACCAGGGAAGCCCACCCCCAGCCGCGGTGCAGCACGGCGAACAACGGCACGATCAGGACGAAGGACGCGAAGCCCTTGCCCGGCAGCGGCAGGCCGAACAGCCGGAGGGCTGTGGTCGCGGCGAGCAGGAGGACGAACTCGAGGAGAGGGAATGGGCTCGGGATGCTTCCGGTCACGAAGGCCGCGACTATTGCGGCCAAGGCAGCCATCTGGATGATGGGAAGCACGACGCGATCGAGCCGCATTCCCGTTGGCGCTTTGGAGTTCAAGATGCAGTCTCCCAAGCCGTTATGTGACTGACTGGACGGTCAGTCAGCGCCGGACTGCCCGGCAAGCCACTTCGGTCCCGCGTCGCCTCGCCGCTGGAAGGGTCGCTGGACGAACAGGAGGCCAGACGCGCCCCCGAGCGCGGTCCAACTGGGCGCACGGGGTATGTGGCCGTTGAGTCCGGCGGCGAGCGAACCGAGGTTATCCCTCGGCGGCGAGTGAGTCAAGCGCAGGCTGTCGCGGAAGAGCGGCCTGTGCTAGTGTGTGTCCCGAGCATCCATCGCGACAGGAGGTCGCCATGTGGGTATCGATCGAATACTGCGTCGTCTGAAACTTCGAACCGCGCGCCGCCAGTCTGGCGGCGGAGATTCGTGAGGCATTCCCCGGGGCGGAGGTCACCCTGCTGAAGTCCTCGGGGGGCGTTTTCGAGGTCACGGTGGACAGCACGCCGATCTTCTCCAAGAAGACACTGGGGCGGCACGCCGACCCCGGTGAGATCGTCAGGTTGATGCGGTCGTGAGACTCGCCATTTCCACCGGCGGCGGCGACGCGCCCGGATTGAACGCCGTCATCCGGGGCGCCGTGCTCTCCGCGGTACACCGCGGCTGGGCGGTGTACGGCATCCAGCGGGGTTTCGGGGGGCTCCTCGGCGGGGACAAGGTGGTGAGCCTTGGCCCGGACGAGGTCCGCGGCATCACGCACCTCGGCGGCACGATCCTCGGGACCACCAACCGGAGCAGTCCCTTCAAGTGGCCGGTGCCCCAGCCCGACGGCACGATCAAGGACGTGGACCGCTCCGACGAACTCATCGCGGCCTTCCAGGCGCACGGGTTCGACGCGCTCGTCATGATCGGTGGTGACGGGAGCCTGCGGATCGCGCAGCAACTCTTCGACAAGGGCCTGCCGGTGGTGGGCGTGCCGAAGACGATAGACAACGACGTGTGCGGCACGGTGACGACGTTCGGCTTCGACACCGCGGTCTCCACGGCGACCGATGCGTTGGACAAGGTGCATTCGACGGCCGAGAGTCACGACCGGGTGATGGTCGTGGAGGTGATGGGCCGCTACGCCGGGTGGATCGCCCTGAACTCGGGCCTCTCGGGCAGCGCGGACGTCATCCTCATCCCCGAGATCCCGTTCGACATCGAGAGCGTGTGCCGCAAGGTGAGGGAGCGCGACGCCCGCGGGCGGCGCTTCAGCATCGTGGTCGTGGCGGAAGGCGCGACGCCGCTAGGTGGATCGGTGGTGACGCTGGCGCCGGCGGGCCACGGCGGCAGCATGGAGCGCCTCGGCGGCATCGCGGAGCGGGTGGCCGCGGCGATCGAGGAGCGTACCGGCAAGGAGACCCGCTCCCTGACGCTCGGGCACCTGCAGCGCGGCGGGCGTCCCACGACCTTCGACCGGCTCCTGTCCCTGCGCTTCGGTGCGGCGGCCGTCCGCTGCGTGGCGGAGGGACGGTACGGGATGATGGTCGCGCACGTTCCGCCGACGATCGGGTACGTCCCGCTGAAGGAGGCGCTTGCTAGGCCGAAGCTCGTGCCCCTGGACCTGGATACGGTCCTGATGGCGCGCGAGATCGGCGTGTGTCTGGGCGACTGAGCCTGCGTGCACACCGGCCACGATCCGTACCTTCCCGCTGACCGGCAGGCCTTCCACGCGGCGCGTCCCTCCCAGGGGCGCGTCGTCGTCATCGCGCCCACCCGTGCCGCCTGCGAGACCATTGAGATCGCCGTCGGTCTGCATCTGGAGACCGTGCTGGAGGGGGAGCACGGCGAGGAGATCCGCGATCTCGCCGCGCGCGGCGCCGGCTTCGGGATCGTCGCCGCCACGGGCACCGGCAAGACCCTCGCCATCCGCCCGATCGCGGAGACCATCCTCGGTGCGCCGCTTCGTGTCGGCGTCGTCAACCGGGAGCGCGAGGCGACGCCGGAGACGCCGAGCTGGAACGTCGTCATAGTCACCACGGGCATCGCGCGCCGCTGGTTCCAGGCGGGGCTCATCACCGGTCGCGACACGGTAGTGGTGGACGAGATACACCAGACGTCCGCCGAACTCGAGCTCTGTCTCGCCCTCGGCAAACGGGCGCGGTGCCGCTTCATCTGGCTCTCGGCCACGGTCGATCCGGCCTTCTATCACCGCTACCTCGAGTCGGCGACGGTCCTGGAGACGACGGCGTTCGATCCCGCGCGGGCAGCGAAGGTCGCCGTCGTCCCCGAGAAGACACGGGAGTTCCTCGGACCGCGGTTCCTCCGGCGCGTGATCCGCGAGCGCCGTGGCGTCGCGGTGTTCGTGCCGACACGGGCCGAAGTCGAGGACCTGGCGGAGGAGGTCGGCGCACGCTGGTCGGCGCTCACGACCGCCTTCTACCACGGCGGCGAGCCGATCCGCGTCATCCGGCCGTTCCTCGACGGCAGCGCGCCGAAGCCCTTCCTCCTAGCGATGACGGCCGCAGGACAGTCGGCGCTGAACATCCGGGGCCTCGACACCGTGGTCCTCCTCGATGCCCGCTACCAGAACGTGGTGCGCGGTGGCCGCAACGTGCTGACGCGGATGCCGCTCGGCGCGAACGAGATACTGCAGATGGCGGGGCGCGTGCACGGCCGGGTCGAGGGAGGGCAGGTCACGATCCTGAGCGACCGTGACCTCGACTTCGCTGCGCTGCGGCCGGGACCACCCGAGTTCCAGCTGGCGGGCGACGCGGAGCGCGTCGCGATGACGTGCGCCGCACTGGGCGTGGACGCGCGCGACCTGGACCTGCCGGTGCCGCTCGACAGGCGTGCGTACGCGAGCGCCGTTGCGCTGCTCGAGAGCCGCGGGATCGTCGAGGACGGACGGTTGACGCGCTACGGCGCCGAGGTCGAGGAGCTGCCCGTGGAGCGGCCGTGGGCGGAGCTCCTCCTAGCCGCGGACGACGACCTGATCGCGGCGGTGGCCGTGTGCTCGGCGGTTGAGTCCCTCCACCGGATGACACGCGAGGAGCGGATGCTGCGCGGCGTGCTGGTGCCCGGCTCCGATCACCTCACCGTGTACAACCTTTACGCGGAAGCCGTGAACCGGCACGGGCAAGTGGACCTCGTGTACGGGCTTCCGCGCCACGTCTTCCGGGAATCCCTCGACCCGTGGGCCGAGGAGCGCGGCGTGCTGGTGAAGGCTATCGAGGACGCAGCCCTGGGCCTGTCCTCGGTGTGCCGTGCCCTCGAGATGCGTCTTCCGACGACGTTGCCGCACGCCGACACCGGGATGCTGCGGCGCTTCCAGGACCTGCTTGCCCGCCTCGTCCCGCTCGACCTGGTGATCGACGAGGAGAGCGCCGCCGGCGACGCCGTGACAGTCTCGCGCGGTTCCGTGTGCGGCGCGTGGGGCGGCGTCACCGGTACGATCCGCTACTTCGCCGACCGGTTCGGCGTGGCACGCGCGGCGATCGAGGGCACGCAGCTGCCGTATGACCTGATGCGGCAGTACGCCCGCGCCGAGGACCCCGAATTGGTCTACGACGCGGACCGGAAGCGGTCGCCTCTCGCACTCATCCGGCGTCAGCGCTACTTCGGGTTCGAGCTGGACCGGGAGATCGAGCCGCTCGAGGAGATCCCGCCGGAACTGCGCGGCGCTGCGCGCGGGGTGCTGGTCGAGGCTCTGATGACTGGACGGGCACGGCATCGGGACGCCCGCGCGCTGCGCCACACACTCGAGCGCTTGGGGGAGCTCTACCGTCGTGCGGGCGGCGACCTCACGGAAGCTGACGGGTCGGCGGTTCGCGCCGAACTAGGTCGGCGCCTGGCCGGCGTCACGCACATCACGGACTTCAGCCGGGTGGATCTCGCGCTCGAGGTGGACCGATTCGTTCCGGCGGCGCGACGCCGGGAGCTAGAGGCGCTGCCGGCGTGGCTGGACGTCGCGGGCGAGCGGTGCCCCTTGGACTACGAGGTCCAGGACGGGGTCGCGATGGCCCGGGTGCGGCTGCGCGAGCGGACAGCGCGTGAACTCAAGGCACGGGACCTGCCGGTCCTCGATCGGCCGGTGGTCTTCACGGTGCTGCGCGGCAAGCGCAGCGCACTGCGGGTGGACTCGCTGGAGGAGATGCGACGGCTACTCAGCGCCCGCGCGCCTGACCCCCCGTCACGAGCACGAGCCAGAAAGCGTCGTAGGCGGCCCTGACCTCTGCGAGCGGCACGCCTTGGTCGATGGCGAGCACCACGCCGTCGAGGAACAGCAGGACCGCGGTCGCGGCCTCGTCGGCCGGGAGCGGGATCGTGCTGCCGAGCTCGGCCAGCAGGCGCGGGAGCGCTGCCGTGAAGGCCTCGAGCTCCTCCCGGCGTCGCACGACGAGCGTCCGGCGCACGGACGGGTCGTGCCGCGCGAGCAGGTTGACATCGTGCCAGGCGCGTTCGACCTCGAAGCCAGACCCTGCGGTAACGGCGGACCAGAGGGCATCCAGGGAGTCGAGTCCCCGCGTCGTGCGCAGGGCCTGGGCTCGCGCTTCTGAGCGCCGCGCCGCAAGGCGTTCGCAGGCGGCACCCAGCAGACCGTCCTTGGAGGCGAAGTGGTAGTGTACGAGGGCCGTCGAGACGTCGGCTCGCTTCCCGATGTCGGCGACGGTGAGGCTGGCGACGCCCTTCGCCAGGATCGTCGCACAAGCTGCTTCGGTGATCCTATCTTTTGTTTTCACAATGGATTCCGCATTGACTGGTCAATCAATCAGTAGCGGAGGCGTCGTCGTGGCGTCAAGGGTCGACCGGTGAACTGGCGGGTCCACTTGGCGCTGGTGACGGTCCAGTTCCTGTTCGCCGCGCTGACAATCGCTGCGAAGTTCGTCCTGCCGAGCATCCCCCCGACGGGAATCGTGTTCTTCCGAATCACGGGGGCCGCGCTGGCCTTCGTGCTGATCAAGGCGCTCACGGTTCGGGAGCGTGTCACGGAGCGACGCGACTTGCTGGCGATGGCGGGGCTGGCGCTGGTCGGGGTGGTGTTCAACCAGATCTTCTTCCTCGAAGGCGTGAAGCGTACCACGGCCATCAACACGAACATCCTCGTCACGACGGTGCCGGCGTTCACGCTGGCCATCGCGCTCATACTGCGGCGCGAGCGGGCAAGCCTTGCGAAGATCGGCGGCATCGCCTTCGCGGCGATCGGCGCGGTGTACCTCATCGGGCCGGACCGGATCCGGCTCGATCCGTCCACTGCGCTCGGCAACACGATGATCGTGCTGAACACGAGTCTCTATGCGGCTTACCTGGTGCTCTCGAAGCGGCTGCTCGAGCGCTATCGCCCCGTGACCGTTGTGACGTACGTGTTCCTCTTCGGAGCGCTCTACATCGCTCCCGTGGGGCTGGTGGTGCTGCGCGACGTGGACCTCGCGCACCTGCCGAGGGTCGCGGTATGGGGGCTGGCGTTCATCGTCTGCTGCTCGTCGATCCTCGCGTACTACCTGTCGATCTGGGCTCTGGGGCGCACTGAGTCGAGCCTCGTGGCGATGTACGTATATCTCCAGCCGCTGCTGACCGCGGTGGGGGCGCCCATCCTCCTCGGCGAGCGCGTGACGTCGCGTGCCGGGCTGGCGGCGCTGCTGATCTTCTCCGGGCTGGCGCTCGCGACGTGGGGCGAGCAGCGCAGCGGTCGGCCGCTGGGCGTGGCCTTCCGCGCGCCAGCCGAAGGGGAGTAGGCCCCTTGCCGAGGAACTTCCGCCGCTGGGCGGACGTAGAGGGGCCATGATCGCGGCTCTTCTAGCCGTCGCCGCACTCCAGGCACCGCAGGGTCCGTACGCCGACTCCGCCACAGCGGTGCTGATCGCCCGGGCACGGGAGCGTCACCGGCAACAGGACGCCGCCGTGCAGAACTACGAGGCGGTTGTCCGAACGCGTGTGGACGCGAACTTCGCGCGTGGCCGCTTCGCCCGCCTCATCCCGTTGGCCGCGGTCGAGCAGACGACGCAACTCACCTGGCAGGCGCCGAACGATCTGCGGCTCGTCGTCCTGGGGGAGCGCCGCCGCACGGCGTTCGTCGGCGCGAACGCCCAGACGCGTTGGGGCCGACCGTGGTTCGTCCCGCGCTTCCTGGGCGACAGCATCCGCCTGCTGGACAACGACTTCCCGGAGCGCGCGGCCGTTCACCCTCTGGGCGTTGGCGCGGAGCCCTACTACCGCTACGCCATCGAGGACTCGCTCGAACTCGCGCTGCCCGGCCGCACCGTCCGGGCCGTGGCTGTTCGCGTGACCCCCACGCGCTCGGATGGCGCGTTCGTCGCGGGCGACATCTGGCTGGACGCGGCGACGGCGGAGACGGTGCGCTTCCGGTTCGCTTTCGTGGGCCGGAGGCTCTGGAGCCAGCCGAGGGGCGAAACGAGACGCGACAGCGCCGCGGCCGAGCGCGAGGCCGACCGGGCGGCGCGGGTGCTGCGCGTGTCCGCGGACCTCGAGTACGGCCTGTTCCAGGAGCGGTTCTGGCTCCCGTACCGGCAGGTTCTCGTCATGGACATCGAACTGCCGTGGGTGGGGAACGTCGCCATACCGGTCACGTTCATCAGCAGCTTCTCCAACGTCCGTGTGAACGGCGCCGCGCCGATCGCGTTCACGGTGCCTCTGGCGGACACGGCGGTCTCTGACTCGGCAAAGGAGACCGGCCTCAGCGCGGCCGAGCGTCGG
>Ga0315275_10007461_pt1 | contig 10568 bp, 10 predicted proteins | sample YL17G03_0_MG_FD_205557 | JGI IMG/M metagenome (GOLD analysis project Ga0315275, IMG submission 205557) | Sediment microbial communities from Yellowstone Lake, YNP, Wyoming, USA - YL17G03_0 | ecosystem: Environmental > Aquatic > Freshwater > Lake > Sediment | place: USA: Wyoming | collected...
ACATCATCAATTTAGAAAAGATAGAGATTTGGTAAGAGAACAATACCTACAAAGCATTATAGACTGTAAAATATTAAGAATTTCGACCTCTTAAACCGAAACATTTAAATAGGTAAAGTCGTATAATTAGTATATAGAAAGGATTAGCAGTATGCTAATCTGTATACCAGAATATCTTTTCCCGTAGGGATAAAGACTTGTCCGTAGGACTGAAATACGATGAACTCAATAACTTGTATAAACACATTGAGGGACGAACTTCGAACACACCTGGTAGACCCATATACTTTAACAGTCCCAGCTAATACTACTAGGACTGGAAGTCAGTGGATATTTGCCGATGAACCTGTTTCTGGTGCAAGATATCCAATGATTCAGCTTTCTAAATTAAACAATCCTAGCATACCAATAACTATCGGACCAGAGTATTGGGAACACGAACAAGTATTGGTTAATATCTGGGTGTATGTAAAAAATGGATTCCAGATTACAGTTAGTGGGACGAATTACGTTAATGCTTCAGTAGTAGAATATTATTTAGATAAGATAAAAAGCACACTCAAGGGACAATTTAGTAATATGGAAGACCTTGGAGTTGGGGGATTCAAAGTATTAAATACTACAAGAGTAGAGTATGACCCAGTAACACAACTATATTTTGCAGCAGTATCAGTAAGGGTATGGTTCTTTACTACGAGGATATAAAATGTTAGTAAGTGTAAAATATGCGGGACCAATATTCACAGGGAATTTTGAAAACAAATTACACCAAGCTATGCGCAACACTGTTACAGGAGTGGGTCAAGTAGCAAAGGATGCTGCAATAGCAGATTATTTAAACAAAAAGAAAAGTCAACCAAAGATTCCCAGCACAATAGTTAATAGTTTTACATATGATATTCCATTTTCAAACGCATTACTGGTTCACGGAATAGTATTTGCAGGAGTAACTCCAGCCGCAAGCGCTCCTTGGGCAATATATGTAGACCAAGGACATACTCTAAGAAATAATACTTGGTGGGAAGGATATAACTTTATGGAAGCAGGAAGACAAGCTGGAGAAGATGTGGCAAAAAAGATTGCTATGTATGAACTTAGAAAACTTAGTAAGGCGTCTCTTGTAGAACCTTACTATTAAAAAGGTGATAAAATATGTTAATAAAATATATTGGAGAATATGAAGCGTGCAACGTTAATGTTTACGGCTCCTTAATATTAGGATGGAAGAAAGGAGAAATTAAAGATATAGACGAAAAATCAGCAAAGAAATTATTAGAAAACAAGAAATTTATTTTAGTTAGTGAAGGAAAGAAAGCCGAAGTTGTAGTTTCCAAACCTATCATAAGTAATGAAATGGATTTAGATAAAGACGGAAATGTAGATGGTGCAGATGCAACAATTGCAGCAAGGACATTAGCTAACTATAAGAAGTTTAAATAAAAATTACTATGAAAGGCGAACAAACTGTCAATTTATGGAATAATCCTGAATATAGGAGTAATATGTGCACTTCTATGACTAAGTTAAATTTAGATAGTAATTTATTAAAAGAACAATATGAACTCGGAATAAGCGTTCCTGAGTTAGCAACTAAATATGATTGTTCTGTTTGGAGTATTTGGACTAGATTAAAGAAAGCGGGAATAATTAATTTTAAACGTGGATTTCAAAAAGGTCACGCTTCTTACGACGGATTTTTAAACAAATCACATACCAACGAAGTTAAAGAACGAATTAGAAAATCTCAACTTGGAGATAAAAATAATAATTGGAAAGGAGGTGTTACATTAGAAGAACAGAATTTAAGAATGAGTTCAAAATATAACAATTGGAGAAATACTGTTTTTAAAAGAGATAATTTTAATTGTGTGGAATGTAAAACAAGAGGAAGGAAACTTGAAGCACACCATATTAAAACGTTTGCAGAGTTTCCAGAATTACGTTTTGATATTAACAATGGTATTACACTTTGCCATAAATGCCATATTAAAACTAAAGGCAAAGAACAATTAGTAAAAGAAAAATATATGAATATAATAGAAAGAATAAATAAAAAAATGGAGGAAGATTAATATGGGATTCGCAACAGGCTACAAGCAAACGCTTTTCTTCGGGAACGAAACTGCCTATGGTTCAGCCGCTGTAATAGATACGGCACCTGGTTTGGTTCAATCAGTGACACCAACCGAGACTAATAACTTAATCAAGGTTAGAACTATGGGTGGAACTAGGGATTATGCTAATATAGTTCCTGGCAAATTTGAAGTGAATGGAAGTTTTGACTATCTATTGCAAACGGGAAACTTTTTAAGGTTTGCATTTGGAGAAGATAGTGGTTCAACGTCAGTAACAGACGCAAATCCAGGAGTGCATACAGGAGCAAGTTTTGTGCACACTATGGGAAGTTATGCTCCTCTTGGAGTTAATTCATTCCCAAGCTTTTCGCTGGAGTTCAACGACTATGAAGATGATGGAGCAGCAGCAGCTACGGCAAACTTAAAGAGAATGTTTACTGGATGCAGAGTTAATAATTTAGCAATTGCAGCCACAGTAGATGAGCCAGTTAAAGTAACGTGCGATTGGATTGGACAAGGAGTTACAGTATCAACAGCAGCATCTGCTTCAGTTACAGCTCCTACAGTAGACCCCTTCGTATTTTATCAAGGATGGGTATATGCAACAACTGGAGCTATCACATCTTATACCAGTATTGCATCAACTTCTAGGATTGCAGAAGTCAATGGATTTGATTTCAGCATAAATAACAACCTAGAGCCAACTTGGTATATTAGTGGAACTACAAGCACACGACAAACTCTTAGAGGTCTTAAAGGTCTTATTCCAAAAGGAAGAGATTATGATGGAACGCTGAGATTGCATTTCAAGAACAAGACTATGTATCAGAGATTCTTGGGAAGCACTACAGCTACTGCATCACAAGGAACTCTAACAGCTTATTATGTTGTATTAGACTTTTGCAGAGTAGGAACTCCTACTTCAAGTCCAAAACTAATAACTGATAACTGGATGAGAATGGTGCTAACTTCAAAGTTCGACACTAACGCAATTAGTGGTTCCCCAGAAGACATAGTAGGTCAAGATTTGGGACTAGCCATTAGTAGAGCAGTGTGCTACTTTGTAGATGCGACTGCAAATTATAAGTAAGTAGTTTAAATTTTTTTATTTTTAGAACAGTTTGAAGAATTTAAAAAAGGAATAGGTGATGAATATGTTATTAGACCGTAGCTACGTTTTATACGACCGGGATGATAAAGGTGAGTTAATCCCCAAAGAAGTGCCTCTCATAGTAGACGAAAATAATGAGAGACAAAAAGAGTTTAAGGGAACAACAATAGCTATTACTCCTTTAACTAGAGGAGAACTTAGAAGAGTGTTTTCAGACGTTGCAAAAGCAGTTGATGGGAAAGAACCAGATATGGACAATGATTCAGAAATTATAGTTACCCATTGTAAAAAACCAGCTTTTACAGCAGAAGACACCAAATATATTAAGCCAGCATTGGCTAAAGCTATTGTGGATACTATCCTCTTTGAAAGCGGCGTTGATATTAATCTTCCCACGAAGAAGCAAGCCGTTGATGAGAAAGAGGATGAGTTCGCAAAAAACTAAATAGGGTCAGGCTCGAAAAAAGAGAAGGAGACCTGACTCTGTTTATGCACGAACAAGGATATGACTTTTTTACACTGCCGAGACTAACTTGGGCAGAGATTCAGTTACTTATAGATGCTTTCAATAGGAGAGAGAAAAGGAAAGCCGAAGAGTATGAACGTATGAAAAAGAAGTCTAAAAGACACTGATAACTATGGCCGACAATCAAATAATGATTGATATATTGTGTAATAGTAGAGGGTTCGACCTATTTATAAAAGACTTGGAAGGGACGAATAAGAAAATTAAAGAATATATGGATTCTTTAAATTCTGCTACTGCAACGCAAAATGCTTTTGCTCAATCTACAGGAAACGTTCAAACTGAAGAGGAACGATTAACAGCAGCTTTAAATAAGACTGTTAAGTCCTCTAAAGAGCGAGACCAAACAATAAAAAACACCACGCAAACATTAAATAAGTATGGTGAAGTTTCTGGATATGTTACTAAACAAACTCAAAAGCATACCGATGCGTTGGGGAATGTAACATCTGTCACAGGAACCCTAGAAAAACAAGTTAGGAATTCTGCTGGTGCTTGGAGTGGAGTATTTTCTCCTGCAGTGCAAAAAAATATTGATAATATGAATAATCTTAGGTGGGCAATGGTTAACTTTACATTTGCTCTTGCAGGAATTGCTGCGCTTCTTTCTCCATTTTATTTATTGATTAAAGCTGGTGTGGAATGGGAACTACAGCTTAAAAAGATTGCTTCTATAAGTGGCGAAGCTTTTAAGACTCCGCAGTCTATGAAAGATTTATCTAATTATCTTATAACTACAAGGATGGGAACCCCTTTCACTGGGGCAGAAATGGGAACTGCTTTTTTAGAGTATGAAAAGGCAGGATTTACGGCAAAACAAACTATGGAAGATTTACCTGCTGTTTCAAATCTTGCTATTGCGGGATTTACTGACTTAGCAACTGCTACTAATATTGTTTCTACTATGATGCACGAATTTGCAATAGATGGTATGACTGCCTCTAGAGTTTCTGATGTTATCGCAAAAGCAGCTAACAAGAGTGCATTAGGAGTAGATACTTTTGGTAATGCAATGAGCTATGTGGGACCAATAGCCGCTCAATTAGGATTTTCTCTTGAAGAAACATCTGCTGCTATGATTGTTCTTTCTAACTCAGGACTTGGAGCTAGTAGGTCAGGAACTACACTGAGACAAGTTTTGACCCAACTATCTGCTCCTTCTAGAGAAGCTCAACAGTGGATGGATAACTTAGGAATAAGTATGTATAACGCCGATGGTAGTGCTAAAGATTTATCCGAGGTATTTCAATCTATTTATGTGGGATTAGAAAGACTTGACCCAGCAAAGAAAGCCAAAGCTCTTGCCGATATGTTCAATATTAGAGGAGCTACTGGTGTTGCCGCAGTTATGAACGCTCTTAGAGATGGTATGAATCTCAAAGATATTGAAAATGATTTGAAAGAAGTTGGTTATGCTCAAAAAATTGCAAACGAACAAATGGAAGCAAGTGCAAATAGATTAAAAGATGCTCTTGGTAACCTTCAAGATTCTTTCAAACAAGTTGCTTTGGGATTTAATAGTGCTTTTTCTTTTATAATTGAGGCTGCAAATAAAGCATTAGAAGCATTTAATAAACTTAACGTATCTACAGGGGGAGTAGCAAGTGGAACGCTTGTTGCTGGTGGAACAACTGCTGCCATAGTAGCTGGTGTTGCTATTTATAATAAATTAAAACGTGGAGATAGTGTTGCTTTACCTATGTATACTTTTGAAACAAATCCCACTATGGTAGGAGGAAAAAGTCTTCTTGCCGAGGGGGGAATTCTTACTGCTATAAAGAGTTTGATTTTTAATCCTGCAACTCTTACTGCTGCTATTTCAATGGGAATAATTCTGGGTCTTGCTAGTGTAGAAGGAAAAAAGAACCAGGCGGCATTAGAAGAAGGTAAACTTCCTAGTTCAATGATGCCAGAATACTGGGAAGTAAAAAAGAATCCTAAAACAGGAAAAAATGAAGCTAAACCAAGAACTACTTATACTCAAGAAGAGTGGGATAAGATTTACGGTCCTGATGTATCTTGGTGGAACAAACCACTATTCAACGTTCCTTCAAGACCCGAAACTCCTAAAAAAGTAGATTTATATAAGGGATTAGAACAGTTTTTACCTAATGGTGGAAAACCATTACCAATGTCTTGGCTTCCAGGAGAATCTCCAGAAGAAAAGAAACTTCAGGCAGATAAAAAAGCCCTTATAGATAGTGCGGAGATAAATATTAATGCTATAGAAAAAGCACTACAAGCAGAAATAGATAAAACAACTCCAATTTGGGCTTCTTTAAATGAAAAATTGTATGCTGGAGACCCTACTACAGGATTAGGTATGTTAGCAGAAGCTCAATTGCCCAAAGACATTCTAGATAAATGGGGGCAAGAAACTTTAGATAATGCTCAACCATATTTTGATTCTATAAAAAATAATTTTGATGAAATAAAGACTCACGAAGAAACTTTAAGTTCTACACCGATGAGTCTAGAAATAGACGGAGAAACAATTTCTAACTTAGAAGGATTAAAAGGCGTTCAAGAAGAACTTAATTATCAGATTACAGTTGCTAAATCCAAATTAGATGAATATAATGATTCTTTACAAGCCGAACGAAATGCTCTTGCTTTGGTTGAAGATGAGATTTCAAAACTTTCCTCTATGAGATTTGAAATGGAAACTCCGTTTTCTAGAGTTATCCAAGCTCAAGAACAAGTAATAAGAGGACAAAAGCTTCAAGAAATGGGGATTGTTGATGTTCAAAAGTTCATTCAGGATGCTCTAAATAAAACTGGTGATTCTTATGATGGTGTTGTGGATTCAATTGATAAAGTTACTGAAGCAACTGCTAAGTCTCAAGATGTGTTCAAGGCGTGGAGGGAAACAATCCACGAACAAATAAGAGCCCTCATCACAGAAAGTGAAGATTTGGGTAAAGATACAACACAAGCTGTTATGCAAAATATGACTTTATATTTAAGTGCTTCTCAAATAGCCGGGACTACAACTGGTGGACAAACAGAATCTGAAATGCAATTAGATAGACTCAAACTTGCGCAAGAATATTATTTTGGTAATATGCACGACCAAGTTAGTCTTGCTATTCAAGACGAAGATGATAGAGTTAATGGTGTAAAGGATAACTCTTCTCAAATAATAAGTGCTTTACAGGACGAATGGAACAATAGAGAATTATTAAATGATTCTATAAAAGATGCTCAGGCTCTTTATAATGCTCAAAATATTGCTGTTGGTAATTTACAAAAACAGCACAGTGCTAATGCTTTGGCTATTGCTACTGAAGAGAGACAGATTAGGATTTTGAACAATGCTTTAGATGCAACGTTGCAAAGGCTTATTCAAATTGCAGAAAAGGGGCATATAGTTATTGATATTTCACAAAAAGGGTTAACTGGAAAGTATACTGGTGCTGGTGGTAAATATGAAGATTTAGCAAATCAAGTAGCTGGTATGAACAATACTGCTGATGCTTTAGCCGCTATGAACAAAGCTATTACTCTTCCTGTAAGTGGAGGAGGCAGTGGAGGAAGCGTAACAGTTATTCCAAATGGCACTGGTAAAAATTATGCGGACCTTGGCGGAGGGACGGACCCAACTAAATGGCACGATTTTATTATGCGACCAGGACAAGAAGCTACTACGTTTAACAGTGAAGATACTATAGTAGGATTTAAAGGGAGTGCTCCCATAGGGACAGATGTTACAATTGGTAATATTACAATTAATGGTGTAAGTGGAAATCCGTCAGATTTCGCCTACGCATTAGCTAAAGAATTACAAAAAGAACTTAGAACAATATAGGGTGAATTAACAAATGGGTCATAAAGGACAAATTCCGTGGAATAAAGGGAAAGTGAGTGTTTATTCTAAGGAAACTCTTGTTAAAATGAAAGATGCTCATCTTACTTTAAAACCTATGATGGGGAAGCATCACTCAGAAAAAACTAAATTAAAAATTAGTATCGCTAAGAGCGGGAAAGTCTCTCCTAATAGAGGAAAGAAATTGTCAATTGAAACTAGACAAAAAATATCAAACGCAAAAAAAGGGCATACTCCGTGGAATAAGGGAAAAAAATTACCACAGTTAAGCGGAGCAAATTCTCCAAACTGGAAAGGCGGAAAAACTTCATTAAATAGACAAATGAAAAATTCAATAGAATGGAAAATTTGGAGAGAAAAAGTTTTTATAAGAGACGATTTTACTTGCCAAAAATGTTTAAAACGTGGAATTTATATCGAACCTCATCATATTATTACAGTTAAAGAGTGTTTAAAGGCAAACGATTTACCTAGAATATATGATGTAAACAATGGACTAACTTTATGTAGGGATTGCCATACAAACACGCATAATTGGAAAACAAAAAATAAAATATATGAGGGTGATTAAAATTTACGCTGGGACAGTAACGTTTAATGGAGTTGTGCTCTTTGTAACTAGCGTTACCCCTGTTAAGACACAAAAGACAATAAAACAGCAGATTGGCAAGTCTATAGCTGAGATAAGAATACTAGGATTGAATACTCAGCAGTGGGAATTAAACGTTTCTGGAATGGTAGTGGGAACTACTTCTGATGATTTAGATAGTAACAGAGAAAATATAGAACTATTGGATGCTGCAACACCATATGCGTGGGTAGATGGATTACATAACGGAACGTATATTTTGCAACCCGGCACATTAAAATTTGATGATGCTGGAGAAAAGGCACATTCATACTATACTTATCAATTTAATATAGTTCAACAATAAAAAAATTTAATCCTAAAAGTTCCTTTTTAAATTTTGTGAAAGGGACTTCTAGAAAACGAGGATTTAAGAATGGCTACAACTGGCAAAATTATAATAGGATTTTTAATAGTTACTTTAATAGCTATGGGTCTGTATATTGAATTGGCTGGAGCTGGAGTTAAACTTAGAGTAGATGATGACTATACTACACTATACACATATGAGGGCAGATGGCTTATATCTGGTAGAGAAATAAACTCTTTGTTTAATGGAACTAAGAAGATTAGTAGGGTTTTGGCTCAGACAAATGTTTCATTAGATTATGATAATCTCACTAAAATCACCACTATAGTCAGGCACACAACATTTTCTACTGGAGCTACTATAGACGATACGTATGTTTTTGATGGGACAATTAATGATAAGGAAAGATTCCCAATAGTTCATTCTATTCATATTCAAAATGCTAAAGGACTAATATATCAATATGATGTTGACAGATTGGTTTATACTGGAGAGACAGAATACCTTGATAGCATATATTCTAAAGCCTTTGGAAGGAATGTAAAGATAACTTGGAACACTGGAAACTACTATTCTAGGATATTTAAGTATTCAACAAAGGATGAAGGAAAATTAACTATTAAATATAGGGTTAATGAAACAGATGTTACTTATTATAACAGATTGTTTGACCCAGTATCCGGGATAGTTTTTACTTCTTCTAGTGGGCTTAACAACACAGATGCTAATTGGACAGTTACTTGGACGGAGACTAATACTCTTTATAATCACACATTCTGGGATAAAGCATCTACAGGCAATAGGGTTCTTTTTTCATATCCGTTCATTACTAATTTTAGTGGAACTACAGTAGTTAATTTTGGTTCTTTAGGAACGAGTGGAATTTGGAATGGTGGAGCATCCACGTATTGGGTTAATAACACTGGATTTGGTTCAGGAACAGGATATTTCCAAATTGATGACGGAACAGATTATATTAATACTACAATAACTACAAACTTAACAAGACCCTTCACTACTTGTGTCAGTTTTAAAGCAAGCGTTTGGCCTGCTAGTGGAGTAAATGATGGACTGTTTAGTAAATGGGATAGCGGTGCCAGTAAAAGAAGTTGGTTAACTTTTATAACTGCAAATGCAACAGGAGACTATATTAAATATTCAAGCAGTGACTCTGGTTCAGATAGTGATGCGTGCTTTAGTTCAATAATATCGAACGATAGCGCTTGGTATGATGTTTGTGTAATTTATGCATCCACTTCTGATAATTACCTTTATGTTAATGGATTATTAAATTCTACTTGCGCACTTCCATCAACTACCACAATATTTGCTACTGATGTTCCAATAGCAATAGGAACATTTTTTTCAAGTGGTGCCGTCACTGGTCCTTTTGAAGGAACAATTGCTAATGCTGAAGTTTATAATTGGAGTTTAAGTGCTCAACAAATCAAGGAACGATACGACTCTCTCTTGGCTAGACGTCCTATAAAGTTAATGGCAGACGAAACAACTGCTGGAGATAGTTGGACTGTCTACGTTATGGGAGGGAATAATACGGCATATTCAACTGCTTCTGCTGTTCAAGGAATAGGGACAGAAACAGCAGCAGAGGCTCCTGGGGATATTACAGATTTAATAAGTCCTAGTCAGGGAGAGACTTGGATATATCTTACTTGGACAAATCCTACAGATGCTGACTATAATCACACAGAAATTATCCGCAATGGAACAAGTATTAGCAACACAAGTATTGCGTATTATAACAGCACAGGACTAGCAACAACAACCTATGTTTTTACTCTTGCCGCCGTTGATAATGCAAGCAATAGAGGGAATAATGCTACTATAACAGTGGCAACTAATATCGGACATACCATTTATGTTAATAATTCACACGCTAGCTGTAGTGATGCTTACACAAAAACTCAAGCTCAGAGCACATCTACTCCTTGGTGTTCATTTACAACAGGACTTAGTAACTTAGTAAGTGGAGATACATTATATGTTATTGGTCCTGGGTTCTATGTAGACACTAATAGTTATTCTTACACAAACAAGGTGCTTAGTGCAAAGACATCCATAATTGGAGTTA
>Ga0315275_10007463_pt1 | contig 10567 bp, 11 predicted proteins | sample YL17G03_0_MG_FD_205557 | JGI IMG/M metagenome (GOLD analysis project Ga0315275, IMG submission 205557) | Sediment microbial communities from Yellowstone Lake, YNP, Wyoming, USA - YL17G03_0 | ecosystem: Environmental > Aquatic > Freshwater > Lake > Sediment | place: USA: Wyoming | collected...
ATCTCCGGAGGGATCTTTCTCTTTTCAGATAGCTTCACTATCTGCTCAGTTAGTTCAGAGATGCCCTTTCCCTTTATGGCAGAGGTAGGAACGACTGGAACTCCCAAGAGCTCTTCAAGCTTATTGGAATCTATAGAGATCTCTCTCTTCTCCATGAGATCGATCTGGTTCAGCGCGATTACAGCAGGCGCATTCAGCTCCAGAAGCTGGATAGTGAAGAATAGATTTCTTTCCAAAGCTGTGGCATCCACGACGTTGACCACAATATCTGGCTTCTCCAGGGCGATGAAGTCCCTGGAGACCAGCTCCTCCATAGAGTAGGTGGTGAATGAGTAGATTCCCGGCAGGTCTATGATCTTTATCTTTCGTCCTCTGTAATGTAGCATCCCCTCTGCTCGTTCGACAGTCTTTCCTGGCCAATTGCCTATGATCTGATCCCCTCCCGTCAGCTGGTTGAAGACGGCGCTCTTTCCCACATTTGCATTGCCAGCTAATGCCACAGTGAGATCTGCATTTCTCTTCGAGCTCTTTGAGGGTGGGCAGCCTTGACAGATCGGCACCTCAGCTTCCTCCTGCAGCCTCGACGAAGATGTTATCGGCTATCTCATGTCCGACTGCCAGCGTCGTTCTCCTGACTGAGAGCTCGATGGGGCCGCCCAGGGGCGTCTTTCTCACCAGAGTGACCTCTGATCCTGGTGTGAGGCCGAGGTCCGAAAGCCTCTGAATGACCTTCCGTCCTCCTCGAAGAAAGGCTATGATTCCTTTCTGGCAGGGCTTTAGATCGGTTATGGGCAGAATTTTTCTCTGGACTTGCCCGCCTTTTTCAACTGCATCTTTGCACTCGTTGCAGGTAGCTATCCCCTTTTCACAAGGGTAGATCAGCTTGTTACTGGGACATCTGGCTGGGGCATTCAGCAGCCTGCAGATGGCATCCTCCACCTCGTCTGAGATGCAGTGCTCCATCCTGCATGCCTCCTCGTGAACCTTGTCGGGATCTACATGGAGAATTCTTGACAGAAACACCTCTAGAAGCCTGTGTTTTCGTTTTATTTTGGTGGCTGCCTTGGCTCCTTTTTCGGTTAGGGAAACGCCTTTGTAGGGCTCGTACCGCACTAGGCCATTCCTGGCCATGCTCTGAAATACCTCAGTCACGCTTGCAGGGGTGTTCTTCAGCCGTTTTGCGACCTCGCTGGTCTTGGCAGTACCATCCTTGCCAGCGATATCGAGGATCGTCTCAAGGTACTCTTCGACCTGTTCCTTTGGCATATTGGCCTGATATTTAGGGCAACCTAAATATAAGCATTTCGTAGACCTTCAGGGTCCCATCTTTGCAGATTAGCTGCAAATGAATCTAACTACTTCGAACTTGCGAAACGTATTGAATTTTTTCGCCCAATGGCGTTCGAGGCGATAGATTCAGTTAATTTGCGGAAGGCATTTTGGCGAAAAATAGTATTCGGCATGGCCATAGGTTGTTTGGGTTGTAATAAAGTATGTATTCAATGGATCAAATGGCTACCACGAGGCTGCGAAAAACTTACAGGACTCTACATTTTAACATAGCAGCCAAAAGCATTATAAAGGAATACTGATGTATTCAAGTAAAGTACAAAACTATTCCAGGCTAGAACTAATGTGCCAAGTACCAGATCTCCCGGAACGCTTGAAGAGCATTCAGAAGTACATCCATGCATTGCACTGCCCTACTAGATGGGAGATCATCGATGTCATAGGCTCGGGAGAGAAGAGCACAAAGGAGATCTATGATGATCTCAGGTTGGGCGAAGCGGGAATGACTTTCGCCGGGCTATATTATCATCTTTCTGCCCTCAAGCGTGCTGAAATCATAGAATTGGCATCTTATAGGGAAGTAAAAGGCGGCACGCCTGAGAAGGTATGGAAATTGAAGACAACAAGAATAGTAATTGATCTGTTGGAAAAAAATGAGGTGAAATAGAATGTGTTGTGGAGATGAAGAAATGCATGGACGCCATGCTGGGCATACCATCCATGGCTCTCATCACGGGGGCATGGTCCATGGTATGTGTGGCTGCGACTGTGGAGGACGGAGATTCCTGAGCAGGAAAGAAAAAGTAGAGATGCTCGAAGAGTACAGGGAGGCTCTGAAGAGCGAGCTTGAAGGAGTCGAAGAAGAACTGAACGAACTCAAGAGATAATCGTAGCAACAGTATCAAGCGGTGGGGGCCTAGATGATGACCGGATTGAACGCTATCGAAGTTGAAGACCTGACCAAGCGATTCGGCAATTTTACCGCCGTAGACCATATAGACTTCAAAGTAGAGGCGGGCGAATTATTTGGCTTTCTAGGCCCCAACGGAGCAGGCAAGACCACAACCGTGCGGATGATCACAGGTGTGATCAAACCCGATGCAGGTAAGGCCAGCATAATGGGCTACGACGTGGAGAGGGAGGCCTTAGCTGCAAAACAGATGGCTGGGGTTCTTCCTGAGACCTCTAACGCCTACATAGATCTTTCAGCCTGGCAGAACTTAATGCTCATGGCCAAGCTTTACGGCCTAGCCAAGAAGGAGAGGCAGAGCAGGGCGGAAGATCTTCTAAGGAAATTCGGCCTGTACGAAAAGAAAGACTTGGCTGTGAAAGGCTTTTCAAAGGGCATGAGACAACGCCTTCAGATATGCATGGCCTTGATAAGCGAACCAAAGGTTCTGATCTTGGATGAACCGACCTCTGGGTTGGACGTGCAGAGTTCCCGTCTGATTCGAAGCATAATCACAGATCTAAACGCACAAGGTGTAACATTTTTCCTTACGACTCACAATATGGAAGAGGCGAATCAGCTCTGCAACAGAATAGCCATAATCAATCAAGGAAAGATAGTTGCCATCGACAGGCCCGAATTGCTGAAGAAACGTATCGAGAGCCTGCACTCTGTTGAGGTGTCTTTCAATAGGGATGTGGCTCAGAGCGATCTGTCAGGGCTCCAGGGAGTTGATTCCGTCGAGCGGATGGGGGACAAGTTCAGGCTCTATGCTCGAAACCCCTCTGAGGTTATTTATAATCTAGTGGATTACGCAAGATCGGAAAGGGCTGAGATCGTGAGCCTAGCTACGATCTCGCCTACGCTTGAGGACGTATTCGTCAAATACACGGAGGCGACTTGAGGATGCTAAGCAGCCAGCTTGGACGGTCGCTTGCGGTGGCCGAGAAGGATGTCCGAATTTACTATCTGAAAGGCCCGGTGCTGATCTTCGGCATTCTGTTTCCCATGTTCTTATTCCTGGCCTTTTCGGTAGGCAGGGCTCTCCCAATCGAAGTCACGATATCCGGTCTGCTCAGCATGACGTTGTTCTTTACAGCGACTGCAGTGTCACCGGTGATTCTCCCATGGGAGGGCAGCATGAGAACCCTGGAGAGGCTGATCTCTGCACCGGTTTCCATCCCGGCCATCCTGCTTGGCGATGTCCTGGCCTCATTCCTCTTCGGGGTAGCTATCTCTATAGTCCCAATCGCTTTCGGGCTGCTATTGGGTGTCCGGATCTACAGCCCCCTGGTATTGGCAACAGCCATCCTATTGTCCGCCTTCTGTTTCTCTTACTTGGGAACACTTTTCTCCACGCCTCCAACCAATGTGCCTTCAAACATAATGATGATCTCGAATCTTTTTAAGTTCCCATTGGTATTCATAAGCGGGATTTTCATACCTCTGGAGCAGATGCCCCCCTGGGGACGGCTGATCGCTTTGTTCTCCCCTCTTACATACCTGACAGATCTGATAAGATATTCGATTCAGGGGATCAGCTCTTATCCGATTCTCCTGGACTTCGCTGCTATCGTGCTGTTTACGGCGATGTTCATGGCTCTGGCAATGGTCATTCATATGAGAAATATGCCAAAACGTCTATAGTGACTTTAAAGCATCAAGAGGCAGGGGGCATGTGAGATTTCTACAGGTAAATGAAGGCATAAAATACGTATCCCAGCTTCTCGACGATCTCTTTGGCTAAATTTATCACGCTTTGGGGCATAAATGGGAGACTTGTCTGAAACGGCTGTAAACCCTTCCCCTCGTCCTTCTCTAGCTTTGCTGTTTGCATCTTTTCTGAGGCTGGGAATAGCCTCCTTTGGGGGGCCTGCTATGATCGCCTATATCCGCAGGATGGCCGTAGACCAGAAGAGATGGCTCGACGATCCAACGTTTCGTGCTGGCGTGGCCCTGTGTCAGGTTATACCTGGAGCAACTGCCATGCAGGTGGCGGCCTATGTGGGCTTAAGAACCCGCGGGGTTGTTGGTGCTGCTACAACCTATATCGGCTTTGGCCTGCCAGCATTTCTGATAATGATCTCACTTTCAGCTCTGTATATGAGGACGCATAATCTGCCTATTGCGGTCTCGCTGTTCAGCGGGCTTCAGGCCATTATAGTCGCTATAATCGCTAACGCCACTATCTCCTTCGGCAGAAATTACCTGAAGCTCAGGAAAGACATGGCAATTGCTGCCTTTGCAGCAGGCATGTTTATCCTTGGAATGAATCCAATTCTGGTAATTTTGCTGGCGGCACTCATAGGACTCTTAGCTTACAGGGATCAACCTTTCCAACCCAAATCAGCGTATTTTGTAGAGATGCCTAAAACTACCAGGCCACTCATGTTCATTGTATCTGCCGCTGCAGCAGGGCTCATTCTGCTTTTTATTCTGCAGCGGAATCTCTTCGATATGGCCGCGCTGATGATTAGGATAGACCTCTTTGCTTTTGGAGGAGGGTTTGCCTCTATCCCACTGATGCTCCACGAGTTCGTAGAAGTAAGGTCCTGGATGGACAGCTCTACTTTTATGAATGGGATTGCGCTAGGCCAGATTACACCAGGACCCATCGTTATCACGGCGACATTCGTAGGCTACATACTGTATGGCCCTGTCGGAGCTGTTATAGCAACTTTGAGCATCCTCTTGCCCTCGTTCCTTATGGTAATAGGGACGGTCCCCTATTATGACAAGTTCAGCAGCTCTCCCAGGTTTAATAGGGCCATCAATGGGATTTTTTGTTCTTTCGTCGGACTGCTTGCCTCGGCTGCTTTCCATTTCGCCTTAAGTATGCCCCATAATATTTTCCACATGGCAATAGCTGTCGCTGCATTTATCGCATTGTTCTACGGGGTTGAGATCCTATGGGTAGTTCTAATGGGCGCTGTCATCTCAGTAATTTTGGGAGTTAAAGTAATATATTGAAAAGAAATTTTTTACTTTCGCTCAGCCTTTAAGGCCGCAGTTTTCAGTCTGTAAAGACTCTGCCGAGCATCCGGGAAGTAAAAGCACTCTTTGATCACACTTTCCTCTTTGAGCTTGCCCAAGGCGTATCTGACTGTGTTGGTAGGAAGACCGGTCTTGGTTATGAGATCCTTCTGCGTCATAGGGCCGTCAGACTCAAGGACATTAAAGACCAGCTTTGCTGAAGGAGGCAGATACTCTATCACATCCAAATCGGGCGGTCCTATGCCATCAAAATTGGCCTGAGAAGGACTCGAATATGCGTCTTCATTAACAGATCTAGAAGAACTCGTCCAGGGAGTTTCCTTGTGATACGGACTGGAGCTTCCCTTGCCGAAGTAGGAATGGCCCGAATCAGACGCCTCTATGCTGGAGAATAATGAGATCTGGCAGGTGCATCCTTGAGAATAAGGAGAATTTGGGCATTTGCCGCTGCAGTTCATTGCATGTGAACTCTTGCAACCCCCTGACATGAGCGGGCAGGCCTTTTCGATATGGACTGAGTATGCTGGGAGGGCAGGGGCAGGAGCCACCAGAAGGCAGAGAACTGCTAATGCCACAAGCCATTTTATAATCTTGGTCCCGCTCATCTCCATTTCCTCTTTGATTCGAAACTATAATCGCTATATGTAGAATTGCCTCGAGATATAAAAAATCATCTATGCACTGAACTGCTCGAAACGCCCTGGAGTTCAGCAAAGTCAGTACTTTTGTAATGCATACCGATAAGATCGTCTCAAGAGCTTTTCAACGTGGACTATCTGTTTCTAGAAAAAGATCATTTCGCCACAAAAAACAGAGCGATTACGAATTAATTTTCACAAATTACACTATAATCTGTTTCAAGGTACCATCGACATTTGTTCAAACCTAAATCACCATATACTAGTCAGTAATACTCAATGGTCGCTGAACTAGAAATCGGATCACGAAAGACGAATAGTGTGGGTGGATGAAGAAATTGGCTATTGCTATTATATCAATGGGCCCTCGGGTTACAGGAATTGGGTTGGCTTCTGCCCAAACTGGAGAATAAGCATGCGGCATGTCAGGATGATTAGCTTCGCGCTACAGGAATTGTGGAATAGGAAAAAGAAATACCTACTAAATATAATGGTTATCGGCCTCGTTGTGGTTTTGCTCATTACTCTGAATTCATTGAGTGTCGCATACAAGGAGGCGTCGAAACTTCCCTTTGAGAGTATCCACAGCAGCATAATAGTTCAAAGAAATGGGAATGTCCCAGAGAATACATCTGGTGCTGTCACCCCCTGCTCCCTCGCACCCATAAAAAGTGAATTGATACCGCAGATAAACAAAATCGATGGCGTGAAAGGGGTATCCTACGGACTGTTTCTGTGGGTATTTGACAAAGACAACTTCAAGCGCCTCCTCGGCGTGAACTGGGACGATGATCGAGGCAAAAGAATTGGGTCGGAGCTAAGTGAGGGATCGTTGCCGCAATCTGACACAGATGCATTAGTCGAGAGGGCTTTCGCCCTGCAGCATGGATTGAAACTTAACCAAACAATGAAGGTATCTGGTACAGACTTCGCCGTCTCCGGGATCGTGGAAACTTCGGGGAAAGATGTAATCTCCTCAGACGTTTATGTCAACTTGAACTCCGCTCAAAACATGGCTTACAACTCGAGGAACCTCCAGGAAACCGAGAAGTTCAACAAAAATGACATTAATATAATATTCGTGGACGCAGACCAGACAAAGGTAAAGGGTGTGGCGGCTAAATTGAAGGAACTATTCATCCCGCCCAGCTCGACCGCTGGGAAGACGCCCACGGGCCAGACCACAGGTGCTTATAGCGTTTACACGCCGGAGTCCTTCGAGGGTCAGGTTTCATCGCTTTTTATGATATCGGACAGACTAATATTGACCGTCTCGCTGTTGGCTTTAATCGGCGCTATTTTGGTAGTCATTAAGAGCATGAGCCATACGCTCTTGGAAAGGAGGAAGGAGTTCGGAATAATGAAAGCAGTTGGCTTCAGGAGCAAAGACATACAAAGAGAGGTCGCGGCTGAAACGCTCCTCCAAGCCATAATAGGGTACTGCATAGGGGTTGCGCTGTCATTCATTGCAATATTCGTCCTGGCTAAAACCACGGTGTCGGTGGCCATACCCTGGGAAATGAGTCCCTATCCCCACTTCCTCACCTCGAACCCGAACCTCATAGCGCCGGTACAGACCTACCCCTTCCCAATCAGGTTCGAGGCGGTGTACTCGGCGGAAGTGCTGCTCGCAGTCTTCACAATCAGCCTTGTGACGGTATTGGTTTTGAGTAGATACATTAACGGGCTTAATGCCATTGAGGTGCTGAGATATGAGTGAGATAATCGTGGCGAGGAACTTGTCTAAGATGCTGGGCAATGTCAAAGCGGTCAACGCTGTCTCGCTTGAGGTAAACGAGGGAGATTTCCTGGTAATTCAAGGGTCTTCAGGAGCGGGTAAGACCACATTGTTGAGCCTTTTGTCAGGGCTTGACAGAGCGGACGCTGGAGAGATCGAGTTTGGTGGAGAAGACATAACTTCCATGGACGAAGACGAACTTGCCCTGTTCAGAAGAAAAAACGTGGGGATCGTTTTTCAGTATTACAACCTGATACCGACTCTGAACGTCCTTGAGAACATTGCCTTGCCATTGTTCCCAGAGAGCGACAATAAGAAGGAGATGTTTGAGCGGGCAAAGAGGGCTGCAGAGAGCGTGGGGTTAAGCCATCGCCTAAGCCATTATCCAAATGAGCTGTCTGGAGGCGAGCAGCAGAGAGTGGCGATAGCTAGAGCACTGATTAATGAGCCCGAGGTCATCTTTGCAGACGAGCCCACGGGAAACCTCGACACTGAGACAGGCAGGAAGATGATGGATCTTCTGAAGAGCCTCAACAAAGAGAAAGGCTTGACAATTGTCATGGTGACCCATGACGACGGCCTGGCGAAAGAAGCTGATAAGTTAATCAAAATAAAAGACGGGGTGGTCATAAATGAGTAAAATATTTCAAGCCGTTTGTACTCTATGCCTAATTTCCTTGGCATATGGCGCATTTGCAGCCTCAACAGATAAAGTGAATATCGATGTAGCAGGCATGATTAATCATGGTCCGATGCAGCCGACGATCGAAGCGATAAAAGAAGTTACCTCCAAGTTTGGAGATAAGGTGACGGTGAACTGGATTGACACGACGACCGAAGATGGTCAGAAATACCTCCAGGATCATGGCCTGTCGGCGCACCTGAACATCCTCATAAATGGGAATTACAGATTTAATCTAGATGGAAAAGATGTAACCTTCCAATGGTTTGAAGGCCAATACTGGACCAAAGAAGATTTAGATGCCGTGATTAACGATGTGCTGAGCAACAACGGCAAGGCAGTGCCTGTGAACGAGTAAGAGGAACATAATGTACGTTTCATATATTTTTAAGGAGGTATTTCGAAGGAAGTCCAGGACATTGACTAACGTGCTAACCATTGCGGTAATTATTGCGATGCTCATCTCAGTTACCGCCATCATGAGCACTTACACCTCTGCCATCTACCTCCCGTTCAAGGACGTTGATTCTGACATAATACTCCAAAAATCATACAACGCGACAAACCTGACATCAGAGATAAGGTTGCCCTTTGGGAGAGGGACTTTCGAAGATGGCGAAGTGATGAAGATCTCTTCCTTGAACCACATTGGAGACGTTTCGGGATCTCTTATACTATGGGATTTTAATAAAACAGGTTTTACATCGATAGAAGGCATTGATGTAAATAGCGCTGTAGGTAAAAAACTCGGCTCTTGGGTTACTAAAGGCAAGTTCATAACCGACCATGACGATAAAAGGGCCGTCCTCGAAAGCCACTTCGCCAAGTTCAATCGCTTGGAGGTCGGGGACAGTATATCCTTGGCAGGTGAGACTTTCAAGGTCGCAGGCATCCTGAAAATAGGGGAAGGAAGCCCAATATTCTCGTCGAACGTTTATATAAAATCTTCAGATGCTCAAAACATTAGCGATATAAAGGGATACGACCAATTATATTTAAAAATAGATGAACTGTCCAATGAGGAAGCGGTGAAGGAGGAGATTAGCCAGATCGACCCCATGATAACGGCTGTCTCAGGGAACTACATCTCCGCGTCACTCAAAAATGTAGTGAACATATACGGCACGTTCTACTGGGCCGGCGTGGGCATTGTGGCCTTGGTCGCTATTCTGGTGCTGTTTAAGGTAAACGCCATGGCCCTCCTTGAAAGAAGAAGGGATATCGCAATACTGCAATCCGTAGGTTGGACGAAAAGTGATATAACCAAGCAGATTCTCTTTGAGACCTTCTTGCAAACAATGCTGGGTTTTGTCCTGGGAGCCATTGCCAGCCTCGCGGTTATAGCATTCCTCGGCAGCATCACTATTCAGGTCACCCCTGCGGGTCTGGAGAGCACCCCTACGATAATAACGATGCCGTTGGTCCTCTCACCGGGTGATGTAGCGGAATATTTTGGCCTGTCCGTTGTGATCTCGCTCCTCGTGTCATATCTACTTACGAAGAAAATAGCAACAATTAAGCCATCCGAGAACTTACGAAGCCTGTAACATGGAACATACCGGTGAGGAAAACCACGCTCCTTCAACGTTTCCTCTTTTTGGCTTGCCTGTACGTACAACTTGTTCCCCGGAACGCTTGAAAGCGAAGGGTTCTTAAATAGCGAGGATATTATTATAAATTCACTTCCCGACCGAAACCTATAGGATCAATGGATTAGCTGGAACGGACTTTGGCCGGATTTTTGATATTGTTCAATTTGATATGTGCAATTTGCAGGTCGACCAGGTGTCTTATGTGCCATAAATACCCAGAAATGCCGGAAAGTATACATAAGAAATATGGACGCGAAACCGGATCGACGACCTCAAAAGAAGGATCGAGGACATCCGAAAGCTAGAGCAGCAGGACGAAGACCGGCCATTTCCGGGCCGCCAGGGCCAGCCAGGCCACCCTGGAGGCCATCAGGGAGAGCATCCGGCCCGGCCAGGAGTGGCTCACTGCCCGGCAGGAGCAATGGCCACCCGAGCACCCAAACGGCGCTGAGGACGATCGACCGCCCGGCAAAGGCGGCCGGGATCCAGGAGGTTTCCCCCCGAAAGAAGCTCTCCCGGAGGAAGGTCACTCCCCATATCCTCCGGCACAGGCCCGCGTGGTCTCGGCCCTGATGAGCGGCGTGCCCCTTCCAACAGTCCAGAAGCAGGTGGGGCACAAGAGGCGGTCCACCACGGAGATCTATGCCACCGTGGCCCCGGCGCTGGTGAAGGAGGCCTACGAGA
>Ga0315275_10007467_pt1 | contig 10563 bp, 9 predicted proteins | sample YL17G03_0_MG_FD_205557 | JGI IMG/M metagenome (GOLD analysis project Ga0315275, IMG submission 205557) | Sediment microbial communities from Yellowstone Lake, YNP, Wyoming, USA - YL17G03_0 | ecosystem: Environmental > Aquatic > Freshwater > Lake > Sediment | place: USA: Wyoming | collected...
AGCAGGATGAGAGCAGGATTGCTTTTTTGCATCCTGAGAGTATCCATCTTTCCTGGAAGATATATCTCCTCTTCTTTTTTCGCTAAACCGGCAACCGGTAACCGTACACCGGCTTCATCCATGCCATCCATAGCTGCGTGCAACTGTCCCGCGCCTCCGTCAATAAGAACAAGATCCGGAAGGGGGTTTCCTTCTCTCAGTAAGCGCGAGTAGCGGCGTGAGACGACCTCTTTCACCATCTCAAAGTCGTTTTGTCCTTCGACTCCCTTAATCTTGAACCTACGATACCCATTCTTGTCCGGCTTCCCGTTCACAAACCTGACCATGGAACCGACTGATTCCTCGCCGAACAAAGTTGAGATGTCAAATGTCTCGATAACAATCGGGTTGTTTTCGAGTTCCAGCTCGTTCTTTAACCTGAGAACTGAAGGATCCAGCTCCCCGTAAGATAGCGAGCGGGATGCGATTTCAAGGATTTTCATTTTTTCCTTTCCAGGAGAATGGAAAGCACCAGTAGAACGCGCGAGATTCAGTTTTTCAATTTCTTTTTCCGAAATGTTGCTATACACATGGTCAGGAAGCTCGACATAATACTGCAAGCAGAATGAAACCTCCGGCTCCTCCTGTTCCTTTATCGCTATTGCATGTTTCTCTGTTTTCCCAATAACACCGTTCCTGCTTTTCAGTATCTGTACATGCAACGTGCTTCCCACACGCTGGAACCAAAGATAATCCTCATCTGTTTTTCTCACTCTCTCAACCCGCTGGCGGTCGAAAAAGATTCGGAGAGAAGTCATTTGGTCCCGAAGCGAGACAGCCTGTTCATAGTCAAGTCGTTTCGATGCGTCGCGCATTCGTTCATTCAGCGCTTTGATAATCATCTTGGCTCCTGATTTTCCCTCAAGCACTGAGCACAGGGCCTCTACATTATTTTGGTAATCATCCTCAATGATATTTCCGATGCAAGGAGCGTCGCAGTTCCCTATGTGGTATTGAAGGCATTCTTTTTTCGGCAGCTTGGTGCATATCCTGATTTTGAAAAGCTTGCGCAAGTATCTTGCTGAAACTGCCCTTTTTGTCCCTTCCACAAACGGACCAAAGAAACGGGCCTGTTTAATCCTGAATTTTCCAGTCGGGCTTCGCCTGGCAAGAAGGAGTCGAGGAAACTTCTCCCCAGTAACTGCGAGATAGGAGAAATGTTTCGCGTCCTTTAGGGCCATATTATATTTGGGCTGGTAGCTCTTGATGAGGTTGGACTCAAGAACAAGCGCCTCTCCTTCAGTCTTGACCACTATGAAATCAATTGAGGCAATTTGAGAAACGAGCAACCTTGTTTTAGGGTCTTCCATCTTGCCGAAGTACTGAGAGAGCCTTGAGCGGAGGGAAAGCGCCTTTCCCACATAAATCACGCTAGCTTCCGCATCTTTCATAAGATAGACGCCTGGAAGGTCTGGATATCGTTCCCTATTGAATGGTAATTTCGATCGCTTCGCTCTCTCATTACCATTGCTGGCAAAATTTTGCGAAATTTTGTCATGGAATTGCATCAAAACCCGTCCTTTTCCTTTTTTCATTGTATGCCCATTCCATTAGCCCTTTGAGGTTGGAGATATCAGCTGCATTGTAACGGACAAGCTTGTCAAGAGCAACCTTGTCCTTATTCCTGACATACTTAAGCCAGAGCTTGACTGCATCATAGCCATTAAGACCACGAAGGTCAATCTCACGCTCCATGCCGAACTTCTGTTCGATCTTCTTCAATCCTCCAGTCATTTCAAGGCTCGCAAGCAGGAAGCGGAGGTCGATGTGCAGCTTGGGCAGCCGGATATTCTTGATACCATTCCGTATGAAAGGAAGATCGAACTGTGAGCCATTGAATGTAACAAGCAAATCGTAATCCTGGATGTCTTTTGCGAAATCTCCAAGGTTCTGTCCATAGATGTAACTGCGCACTTTCTTCCCGTCATAAACGCCAATGACTGTTATATGATCTGCCCTGTTCCCGAGCCCGGTTGTCTCAATGTCAAGGTAAGCGACATCAGTAAAATGCGGAAATACACGCCAGGATTCATTGGACGGAAGCGCCATTGCGAAATGGTTTGCATCTCCGACCTTGAGGGCATAATTTGAGCTCGCGATGATCTTGCACAGCTGTTTGTGTGAAGGCGTGTCTGCATACTTGATCAGGAAATCTTCCCAGGTCTTTACTCCATCCTCCCAAAGCGCTCGTTCACGGACGCTTCCATGGTTCGGCAGATGGATGAAGGTATGCTGAAGCATGATGGTGGTTAATTGCAAAGCAGTTAAAAAATGTTTAGGAGGAACTGAGCACTTTCCTTAGATAATCCCCAGTATAGCTTTTCTTATTCTTTGCGATCTTCTCAGGAGTTCCCTCTGCGACGATCTCACCACCAGCCTCTCCTCCCTCAGGCCCTAGATCAATTATCCAGTCAGCACTCTTTATTACATCAAGGTTATGCTCGATCACGATGACTGTATTCCCCTTATTCACCAGCCGCTGGAGGACTTCGAGGAGCTTGTTCACGTCGTCGAAATGCAGGCCGGTCGTCGGCTCATCCAGAACGTACATTGTCATTCCAGTGGAGCGCTTGGACAGCTCTGTGGAGAGCTTGACGCGCTGGGCCTCCCCACCTGATAAAGTCGTGGCAGGCTGACCGAGTTTGATGTAACCAAGCCCGACATCGTGTATGGTCTGGAGCTTGTTTTTGACAGCCGGAATGTTTTTGAAAAACTCGAGCGCTTCGTCAACGCTCATGTCCAAAATGTCAGCAATGTTCTTTTCCTTGTACGTGATTTCAAGAGTCTGGGAATCATAACGCTTGCCTTTGCAAACCTCGCATGGGACATATACGTCAGCAAGGAAATGCATTGCAATTTTTATCAGGCCGTCTCCCTCGCAGTTTTCGCATCTTCCTTGTGGGACATTGAACGAGAAGCGTCCTGGACCATAACCACGCGCTCGTGATTCCTCGGTTCGGGCGTAAAGGTCTCGGATCGGGGTGAATGCGCCAACATATGTGGCTGGATTGGAGCGTGGCGTCCTTCCAATCGGCGACTGGTCCACTGAGATTATCTTATCCAGGTGCTGCGCTCCCTGGAAACCTTTGTGCTTTCCAGCTCTTAGACGGCTTTTGTTCAGAACATTGGACAGCGCAGGATAAAGGGTTTCGGTGATGAGCGATGACTTGCCAGAGCCCGAAACCCCAGTTATGCAGGTGAGCGCTCCGAGCGGGAATGAAACATCAATATTTTTGAGGTTGTTTTCCGATATGTTCAGGAGCTTGAGCTGTGCTTTCGCTTGCCTTCTCTCTTTCGGGACAGGGATCTCTTTCCTTCCAGCCAGGTAGTCACCGGTGACAGAGCCTTTCGTTTCTTCTATCTCCTTCGCAGTCCCCGTTGCAACAATGTTTCCGCCAAGCACTCCCGCGCCAGGACCCATGTCAATGATATGATCAGATTCGCGCATGGTCTCCTCATCATGTTCCACGACTACGAGCGTGTTACCAAGATCCCGGAGACGCTTGAGAGTGGCAAGAAGTTTTGCATTATCCCTCTGGTGCAATCCAATAGATGGTTCATCCAGCACATAGACGATTCCTGTGAGGTTTGAACCGATTTGCGTTGCCAGCCTGATTCTCTGGGACTCGCCTCCTGAAAGGGTTGCACTCTCTCGCGACAAGGTCAGATAATTGAGCCCGACATTTTCCAAAAATTCAAGGCGGCTTGCGATTTCCTTCAGGATTGGCGTTGAGATTTTCTTCTCGCTTTCAGTCAGCTCCAGAGTTTTCAGATGCGCCTTTGCATTGCTTATCGGAAGTTCTGCAACGTCGATTATGCTTTTGTTGCCAACAGTTACTGCAAGCATTTCTTCCTTCAATCGTTTTCCTTTGCATTTAGGGCAGGTCGCTTCCAGCATGAACTTTGCAATTTCCTCCTTTCTCCGCTCAGACTGCGTCTGGTGGAATAATCTGCTCAGTTGGGGGACAACACCCTCGAAATCAGAATCATATTCGTATTTTGCATTGCTGCTTTTGCTTTCATAGGTGAAGTGCATCTTGTCCTTTGTTCCATACAAAATTATGTCTAACTTCTCTTTCGGGATTTTGCTTACAGGTGCTTCAATGTCAACATTATTGCTGATTGCGACCTCCCTAATCTGGTGCAATCGCCATCCGCCTTCCATCAGCCCTTTGTAGCATGTGATTGCGCCTCCAACTAAGGAAAGGGACTTGTCTGGAATGATGAGGTCAGGGTCAAACTCCATCTTGAATCCCAGGCCATGGCACTCGGGGCATGCACCAAATGGCGAGTTGAAAGAGAAGTCCCTTGGCTGGATTTCTCCTAGCGAAATTCCATGCTCAGGACAGGCGTTAAGTTTCGAGTGTACGGTTTCTTTTTTCCCGTTCTTTGCAATGAGCGTGCCATTCCCTTCCTTCAGGGCGGATTCGATTGCTTCGTGCAAGCGCTCCGCATCTTCTGTTGATACACGATCGATCCGGACCGATATAGAGTGCTTAATGTTCTTGTCCAGTTTCGGCTCTTCATCGTTGAGGCCATAGAGCGTTCCGTCAACATAAACAAAATAAAGCCCCGCCTTCTTTAGGCGCTCGAACTCCTTTTCATAGCGTCCTTTTTCGCCACGGGCAATTGGAGCGAGTATTTCAATTTTTGTTTTGGGCCATTTCATCCGTAGCGCTGCTGCGATTTCATCAGGCCCTTGTTTTGATATTGGCTTGTGGCAGATTGGGCAGTATGGATGCCCGATTCGCGCGAAAAGGAGGCGAAGGTAATCGTAGATTTCAGTTACTGTCCCGACTGTAGACCTTGGATTACGGGATGTGGTTTTCTGGTCAATTGAAATCGCAGGAGAGAGCCCTTCAATGCTATCCACATCTGGCTTATTCATCAGGCCAAGGAACTGACGGGCGTATGCGGACAGGGATTCGACGTAGCGACGCTGGCCTTCGGCGTAAAGAGTATCAAATGCAAGAGTGGATTTCCCAGAGCCGGATAGGCCGGTAACGACTGTGATCTTGCCTCGCGGTATGGAAACGTCTATGTTTTTCAGGTTGTGTTCCCTGGCCCCTTTAATGATGATTTTTTCTTCGATGGTTTCACCTAAGAAGTCGGATATGGATATTATGACGGAGGATGTATTTATAGGTTTTGTAGGCACGGTTCTTTTTTTAAAACTACTTAGTGACACTAAAGGAAACATATAAAAAGCGTTTGATACATCATTATTTTATGTATTCAGTTGATCGAAGCCCATTCACAGGACCGGGATCTACCAGGGGGGTTAAGGGTGGCAGAACGAGTGCTATAAAGGAGTTTAATATTAGGCGTATGCCAAAAGAATCCGGAGATGCAAAAAGATATCTCCAATCAAGAAAAAGCGCTCTTAGGGAGTTCAGGAGTTTTGAAGACGCCTTGAAGAAAGTTGAGGAATTGGGGATTCCTGTAAAAAACGAAATGAAATTGGGCCTTTTGGGAATCTCATTGAAGAGAGGGAAGCCTCCGGCAATGAGGATTGTTAGGAAAGCCATCAATTTTTTTGAAAGGTCGCCATCAGATTTCGAAACCCAGGACAGGTATTTTAAGGCATTAGCGGACGTCGATGCTTTCTTTTGGAAGGACGCCCCATACATTCAGATGTTGAAGGAGCACGGCTGGGTCCTCCTACATGCCCTCGCTTATTCCAGAGAATTGAATCCGAAGGTGGACAGGGCGAAGCTCCAGAAAGACCTTGAGGATTTGACAGGCCCTAATTCCTTGAAACGTTGCATGAAAGAAGGCTATCCGGTTTCGCCCCGCCATATCGCAGCTGGTTTCCGTGAACTGCTTTCCGTTTGATGGGGAGAATTAAATACATCTATTAATCTCAGTTATCCCCTAAGCATCCTTATCTTATCCCTTAATGCTATCGCCTTTTCGAAATCAAGGCGTTCAGCTGCCCCCCGCATCTGCTCTTCCATGAGCGCGATCAGCTCCTCTTTTTGCTTCTCGTTCATGCTCTTTGGTATAGCAGCCTCGATTTCCCCTTCCTCTTCAGTTTCAGGCGGGATGGGTTTTATGATGGTCTTGGGAATGATATGATGCGTTTCATTGAACTGTTCCTGCTTCTTCCTTCTCCTGTCTGTCTCGCGGATCGCGTCCTTCATGGCAAGGGATTTCGTGTCCGCGTACATGATGACCTTACCATTTATGTTGCGAGCCGCTCTTCCGATGGTCTGGATAAGGGACTGGCTGGAACGCAGGAATCCGGCCTTGTCCGCATCAAGAATCGCCACTAGCGAGACTTCCGGGATATCGAGCCCTTCCCTTAGCAAATTAATGCCTACAATGCAATCAAATTTACCTGCCCGGAGCTGCCGGATCAGTTTGGTCCGTTCGAGGGTTTCGATTTCTGAATGTAGGTAGCGTACACGAGCCCCTTTGTCGTGCAAATATGCGGCTAGATCCTCTGCCATCCTCTTAGTGAGTGTCGTAACCAACACGCGCTCGTTCTTTTTCGCTCGCTCATTGACTTCCTCAAGCAAGTTTTCGATCTGGCCTTTTTTAGATCGGACTTCCACCTCAGGATCAACTAGGCCTGTTGGTCTAACTATCTGCTCCACGATTTGGCCTGAGTGCTCCAACTCGTAATCAGACGGAGTTGCTGAGACGAACACCACGTTTTTCATGAACTTCTCGAACTCATCGAACTTCAAAGGCCGGTTATCGTAAGCGCAGGGTAGGCGGAATCCGTTTTCCACTAGCGAGCGCTTCCTTGTTAAGTCTCCAAAATACATACCCCTGACCTGCGGTAGAGTCACGTGCGATTCGTCAATGAACATAAGGAAGTCCTTTGGGAAATAATCAAGGAGACAATACGGCCTCTGCCCGGGCAATCGTCCGTCAAAATGCCGCGAGTAGTTCTCTATTCCAGAGCAATAACCGAGCTCACGGATCATTTCAAGGTCATATCTTGTCCTTTGTTCTAGTCGCTGTCTTTCCAAAGGCTTAAGAGTCGGGGCATATTGCTCGAGTTCAGCTTCGATTGCAGATAGCGCATCGTCCTTTGTCTCTTCAGGAACTACGAAATGCTTTGCTGGAAGTAGAAGATAGCTCTGCGCCTTTGATTTGCGCCCAGTAAGAACATCGAAGAACTCGATCCATTGGAGAACATCGTCCTCGAATTGCACTCGGACAGCGGAATCAGAAAAAGGAGGGAATATTTCCAGCAAATCGCCCCGCATGCGAAAGTTCCCCTTCTGAAGCACGACATCATTCCGCTCATACTGCATGCGGACTAACTGGTATTGGAGCTCTTTGCGGGTAAGTTTCAGGCCTTTTTTCAGATCAAGGCCGAGCTGCGAATAGGTGCCAGGATTGCCCAAACCATATATGCAGGAAACAGATGCAACGATGACAGTTGGCAGACCAGATAGAAGATAGGACGTGGCCTGCAGTCTGAATTCCTCCAGCTTTTCGTTTCGCGCGGCCTCTTTTTCTATATAGGTATCTGTGGTCGCTATGTAGCTCTCCGGCTGATAATAATCATAGTACGAGATAAAGAATCCGACGTTGTCTTTAGGAAAAAACTGCTGGAACTCCGCATAGAGCTGCGCAGCAAGAGTCTTATTATGCGAGACAACTATTGCGGGTTTGCCGCTCTTTGCAATAACGTTGGCCATAGTGAAGGTCTTGCCAGAGCCAGTAACTCCAAGCAGGGTCTGAAACCCACCCTCCTTCGCCCCTTGCACCAGTTTGTCAATTGCCTGCGGCTGGTCGCCTGCTGGCTTGTAAGGTGATTCAAGGGAAAAACGCATAGTAAGCTAATATAATAACCAGAATAAAAATCATTCTTCTTCTTTCAGTAGCGATTTGAAAACAAGAACTGCACCATTAAATATATGGTCCGTCATACTATTCATATGTCATCAGGATGCATATTTTGCGCAATAGTCAAAGGAGAGGCTCAGGCAACTAAAGTTTACGAGGATGATCACATCCTTGTGATAATGGATACAAAACCAATTACCAAGGGCCATATGCTCGTAATGCCCAAGAGGCACTCCGAATACCTCACAGAGATGAACGACGATCTTGTGGCAGAGATGTTCAAGGTAGCAAAAAAGGTGGCTTTAACGCTCAAACAGTCGAAACTGAGGGTTAAGGCTATTAATTACTTATTGGCAGACGGTGTGGAAGCAGGCCAGGACGTCTTCCACGCGCACCTCCATATCATACCGAGATACAGGGGAGACGGATTCTACCTTCACATGCCCCCAAAGTATGAAAACGAGACGAGCCGTGAGGACCTGGAAAGGATCGCAGCGAAGATAATCATCGTGTAGGGCTCAGTATTGCTATTTTCTTGCAAAAACCAGGTACCCGCTGTGCATGAGGCCGAAGTGCTGGGGCCTTACACCGAAATCACGGACATCATATTCTCGAACTATTGCCTCTAGCATGAATACTGAAGCGAAATGTTTCTGGGCCTCTAGAACAATTGCCTTCGCCTGCTCGATGTTCAGGCAATAGGCAGAAAGAAATCCGCCTTTTTTCAGGAGCTCGTGCGCCCTTTTCGCAATTTTCTCGCCTTCAGCAATGTCGCAAAAAACCAGGTCAAATTCTCCTGTTTCGTCAATGCCTTCGAGAACATCTTTGCGCCTGATAGTTACATTTGTGAGTCCGCTCTTTTTTACGTTGTGCTCGGCAATGTCAGCGAATTCCGCCCTCTTTTCGTAGGTAATAACTTCTTTCACAATATTCGCTATCTGCAAGGTCATGAATCCTGAGCCAGTCCCAAGCTCAAGCACACGGGAGTTTTTTCCAATCCCCGTGAATGCCATTACCATGCCTGCATCCTTGGGAAGGACAACTGCTGGCCCCCCTCTCCTAGCCTTTCTCAGAATCTCAGGAAAATGAAAATCCGGTTTATCCATGCTAATCCCTCTCCCTCAAGTGATGAACGAGCCTGAGCGAATCTAGAATGAAGATGTTTGAATAATTACCTGCCTCTCGGTTATAATCCAAACTGACTTCAATTACTGTTTCCAGATACAGCTTATTGTTTTTCCGCTCCAGCCTGATTAAACCATAGGATTTTACAAAATGATCCAGCTCCTCCCTTAATGCTTCATCCTTGAGGTAATCCATATCCGGCCCGAAATCATCTGCATAAATTGCGCAGTGCAAACGACCCTTGTCTCCATAAAATGGTGCAAACTTCGGCAAGAGAAGATTACTCTTCAAATGGGCAGGCTTGTGCAAATACTCAAATTCGATGGTGTCTTTGAAAAAAGGAATTCTGACATTTGTCACTCCCTCTAATGATCGGAGCTCGTCAAGCTTTTCCGCCCGTGTCGTCAACTCATCTGATTTTAGCAGAAGGATGAAAATGCCGATGATGCAGGTAAATACGACTGCCAGCCTTGGAAGAAAACTCATGTAATCCCAGTTCTCTACCCCGAAAAAAAGGAAAAAGACTGAAACAAGTGCCACGGGAAAAATGATCAGCAGGTCTCGCCAGTTCATCATTTTCTCATCTTCTCCCGATATTCCTTAAGTTTCGAGTTTAGTGTTTTGTCATTCAATGCGAGAATGCTTATTGCCAACAAGGCCGCGTTCTTCGCGTTGTCTATGCCCACTGTAGCTACTGGGATTCCAGGAGGCATCTGCATTATGGAAAGCAGGGCATCGAGCCCATCGAGCTTGATATTAACTGGCACGCCGATAACTGGTTTGGTTGTTTTGGAGGCAACGACCCCGGGAAGCGCAGCACTAAGGCCTGCAATTGCAATGAAGACATCCGCACTTGAACCAGTAACAATCTTCTCCACCTTTTCCGGGTTCCTATGTGCGCTAGCAACCTCGGTTTTGAATTCCACTTCGAACTCCTTGAGTACCTCTTCTGCCATCTGCGCAATCTTCCTGTCGCTGTCGCTTCCGATTATTATGAGTGCTCGTTCCATGAGATGTATAGAATTTGAAGATTTAAAAAGCATTCATCGTCTAATACACCCATGGTCAAGGCAGCAGCAATGAGAAAAAGGTACATCCTGTTCGAATATTCCGGTCCTGAAATGGCAGAGGAAGAGCTGAAAAGGGCGCTTGGTTCCGAGGCCCTGAAGTTCTTTGGGGAGCTCGGGATGTCTTATGCAGCGTTCAAGCTGCTTGAGTACAATGCAGGAACGAAACGCGGGATGCTACGGTGCGAGCGCTCTTATCTAGATAAGGTACTTGGATTTTTCGCCCTGATCAGCTCGCTCGATGGAAAGCCTGCAAGAATAAAGTCAATCAAGAGTTCAGGAACGATAGCGAGCCTAAAAAGTTAGGAACCTTTGACAGATTCCATAATCTCTTTTTTCAAGCGGATAATGTTCGTTTTTCCGCTCGCTTCCTTGATGATCGCGCCACGTTTCTCAAGTCTCTCAATGATGCGGTGGGCCTTCACTTTTCCAATGCCTTCAATCCTTGAGACCTCGGCCTGTGTGACCCTTCCTCCTTCAGCAATAATCTTCGCAATAACCTTGCGCTCATCTGGAGGAAGCATGT
>Ga0315275_10007470_pt1 | contig 10562 bp, 11 predicted proteins | sample YL17G03_0_MG_FD_205557 | JGI IMG/M metagenome (GOLD analysis project Ga0315275, IMG submission 205557) | Sediment microbial communities from Yellowstone Lake, YNP, Wyoming, USA - YL17G03_0 | ecosystem: Environmental > Aquatic > Freshwater > Lake > Sediment | place: USA: Wyoming | collected...
CCAGCCCGACATCCTGCTGGCTCGTGCCGACCGCGAGATCTCCCGCGAGATGAAGGACAAGATCGCGCTCTTCTGCAACGTCGACCCGTCGGCGGTCTTCACGGCCCGCGACGTGGCCTCGATCTACGAGGTGCCGCTGGCGCTGCACCGCGAGGGGCTCGACGACAAGCTGGCCGAGGTTCTCAACATCTGGAGCCGGGCCCCTCGGCTCGAGCGCTGGGAGACCATCGTCGAGAAGGTGTCGCGCCCGCGGGCCGGCGAGGTCCGCATCGGCGTGGTCGGCAAGTACGTCGAGCTGGTGGAGAGCTACAAGAGCCTGAACGAGGCGCTGGTCCACGGCGGCATCGCCAACGACTGCAAGGTGAAGCTCGAGTTCATCGATGCCCAGAAGCTGGAGGAGGGCGAGCTCGAGTCGCTCGACCGGGTCGACGCCATCCTGGTCCCGGGCGGCTTCGGCATCCGCGGCACCGAGGGGAAGATCCTGGCGGTGCGCCACGCCCGGGAGAAGAAGATCCCGTTCTTCGGCATCTGCCTCGGCCTGCAGATGGCCACCATCGAGTTCGGACGCAACGTGCTGGGGCTCGAGCGGGCCAACTCGCTCGAGTTCGACGAGGCCACCCCGCACCCGGTGGTCACGCTCATGGACTCGCAGCGGGGGGTGGCCGACAAGGGGGGCACGATGCGGCTCGGCACCTACGCCTGCAAGCTGGAGAAGGGCACCAGGGCCCGCGAGATGTACGGCCAGGATCTCGTCCAGGAGCGGCACCGCCACCGCTTCGAGTTCAACAATGCCTACCGGGAGCGCTTCGAGAAGGGCGGCATGGTGATCTCGGGCACCAACCCGGAGCTCGGCCTGGTGGAGATGATCGAGCTGCCCAACCACCCCCACTTCGTGGGCTGTCAATTTCACCCGGAGTTCAAATCGAAGCCGTTCCGGCCCCACCCGCTCTTCGCCGGCTTCATCAAGGCCGCCATGGCGCAGCGCGACCTGCGCGCCAGCGAGGACGGCGGCGCCGAGGTCACCAAGCTGCCGGTGGGCAAGGGCGCCTGACCATGGAGAAGGTCCGGGCCCGCATCGGAGGGCACGAGGTGGGCGACGGGTGTCCGCTCCTGCTCATCGCAGGGCCCTGCGTCATCGAGTCGGAGGCGCAGGCACTCTCCCACGCACGCCGGGTGAGAGATCTGGCCACCCGCCACGGCCTGCCGGTGGTATTCAAGGCCAGCTTCGACAAGGCCAACCGCTCCTCGGGCAAGAGCTTTCGCGGCGTGGGGCTGGAGGCGGGCCTGGCGGTCTTCGAGAAGGTGAAGCGCGAGACCGGCCTGCCCACCCTGACCGACGTCCACGAGGCCTGGCAGGCCGAGCCGGTGGGGCGGGTGGTCGACGTCCTCCAGGTCCCGGCCTTCCTGTGCCGGCAGACCGATCTGGTCATGGCCTGTGCCCGGTACGGACGGTCCGTGAACGTGAAGAAGGGGCAGTTCGTGGCCCCCCGCGACATGCGCCACGCGGTGGCCAAGTGCCGCGAGGCCGGGGCCGAGAACGTGCTGCTCACCGAGCGCGGGTCGAGCTTCGGCTACGGCAACCTGGTGGTGGACATGCGCGGCCTCGTGATCCTGCGCGAGCTCGGCGTGCCGGTCTGCCTCGACGCCACCCACTCGGTGCAGCTCCCCGGGGGGGGCGGCGACGTGACCGGAGGGGAGAGGCAGTTCGTGGCCCCGCTGGCCCGCGCCGCCGCGGCGGTGGGCATCGACGCCCTCTTCGCCGAGATCCACGAGGACCCCGCCGTGGCGAGGTCGGACGGCCCCAACTCGCTCGACTTCGACATGGCCGATCGGCTCCTCGCCGACGTGCTGCGCATCCGACGCGCCCTGGGGCAGCCGTGATTGCCGAGGCCGACCTGCTCGCTCGGGCGGCGCGGGTCCGGCTCGTGCTCCTGGACGTGGACGGCGTGCTCACCGACGGGCGGATCTGGTTCGGCCCCGACGGCGAGGCGCTCAAGGCCTTCGACGTGCGCGACGGCCACGGCATCGTCCGGCTCCGCGACCACGTCGACTTCGGAGTCATCTCCGGGCGGCCGGGCCGGGCCACCCAGAAGCGGCTCGAGGAACTCGGCTTCAAGCACCTCATCTTCTCGCAGCGGGACAAGCTCGACGGGTATGCCACGCTGGCGCCGCTCGGCTTCGCCGACGCGGAGGTCGCCTACATGGGCGACGACGTGAACGACATCCCGCTGCTCCGCAAGGTCGGGCTCTCCGCGGCACCGGCCGACGCCTACCCGGACGTGCTGTCCGAGGTGCACTTCGTCTCCCACTTTCCCGGCGGACGCGGCGCCGTTCGGGAGCTGTGCGAGCTCATCCTGAAGGCGAGAGGGCCGCGCCGGCCGTGAGCGGCATCCCCTGGGCGAAGCGGACGCGCCGCAGCCTTCGGGTGTGGGCCATCCGCGCAGGACTCTCGTTCGGGGCGCTGCTGCCCTTCCGGGTGGCCTGGGCGCTGGGCGGGCTCGTCGGGCGCGTCGCCTGGCTGGTGGGTCGCCGGGATCGCGAGCTGGCGCTCCAGCACCTGGCCTTCGCCCTGCCCGAGTTGCCAGAGGCCGAGAGGCGCGCCATCGCCCGGGGCACCTTCCTCCACTACGCCCACGGGGCGGCCGAGGTCGCCCAGATCTCGCGCATCGACAGCGACCTCGAGCGCTACGTCACCTACGTCGGCGAAGGCGAGGCACTCCTCCGGGCGGCGCACGCGGTGGGCAAGGGGCTCATCTTCGTCACCGGCCACCTGGGAAGCTGGGAGTTGCTGGCCCGGCGCATCGTTCGCTCGGGGATCCCGTCGGTGGTCATCGCCGCCCGCAGCTGGGACCGGCGCATCGACGCGCTGGCCGACGACTTCCGCGCCCGGGGCGACGTGCCCACCCTCTTTCGCGAGGACGCGGGGAGTGGCCGGGCACTCCTCAAGGCCATGCGCGCCGGCAAGGCGCTCGGGATCCTCATCGACCAGGACACCCACGTTCAGAGTGTTTTCGTCCCGTTCTTCGGTCACCTGGCGGCCACGCCGCGCGCCGCGGCGGACCTGGCGCTGCGGTTCGGTTGCCCGGTCCTGGTGGGGTGGTCCCGTCGCCGCGGTCCGAAGGCGGGCGATGGCTACGTCCTGGAGGTCCAGGAGGTCACGTACGACCCCAGCCCCGCCGATGCGGAGGCAGAGGCCGTTCGAATCACCGCCGCCTGCACGGCATCGATTGAACGTGCCATCCGTCAGGCCCCCGCCGAGTGGGTCTGGATGCACCGGCGCTGGCGGACCAATCCACCGGAACCACGGGAAGTTACTGCCTAAGCAAGGTTGGTGCCGAAAAGCCCTTGTCGCCCCGGTACGCTCCGGCTATCGTCGGTTTAGCAAGGGTTGTGCCATTTGACTTTCCGTGTAATATCCGGCCGCTTCAGGCCCCCACCCCGCGACCGCGGCGCACTCCTGGCTTGCGCGGCGTCAATTGTCTTTCTGGCGGGATGCGGCTCGAGCCCGCCAGCTGGCGCGGCGGCGCCCCCGGAGATGCGCCTCGAAGCCCTTCAGTTCCGTGCCTACAGGGGCGCAGACCTGAGCGCGTCGGGCACCGCCTCCCAGGCCACCTACCGCCGGAACTCGGGCGAGATCGAGGCGGCCTCCGCCCGGGTGACGCTGCCGGGCCAGGGCACGCCCGACCTGACCGTCGCCGCTCCTGTCCTCGCGGGCGACCTCGCGGCGCGCACCTGGTCCGCCCGCGGCGGCGTGGTGCTCGAGCGCGGCGACGCCACCGCACGGACCGCCTCGGCCCGCTACGCCGGGGCGGACGGCATCGTCCGCGGCGACGAGCCGGTGGAGGTGGTCGGCCCCGGATACCGGCTGGCAGGGCCCTCCTTCACCGCCGATCCGGCCACGGGCGACGTGGAGATCCGCGGCGGGGTGCGCCTGGTCGGCACGGGATCGGCCCGGCCGTGATCGCAGCCGGCTGTCTCGCCCTGGCCCTCGCGGCCAACCCGCCCTCACCGCCGGTGACCGTGGACGCCGAGGAGGTCCAGTACCTCTACAAGGAGCGGAAGGTGATCTTCACCGGGAAGCCCCTCGTGACGCTCACCCGGGAGGACGCGGTGCTCACCTGCCGCAAGCTCGTGGCCGAGAACGACGAGCAGGGGCGAATCCGGCAGGCCGTCTGTTCCGGGGACGTGAAGCTGACCCGGGGAACGCGGATCGTGACCTGCCAGACCGCCACCTTCGAGGAGAAGGCGGCCCGGATCACCTGCGCCGGCAACCCGGTCCTGCGCGACGGCGAGAACGTCATGCGCGGCGAGGAACTGGTCTACGATCTCGCCGCCGACAAGGCCACGCTCTCCGGCGCCAAAGGGGTCATCCTTCCCCCGCCCGGCGCGGAGATCGCGCCTCGCAAGAAGAAGGAGCAGGGCAAGTGAGCGCCCCCGCCCTGGAAGCCCGCGGGCTCGTGAAGAGCTACCGCGGCCGGCGCGTGGTGGACGGCGTCTCCTTCCGGGTCGCGCCCGGCGAGGTGGTGGGGCTGCTCGGGCCGAACGGCGCGGGCAAGACCACCTGCTTCAACATGACGGTGGGGCTGGTGCGCCCCGACGCCGGCACCGTGCGGCTGGGCGACGAAGATCTGACGCGATTGCCCATGCACCTGCGGGCCCGGCGCGGCGTGGGCTACCTGCCGCAGGAGGCCTCGGTCTTTCGCAAGCTCACCGTGCGGCAGAACTTCACCGCGGTGCTCGAGGCCCTCGGGCGCGGGCGCGCCGAGCGGGAGCGGCGGGCCGACGAGCTGCTCGAGGAGTTCCACCTCGGCCAGGTCGAGAACAGCCTCGGGGAACAGCTCTCCGGCGGGGAGCGGCGCCGCACCGAGGTGGCCCGCAGCCTGCTCAACGACCCCCGCCACATCCTCTTCGACGAGCCCTTCGCCGGCGTCGACCCCATTGCGGTGGGCGAGCTGCAGCGGCTCATCGGCGCGCTCCGGGCCAAGGGAATCGGCGTGCTCCTCACCGACCACGCGGTCCGGGAGGCGCTCTCCATCTGCGACCGCGCCTACATCCTCTCGTCCGGCCAGATCCTGGAGGAGGGGACCCCGGCCCACATCGCCGGCAGCGCCCGCGCCCGGGCCGTCTACCTGGGCGAGAAGTTCCGGCTCGACGACGACCCGCACCCCGAGGTCCGCGCGTGAGTCTCGAGCTCAGGCAACACCTCAAGATGACGCAGCAGCTGGTGATGACGCCCCAGCTGCAGCAGGCCATCAAGCTCCTGCAGCTCTCGCGGCTGGAGCTCGTCGACCTCATCCGCACCGAGATCAACGAGAACCCGCTGCTCGACGAGGGTCCAGACGAGGAGGAGCGTGCCGACGGGGCCAGCCCCGCCGAGTCGAAGCTGGAGGAGCTGGCGCCGCCCGCCAAGGAGGCCGAGAAGGCAGAGGAGGTGAAGGGCGAGGAGGGTTCCAACGAGATCGACTGGGACCAGTACCTCGATCACTACCAGTTACAGGGCCACACCGCCCCGTCGAACAAGAACCTGGGCGACGAGGACCTCCCCGGCTTCGAGGCCACCCTCACCAGGAAGGGCGACCTCGGCGACCACCTGATCTGGCAGATGCGCCTCTCCGCGTTCACGCCGGAGGAGGAGCAGGTGGCCATGCTCATCATCGGGAACCTCGATCCCGACGGCTACTTCCGCATGCCCGCCGTGGAGGGCGAGCTGGACGACTCGGCCGTCCGCGACCCGCTGGTGCGGGTGGCCTTCGAGGCCGGCGTCGGCATCGAGTTCGCCGAGAGCGTGCTGAAGAAGGTCCAGGCGCTCGACCCACCCGGGGTGGCGGCGCGCGACCTGCGCGAGTGCCTCCTGCTCCAGGCCCGCCTCCTGAACGCCGACCTGCCCGAGGTGGTGGCCATCGTCGACCGCCACCTCAAGCACCTCGAGTCGAAGAACTACGCGGCCATCGCCCGCGACCTCAAGCTCCCCATCGACCAGGTGGTGAAGGCGGTCAAGGTCATCGCCTCCTTCGAGCCCAAGCCCGGGCGCGCCTACACCAGCGAGGAGGCGCAGTACATCACCCCCGACGTCACCGTCCAGAAGGTCGGGGACCGCTACGTCACGGTGCTGAACGACGACGGCCTCTCCAAGCTGCGCATCTCGGGCATGTACCGGCAGGCGCTGAAGAACGGCAGCGCCGGCGCCGCCAAGGAGTACATCCAGGACAAGCTGCGCAGCGCGGTGTGGCTCATCCGTTCCATCCACCAGCGGCAGCGCACCATCTACAAGGTCACCGACTCGATCGTGAAGTTCCAGAAGGACTTCTTCGACAAGGGCATCGCCTACCTGAAACCGCTCATCCTGCGCGACGTGGCCGAGGACATCGGCATGCACGAGTCGACCGTCTCGCGCGTCACCACCAACAAGTACGTGCACACGCCGCAGGGGATCTTCGAGCTCAAGTTCTTCTTCAACTCGGCCATCTCCCGCACGGGCGGGGACGACATCGCGAGCGAGGCGGTCAAGAACCACATCAAGCAGATCGTGGCCGCCGAGGATCCCAAGCGCCCGCACTCGGATCAGAAGATCGTCGAGCTCCTGAAGGGACAGAACATCGAGATCGCCCGGCGCACGGTCGCCAAGTATCGAGAAGTGCTGGCGATTCTCCCCAGCTCGAAGCGGAAGAAGTTCTTCTGATCTGTTATGATGTCCTCGAGAACGCGTGACGCTCATCGCGACATGCAGTTCGTCGGCCGCGGTCCTGCCGGTCCTCCCTTCCAGGTGGATTTTCGGCGAGCCGCGGCCGATTCATTTCCGCGCATCAAGCACGACACCCAGGAGGCCACGATGCAGGTGAACATCACGTTCCGACACCTCGAGCCCACCGAAGGACTGAAGGCCCATGTGAAGGACAAGGTCGCCCACATCCAGCGCTACGTCGACCGCCCCTCGGAGGCCCACGCGGTCCTTCACCTGGAAAATCTCCAGCACCACGCCGAGATCACCATGAAGGCCGGACCGTTCTCGGTCCGGGGGCGAGCCAAGTCGGAAGACATGTACGCCTCCATCGACGCCGCGGCCGACAAGATCGAGCGGCAGCTGAAGAAGCACAAGGAGCGGGTGCGCAACCACAAGGCGACGCTCATCCCCAAGGACTGGATGCCGGTCGACGTCCGCCACGAGATCCTCGACGAGCCGCAGGACGCGCCGTCGTCGCGGGTGGTCTCGACCTCGCGGTTCCAGACCAAGCCCATGACCCTCGACGACGCCATCATGCAGATGGACCTGCTCAACAGCCGGTTCTACGTCTTCCAGGACGCGAAGACGCGCGTCATCAACGTGGTGTACCGGCGCGACGACGAGAAGCTCGGCGTCATCGAGGCGAAGCCCGGGTAAGCGCGGCCCAATCGCCTTCGCCGCGGGAGGGCGTCGTGCCGCCGGGTTCGGGATGCCCCTCTCCGCAGCGCTGGTCCTCGGAGCCGCCGGTCGGGCAGCCGCCCCTCTCCACGGCGCTGGTCCTCGGGGGAAGGCGTTCGCGGCTGGACGGCGCCGAGACACAGCGTTCGCGGGCCCGCTCGATCCTCGGCGCCCCTGCGGAGGCGCCGCTCCGAGTTGCGCTGCCCGCCGGCTGTCGACGAGCGGATGGCGAACTTTCGAACGCCCGCCACCCGCGCCCCGACGCCGGCACCGCCGCGCCCGCGCAGCGTGCGGCGACGCGGAGCATCAGGACGCCGCCGAAGGTTTCGAGCCCCGGGCCCGCTCGTCGCCGGCGGCATCCAGCCGCGCACACCCGCGCCTTCTGGCGGCTCCGCCGACGAGAGGGACCTGCGCGCCGGCGCGGCGGGCGATCGGTGTATGGGGCGTTCCTTGAATCGGGCCGGCCACCGTGCTAGCCGGTGTGGGTGCACATCGCCGACGTGCTGCGCCCCGACTGCGTGATCGCCGACCTGTCCGGCGGCACGGTCTCGTCGGTCCTCGCGGAGCTGGCGCGGCCGGTGGCGGCGGCGGCGGGGCTCGAGCCTCCGGCGCTCGCTTCGGCGCTGCTCGCACGGGAGAAGCTCGGATCGACCGGCATCGGGGAGGGCGTCGCGGTGCCGCACTGCAAGGTTCCCCACCTGGCCTCCCTCACGGCCTGCCTGGGTCGGTCCCGCGCCGGCGTCGACTTCCGGGCGCACGACGGCAAGCCCACCCAGGTCTTCGTGGCCCTCTTCGCGCCGGAGCGCGCCGGGGCCGAGCACCTCCAGGCGCTGGCGCGGGTGAGCCGGCTGCTCAAGCGGCCCGAGTTCCGCAAGGCCCTGCTCGAAGCCCCGGACGCCGCGGCCATGTACAAGCTGGTCGTCGAGGAGGACGGGCGGCTCTAGCGCGGGGTTCTCGACCGATTCGCCGCGGATGCGCGGCCTCGGTGACGCTCGATCAAGGGGAAGCGTCCACGGTCGCGCAGCGAACCGGCTCGCGGACGTCACGCTCGGTACAGCCAGGGTGATGTCCGCTCTTCAGGCCGCACTCGGCGCAGACGGTCTGGGCACGCCGGGCCGGGTGGGTTCCGGGCTGCTTGCGGCCGGAGCCGAGGCGCTCGTCGAGCCAGGCGGAGCGCGCCGCATCCTCCGCCGCGTATCGTGCCGCGATGGTCTCCAGCAGTCCGGACCTTCCGGGGTCGGTCTCCAGCTCTGGCGGTTGTCGATTCACGGCGTGTCCTCCCATCCGATCCGTATCGCGGAACCGGGCGGCGGGCGCCGGGAACGGCGGGCTCCCTCGAAGGAAGCCGCCACATCCGGTGCCATTCAACGCACGCCTGACTACACCGTCGCTCCTCCATTCCGCGCTTGACGCGGCGCCGCGCCGAGCTAGGAAGGCCCCGTGACCTTCGCCGTGGCAGGAGAGGCGTACGACCGCTTCATCGGGCGGTATTCCCGCGAGCTGGCGCCCCGCTTCCTGGACTTCGCCGGGGTGGCAGCGGGGCCCGTGATCGAGGTGGGCTGCGGTCCGGGTGCGCTCACCGCGCTCCTGGCCGAACGGCTCGGAGCCTCGAGGGTAGCCGCCGTGGATCCCTCCCAGCCGTTCGTGGATTCCTGTCGCGCCCGCGTACCCGGGGCCGACGTCCGTCTCGGATCGGCCGAGACCCTTCCCTTCCCGTCCGGATCGTTCGAGGCGGCCCTCTCGCAACTCGTCCTCTCGTTCGTCGCCGACGCCGGCCGGATGGTGGCCGAGGCGGCGCGGGTGGTGCGTCCCGGCGGCACCGTCGCGGCCTGCACCTTCGAGGCGAACGGGTTTGCGCTGGCGCGCACCTTCTGGCAGGCGGCGCTCCGCTTCGATCCGGCGGCACCGGACGACGCGCGCCTCCCGTTCCGGCGGAGCGATGAGCTGTGGGGCCTGTGGAGCCGCGCTGGCTTTCGCGACGTCGAGAGCAGCGTCATCGACATCGAGGCCACCTACTCCGGCTTCGACGATTTCTGGGGCCCGTTTGCGCTCGGGGTCGGTCCACCGGGCGGATACCTGGTGGCGCAGCCGGACGTCCGGCGCGCCTCGATCCGCGACGCCTGCTTCGAGATCCTGGGAAGGCCGGCCGGGGCGTTCTCCCTGCCGGCGAGGGCGCTGGCGATCCGCGGCCGGACCTGAGGCCGAGCGGTCGGCGCCCGCCAGTCGAGCCAGCGACCCGCCCCGCCGCGCCAGCGCGCAACGCGTCCGTCGCCGCGGAGCCGCCAGAAGGCGCGGGTGGTCGCGACTGGATGCCGCCGGCGACGATCGGGTCCGGGGCTCGAGATCTTCAGCGGCCTACTAGGATGCTCCGCGTCTCCAGTCGCTACGCGGGCGCGGCGTCGTGGGGGGCGGTGCCGGGGGGGATCACGTTTCGCGATCCGGATCGAGGTCCCGATCGAGCGAGCGCGAGACGTCGGCGCGCCCCGGGTCCTCCGCCCCGTGGGCCGATCCTGGGCTACCCGTCCAGTTCACGCGCACGGAGCCAAGCGTGAACACCGTCACGAGGAGCGCGATGCCGAGGGCGATGGCTCGTCGGAGGTTGGAGACCACGCACCAGGGATCGTAAGGCCGCTGCCGGCCGCCGCAAGCTCGGCGGCGATGGCAAGGAGGGAGAACGCGCAAAGGAGGGCTGCGCCTGCAACTCGAAGAGCGGACCTGACCATGGATTCCTCCTCGGGCCAGTGTCCCCAGGCCCCGGAGGAGAATACCCGGGCGGCGCGCGCCCGTCGCCGCGGAGCCGCCAGAAGGCGCGGGTGCACGCGACTGGATGCCACGGGCGACGGGCGAGTCCAGGGCTCGAGATCTTCGGCGGCTTCGTGATGCTCCGCGTCGCCGCCCGCTGCCGGGCGCGGCGGTGTCCGCCTCGTGGGGGGACCGCGGCCGCCCGGACTCCGCCACTCCTTCATCGGCAGCCGGCGGGCAGCGCAACTCGGAGCGGCGCCTCCGCAGGGGCGTCGAGGATCGAGCGAGTCCGCGAACGCGGTGGCTCGGCGCCGTCCAGCCCCGAACGCCTTCCCCCGAGGACCAGCGCCGTGGAGAGGGGCGGCTGCCCGTCCGGCGGCCGCAAGACAACCGCGGCGCGCCGACCCGGCCGACGACTGCT
>Ga0315275_10007472_pt1 | contig 10561 bp, 9 predicted proteins | sample YL17G03_0_MG_FD_205557 | JGI IMG/M metagenome (GOLD analysis project Ga0315275, IMG submission 205557) | Sediment microbial communities from Yellowstone Lake, YNP, Wyoming, USA - YL17G03_0 | ecosystem: Environmental > Aquatic > Freshwater > Lake > Sediment | place: USA: Wyoming | collected...
TCACCAACGGTTGATGGATCTCTACCGTGAGCACCATATCATATAGCGCCAGAAAATATCCAAGATCGTTACTCCTTGTCCTGACAATCGGACTGCTTCTCCGAATCTTGTTCATTTCGTTTCATGATCGTCCTCCTCATTCTGACGAAAAGGAATACGATCAGCTCGCCAACAGTCTCGCCACAAAAGCAATCTATGCATACGAATCAACACCAACCGCCTATCGACCCATCGGATACCCTGCTTTCGTTGGTTCCATCTATTATGTTCTCGGCTACCACCGATCAACAGTGAAGTTGCTGCAGGCGCTGATCGACACTGGGAGTTCATTTCTCATCTTTCTGCTTCTGGCGGGGCATCCAGCGCGAACTCGAGTATTCGGGGCTGCTCTGTGGGCCTTCTTTGCTCCGGCTGTCTTCTATTCAAACCTATTGCTCTCCGAGACGATCTTCACTTTCCTTTTTGTCCTTGTCGCATTGATACTAAGCCGGAATGATGTCGGAAGGACCTGGTGGCCCGTCGTTCTCGGAGTGCTGCTTGGAATTCTCACTCTGATCAAACCGACGATCCTTGTCTTTGTATTAGTTCTTCCATTTCTGTTGCGACAGTTGGAGATACCGCTCAAGAAACTTTACGCCATCGCGATAACGACCATACTCGTCCTGAGTCCCTGGCTCGTTCGGAACTATCTTGTCTTCGGTGAGATTGCGCTGTCATCCAACGGGGGAGTCAATCTCATGATCGGGAACAACGCTACGAGCACAGGGGCATACAAATACACGTTCGATCCTCTTCTCTTCCATGATTCGAAGGGTGAGTTTGATGTAGACCACAAAGCCTTGCGCTACGCTGCGAGCTATATTGTGAGCAATCCAGTCGCCTCTGCCTTCAACGCTGCAAAGAAGATAGGAAGGCTATTTGAGAGCGAGGGCGCTCTCCTCGTTATGACATTTCATGATGCTCCGGAAGACGCATCCACACACTACAGTTCAAAATATGCTTCTGTTCCTCTGCCTTGGATCTTGTTGACTAATTTCTCCTATTTCATCATCGTTCTTGCCGCTGCATTCGGATTTCTTTCAGCGGCGAGAGAAGAACTCTGGTGGATCCTCCTTGCCGCCTTTTTCAGCTGGCTTGTGGTCCATGCAATGTTCTTTGGCGGCGGCCGATTTCATTTCCCGTTGATGCCGCTCCTTGTAGCATATGCTGCTCAATTTCTCAGCGATCCAATGAAGAGATACAAGCCCTTGTCACGATTGAAAAAAAGTTTCGCGTTTACTGCGTTCGCTGCGTTCTGCTCACTTTGGCTCATTGAAGCGTATGTGGTCTTTTATGGTTGATTCTTTCTTTTCAAAACGAGCTGAACGCATCTACGCCCTCGCGCTGTTCGCCGTGGCATCCCTTCGCTTCCTGAACCTTGGATTCCTCGACTTACAGGCGTGGGACGAGGCACTCTATGCTGTCCGATCAGTCGGAATTCTCCAATTTGGTGGGATTCTCGACCAGACTTCTTTCTCAATCGGAGGGCTCTATTCCTCACTTCATCCCCCCCTCTGCGTGTGGCTCACAAGCGTATCTTTCCTGATCTTCGGAGTGACAGAATTTGCCGCTCGGTTCTTTTCGGCAGTCTTTGGTGGATTCACGTTGATGGTGATCTACAAAATGGGGAAAGAACTTCACAGCTCAAAAGTCGGATTTATCGCTGCAATGCTTTTCGGATTGAATCCTTTCGTTTCATTCTACGCACGGCAAGGACAGTTTGACACTGCGTTGGTGTTCTTTCTATCACTGTCTGTCCTTTATCTCCTCAAATACGAATCCCGAGGCGGCCTGCACTTTGCTTTCCTCGGAGGACTCGCGATTGGTGCGGCCCTGATGACCAAGCTTTTCGTCGGGTTCGGAATTCCCCTTGCCTACTTTTTCTGGAAGGCTGCAACGCACGAGGGTAAGGAGCCACTCTGGAAACCTTTCTTGATGTTTCTTGGTGCCGCACTCCTCGTCTCCGCCCCATGGCATGTTTACATGACAGTTGTGAGAGGTTCCAGCAATCCGCTTTTCTTCCTCGACGTCTCCGCAGTCATCGAGCGCTCGGTCGCCGGCATCGAAGGCAACGTCAAACCGCTTGAGGTATTCTATTACGTGAACCAGTTCGTCGTCCTCTTCCCCCTCGGCGTCATTTGGTACATTGCAGGATTGTATCGCGTCTTTAAGAACCGAGAGAGCGCCTGGCTGCTCCTTGCTATCTGGTTCATCGTCTTCTTCGTAGTTTTCACGTTGATGAGAACGAAACTCGCGGTTTATCTTTTGCCGATGTTCGTTCCGGCTTCGCTCATCGCCGCCTACGCTCTTGATGCAGTCGGAAATGCACTTTTCTCGAAGAGGCTCACTGCGATCTGTCTTGCTACCACCGGCATTGCGTTTGTGTGGGCTTCCAACCAAACCTGGCGGAACATCACCAAGTCGTTGATCGCAGATCTCCTTCGGGCGCATCTTCCATCGCAATCCGAGATCATCTCATATCTTCCTTTTTTGGTTATTCTCTGTTGTGTACTTTTCATCACCTATGCTCTTTACAGAAGAGATGATTTCGGACGGTCCTACCTTCTCATGCCGTCCATCATTCTCCTGCCGGCATTCGTGACATGTTTCTACACGATTGTGGCAGTTGATCAGTTTGAGTACAGGGATGGGGCGCGCGAGCTGGCTGAATTCATTGCAGAACGTCAACCTTCGACCCTTCTGGTAGCAGGATTTGATCGCAATCCGCAGCTTACGTTCTATCTGGATGGGGCAGATATTGGATGGCGTGATGATATCGACGTGAGACGACTGAAGCCGCCACAGGAGCGATCTCAAATGAGGGGGTGGCTGTCACAGCAAATGAAGGATCTTCCCGGCGATGCTCTCGTAATCGTCGAGAAAGACAAGTTTATCCGCTACGAATGGGTGACGGCTGAGGAACTCATTCCTCCGGACTTTTCCATCGTCTTCACGAGTAGGCGCTATGCGACTTTCCAGAGAACTCCGTCCACGGAGCTGGCGCATTTCATGAAATGACAAGTTCCTTTATCCAGCTCATGTTGCTGCGTCCATAGCGACGGATTTCGAGCCGCGGATTGGGACAAGGGGCTGGAGAACGTCGGCGATGTCCTCAGGTTATTCCTCTTCTCTTGATTACCCGGAGATTTTGCGAATCGTTGTGGAAATGTCTGCATCACAGATGGAACGGAACATATCTCATGCGGAACGTGTTGTATTGGCAGCGGATGCATCCACACATCGTTAAGGGGGAACAATGAACTCCAGAACCACTTCTATCCTTGTTGTCTTCGCACTGGTCGGTATTGGGCTAGTTGTGTTCTTCAGCTCGAAAAAGGGCCGCGAGGAAAATGATTCATCGACAGAGAAAATCCAGTGGCATTCGTACAACGAGGGCATCACACTCGCCAAGGCTCAGAACAAGAAGCTGCTCATCGATGTTTACACAGACTGGTGCGGTTGGTGTAAGAAGATGGATTCTGATGTTTATGCTAATGAGAACATCAGAAGGATCGTCACGAGCGACTTCATAGCGGTGAAGCTTAATGCGGAATCCTCAAGGAATGTGACTGTCGGGACAGACCAGCTTGATGAAGCGAGCCTTGCTCGTGCTATGGGTGTTACGGGATATCCCACCACCGTGTTCCTGGAATCAGGAGCCGGACCCATCACAAAGATATCCGGCTACATGGAAGCCAAAGAATTTGCCACGGTTCTACGATTCATTGGTGAGGATCACTACAAGAACACGACATTTGAGCAGTTCAAATCGTCCTCCAGTACAGGATGGAAAAACTAAGCCCATCGCTCTATCACAACACCCTACTATCGGCGGTACTTTTACTCAGGCGTCTTCTCTTTTGGAGAGAGAATACTCAACTTGGTTGTCGTCATCAGTACTCCCGCCACAAACCACCACTCCAGGCAATTGATGAACGTGCCGTAGTAGTTCTGGAACATAGCCCCCACGAGCAGTCCAACCAGAGAGAAGACTGCACCCCATGCCACAGCACGAAGAGCATTACTTTGCATGCTCCTGGCTGATTTGAACCCCGTCACCAAGACGATACCCCACGTTGAGAGAAATGCCAGTAATCCCGGTACTCCTGAGGAGACGAGTACCGTCAGGTAGTCGTTGTGCGGATGGACCGTTGTATCATAGTATCCTTGGACGCGATAACGGTCAAAAACCAAATCCCAGTTATCCTCCCCGACTCCAAGAACCGGATTCCCTTCTGAAATCTTCACAGCAGTCTTCCACAAGTTGAGTCTGGTTTCATTCTGACCGGGATCAACAATCGATCCGATGCGGTACTTGAGCGCCGGTACCGTGAGCATCCCTCCAACAATGAGGACGAGAAGCGTGGCGGTCAGGATCGTCCCAAGTCTTCGGCTTCGAATGAATGCAAAGATAGGGATCGCGACTGCGAACGCGAGCCAGATGCTCCGGGCAAACGATCCGATGACAGCCAGAAAGCTCAACACCGAAAGCACAACAAAGTACCACCGCCTGATCTCGAGAGAGAAACTTGCCGAGAAAAAGCAGACCACCATCGCAAGTGCAGCAAACGTCAGGTAGAAGCTATAAAATCCAACGGCACGATAAAGTCCCGATCCCATCGGATCGAGCGGCATATGGCGATAAAGCTCCACCCCACCAACCACCTGCCAGATGGCGTATACCACAGCAATGCAAGCCGAGGATAGAAACACTGTGAGGACTTTTCTCAGGAATGCCTCATCCTCAATCGTCCAGTACACCATCAGCATTACGAACAAGGGCCACTCATTGTCGAGGATTGCACCCAGACTGTGGCCGGGACGCTCAGAGAGGGCTGCCGAGAGGACGTTCCACAGCAGGTAGATGATCAACGGTACAAATGCAGGATGCCAACGAATACTCCACTTCTTGTTGACGAGCCCCTCTCCCAACCAGCCTAGAAAAGCTATTCCGATGGCAAATTGCGCCGGCACATGTGAAATGGGGATACTCAGAGCAAACAGAAGAATTCCAATTCGTGTCGTTACCTTGAACATCGACTCTCTCTTCATTTCAACTCCGAGCTTGTGACACTTTGCATTTCAAGTACTCGGGCAATGAAACGCTCAGTTCCCTTGATGAGAACGTCGGGCTCTATGTCCGATATCCGTTGACTCCCCCCCGCCATCACCACATCATAAGGTACTTTGTATGGCAGCCATTCCTGCGAAGCATTCAGGGGGGCGTAGATCGCAAGAACGGGCGTCTTCATCGCCGAAGCGAAATGGACAATTGATGTGTCTGGAGTGATCACCAAAAGAGCCCCTTCGATAAGCGATGCCAGCTCGCCCAAAGGTCTTGAGCTCTGAGTCCGATACACCAGATTCTTTCGAAACTCTTCTTTGTGGCGGGTGGCCTCACTCATCGCATCGTTGCCAGACGAACCAAGAACTACGAGGCGGAACTGCGATTGCTCAGAGAGGCTCTTGGCCAGAGCTTCCGCCTGATGCGCCTCCAGTGATCTCTCAACATCTTTTGCCGATGGATTCAAGACGATATACGGCAGACCCTGTGACTTCGGCTGAGACTTCCGGCGAAGCGATTGCCGTTCCAACCATTCATTCACTGTATGTCGTGTGTCAGAGGTGACTGCAATTTCAAAGGCGAGATCCTCACGATTGAAGGAAATCCCAAAGGCTTGCTCGGTCATAGATACATACGACTCGAGCATATGTTGCTCAAATCGTCTGACTTTGACGAGACGATTGAAGTAGAACGCGTACCTGTCCGGACCCTGCCCCACTTTGTATCCGTGGGGAGCAACGAGGTTCGCCAGAATCCCTGGACCTGTGGTGCGGTTGAATATAAAGTTCAAAACCACGTGGTAGCTCCGTCCCCGGAGACGAATGATCTGTTTCAACAGTCGCAGCCAGTTGGTCTCCAAGATGGTGAGACTATTCACACATGGATTTTGCTGAACGATTTCCGCGTTGGATTTGCTGGCGAGAACATCAAGCCTGAGGTTGGGATTCAGTCGTTTCAGCGTTCGCAGGATTGGGGTCGTGACGATCATATCGCCGATCCGATCGTAGCGGAAGATCAGAATCCGGTCTACGTGTTTGAGATCGAGCGGAGCGTCTGACACAGGGTTGCGAAATATCATCCGTAGCAGGGGATAAACGATACCCTTGCGGACGAAGCGCTCCAGTGATTCGACAAGCTTGGTCATGCGGTAGGTGGAGCGACGTGTTGAGTGTGGACCGAAGTAAGTCCGATTTGTCGTATCAACCGATCAACTGCATTGAAGACTTCTGTCTGCGAAATTTGACCTAGATCGTCTATATCCGTCACCACCGTCTCGCTTAGGGAACCGTACGGCTCCCAGATCCGAAGTTCTTTGTTCGATTGAACGTACATGACAACCGATGGAATTGAGAACGCAGCTGCAAGATGAACAGCGGAGGTATCGGGTGTAATCAGAATCCATAACTTCTGAACGAGCGCGGCGAATTGGTCAAAGGTGTTCGTCTCAGGAGAAAGCAGGACTTCCGGGAATGGCTCCGTGATTTTCTGAGCGACTGGTTTGTCCAAAGGCTGGTACAAAACCATGATCGGAGAGTCACTGCGCTCCTTGCGCAACCATCGGATAAGTGCCCTGTAGTTCTCAACTCCCCAGAACCGGGTTCCCTCACCCGGCGAGATGTTTATCCCTATCAGCAGGTGCTCACCCAGGCCCTTTGCCTTCAAGAATCCAGAGACGTAGGCCTGGCTTTCTGAAAGCACATTGTAGTGAACTCTGAGATCGGCATCATCACGCTTAATCCCAAATACAGTTAGCAACATTGCGAGGCGATCAACGATATGAGTCTCTTTTCGTGAGAGGAGTGGGACGGTGATGTCGTATGTATACGAGTTCTCTTTCGAGAGTCCGACATTCCATTTCCCTCCTGCAAGAGCGCAGAGTACTGTTGAAGTCGCAGACGGATTATCCATCAGATCGATGACGAAATCGTAATGCTCTCTCCGAACATTTCGCAGGATGTCGTTGGCGCTCGCCGCCGTCTTCTTGTAGACCCACCGTTTCCGGACAAGCGGTTCGTTCGCCAAAACGAAATGATTGTTTGAACTCAGCAGGAAGTCGACCGTCGCGTTCGGATACCGAGTCTTCATTGCATGAATGAGCGGTGTGGAGACGAGGACATCTCCAATCCGATCTTGCCGGACAAAGAGGTATTTGCAGGAAGAAAAATCGAACGATGCTGGCAAAGGACGAGAGCGTCTCACCATGAGACCCAGGAGACGAACCAGGAAGCGACGGAATCCGATTTCGACAGGTTTCAAGAACTCCATCTAGATCGTCCCTTCGCCATCTCTTCCCTCGTCATTGAACTGAAGTGAATAAAGGCGCTTGTAGAGTCCCGAATCATTGCGGAGAAGTTGTTCGTGTGTTCCCTGCTCGACAATACTTCCATGGTCGAGAACGAAAATCTTGTCGCATCGATACACCGTCGACAGTCTGTGTGCGATAATGAAGGAGGTTCGGCCTTCCATCAACCTATCGAGTGCCTCCTGCACCATGAGCTCTGATTCGCTGTCGAGCGCCGATGTCGCTTCATCGAGGAGCAAAATGCGGGGATTTCGCAAGATCGCGCGCGCGATCGCCAATCGTTGACGTTGGCCGCCGGAGAGTTGAACTCCCCGTTCGCCGATCTGCGTTGCATATCCCCCCTCCAGTTTTGCGATGAACAAATGCGCGTTGGCCATTGTTGCTGCTTCAATGATCTCCTCCTCTGAAGCATCAAGTTTGCCGTAGCGGATGTTTTCCTCGATCGTGCCGGAAAACAGAACAACTTCCTGCGGGACAATGCTGATCTGAGATCTAAGATCTGTAAGATTCATCTGGCGCGTGTCGTGGCCATCGATCTCGATCGAGCCCGCACTCAGTTCATAGAATCGCGGTATCAGATTAATCAGCGTTGTCTTGCCGCTGCCACTCGGACCAACGAGTGCAACCTTTTCGCCCGGATTGACAGTGCAACTAACATGCGACAACGCCGCGATTTCCGAGTTGTACGAGAAAGACACATTCTTGAATTCCACTTTTCCCGCATGAACAACGAATGATCCGGCTTTGTCCTGCAATTTCTCCTTCTCAAGATCGAGCATCTCGAAGATCAAGCCGGCAGAAACAAGAGTCTTCTGAATCCGGGCGAAGTTTTCTCCCAGCGCCTTGACCGGCTTGGCAAGGAAATTCACCAGCATCAGGAACCAGATGACAGATTCCATGCTCACCTTGCCCTGAAGGAATAAGTACCCTGTGAACACCACGAGCAGGGATGCAACAAACGTGTTGAAGAATTCGTTCGTCGGACTCAGCACAGCCATCGTCCGGACAATTCTCATCGAGTGCTTGTAGTTCTCGTCGACTTTCCTACGGAACGATTCTCTCTCGTGCGGCTCGCGGGTAAACGACTTTACAATCCTCATTGACGAGATCTTCTCTTGGAGAAACGCAGAAATCTCAGCAAGCGTATTAGTCAGATCCCGGCTGTATACGCGAATCCGGTCCCCAAACTTCCGTGATATCAGCCCGGACATCGTAAAGATGACAATGGTAAAGACCGCCAACTGCCAATTAACATAGAACAAGGCGAAGCCGTAAATCAACGAATACAGGGTGTTTTGCGCGATCTCGACGGTCAGATAGAGCGACTGCTCCATGTTGTTCACGTCATTCGTTATCCGCGACATCACTGTTCCGGTTTTCTGCTGATCGAAGTACCGAACCGGGAGGAGCAACACCGTATCAAAGAGCTCAATCCGGAACCGCATGAGGATTTTTTGCTGGACTGAACTCATCACATATTCACGGATATAGACAAAACAGACCTTGACTATGATGATTGCGAGCATCGCACCCGCGAACATCAGGATCAGCTGCATGGCCTGCTCTTTGCCTGTGATGCTGATTACCTGAATTGTGTGATTCCGAATCTCGATGGGAATCTGGAGCGCAATCGCTTGACCGGCGTTGACGGCTTCGCTGATCTTTTGAAGGATGACGAAGAGCTGAGCAATCAGGAAAGCAGAAAGAGTATCGGACAAACTCCACATCGCCACGGAGAAGAGACCGGCAGCAATGCGCCATTTGTACTTCAGGAAGTACTTCAGGTACCGGCTGAGAATCTTCATTCTGTGACTCTCATTTCGATCGATGTGGCTAGCCTCTTCGTGTGGAGCCATCGTTCGCAATCTTCTCGGTGATCAGAAAATCGGCTACTGTTCTCCGCCGCACGGTGTCGGGTTTGCTAACCAAGTATAGATGCTTCTTTGGAAAGGAGCACTCATCAAACAGAACGCACTGACCACAGAGCGGATTGTTCGACCTGCAGGTCTGTCTCCCAAAATGGATGAGATTGACATGAAACGAATATGCGCTTCCCAGAGGAAGGAGCGGTTTCATGGCCTCATACGTCTCATCGGCGGATTTCGTCTTCGCTAAGGCCAATCTATTACAAATCCGATGAATATGCGTGTCCACTGGGAAAACGTCCCGGCCGAGCGAAAACACAAGAACGCAGGCGGCGGTTTTGCTCCCTACCCCCTTCATCGCCAGGAGGTATTCCAACGCCTCTTCATTCGACATCTGTTTGAGAAAGTCGAGAGAGAACGAACCGCGCTGCTTGAGCACCTTCCGCAGAATCAACTTGATTCTCCGCGCCTTCTGGTTCTTCAGGCCACCGACCTCGATAGCTTTCGCGACTGCCTGCCATGGTGCCTTATGGACTTTCGCCCAGGATGGAAACTGCCTCTTCAGACGCAGCCAGGCGCGATAGCTGTTTCGATCATTTGTGTTCTGCGAAAGAAGCGTTGCGATGAGAGAATCCAACGGTCGCGATTTCTTGCGTGGCGGGCGTGGGCGCCCAAATTGGCCTTCGAGAGCGTCCGCTAGGCGCGAGATCCTGAGCACACTCTTCACATGGGCGTTTTGCCTCGCCATTAGCGTTCAGCGGCCAGGACCGTCTGGCATGCAAATCTCGCACTCGCACATCGAGCGCAGATTCTCCCAGGTGTAGATTCCAGTCTGATGTCCATCCGCCCAAGAAAGAGCCAGCGCATAGGAGCCCACCTGCTTCGCTCCGACGATTTTGTATTTTCCCGGCATCTCGGGAGTCGGCATGGGGGCATATGTCTTGAGGAGCACGGTCTCTCCCTGACACCCTGCACAAGGACAGTCGTCGCGCAAGGTTTTCAGGGAAGTTCTCCCCAGGTGCCCATCCGTCCATGCCAGGGTGAGGCTCTCACCCTTTGTGATCTCATCTACCGATAGTTTGACCTGCGTCGGGATCATCAGAAAAAGTCTTCAGTGCAAAGAAAAAAAGGACAACCTGCCGGATTGTCCTTCCTGAATATCTTAGCTTGCGCCAAATGCCATGAGAATTGATGGTGGACCGTACCGGGGTCGAACCGGTGACCTCCACAATGCCATTGTGGCGCTCTCCCAAACTGAGCTAACGGCCCGAATAACTTGATCAATATAGC
>Ga0315275_10007473_pt1 | contig 10560 bp, 10 predicted proteins | sample YL17G03_0_MG_FD_205557 | JGI IMG/M metagenome (GOLD analysis project Ga0315275, IMG submission 205557) | Sediment microbial communities from Yellowstone Lake, YNP, Wyoming, USA - YL17G03_0 | ecosystem: Environmental > Aquatic > Freshwater > Lake > Sediment | place: USA: Wyoming | collected...
CTCACCGAAGCGCAGCTCCGGGCCATCCGCTCCGAGAGCGCCCGGCGCCTGCTGCCGGATTCCGCCTGACGGCGGGCGGAGATACCCAATGTTTTTAAAAACAGGACGGAAGGTGGTCGTCACGGCCACGCTGCTGCTATCGGCAGTGCTGGCGATGGCTTATGCGGTCCTCCCTTCGCCCGGGCAAGTTCCCCTTAAAGCGGGAGAGGAGGCACAGGGGCCCTGGTGGATGAAACAGACCTCCATGACCAGGGACGGGACCATGGTCCGGCTGTCAGCCATGCCCTGGTGGGAACAGGCCCAACGCCTCCAACTCGGCGAAAGTTTCATTATCGAAGCGGCGGGCGAGGCCAAGGGCCGGATGCTCGTCCGTCGTGAGCGCTTCAAGATCCGCACGGGAGAGGAAGTCGAGGGGATCATCTGGGTCATCGACGACGACGGCGACGGGAGCGTCGGCCGGGGCGGCGACGGCGATTCCGACTGCTATGTGGCCGATTACGGGTGCGACGGGATCGTCGACCGGCTGGTCGACTATATGGACAACGACGGCGATCAAGTCCCGGACGAGATGGACATTCGCTATTTCGAGAACGGCCGTCTGAACAGGGCCTGGCTGGGCTGGGACCTCGACCACGATGGAAAAATGTGGAATGTCGGAGGCTACGAATACACCGACCCGAGCTATTTCCAAAGCGACCCGTACGGCGACAATATCTTTTGTATGAATAAGTTTAACTCGGATAAGGGGATCTGGTCGCCGATCGGGGAATGCCCGTTCGCTTTCTATGACCTGGACGGCGACGGGTACAGCGAGATCGTGGTCCGGGTCAGCGCCGCGCCCCTGGATTATCAAACCGGCCGGGACCCGGACTACGTCAACACCACTCACACGCGCCCCTGGGGCAAGGAAATGCAGAGGATGGGGGTCGGCAACATCCGCTACAGCTTCGACGTCGACGGGCTCAGCGGCAAGGATAATCCTCTCCACTACGACGCCGGGTTCAACCTGGTCGGGGCGCCTCCTTATCAGTTCCCCGGGATGGGCCATCACAATCCCAAACGCCGGCCGCCCCAGGAGACGATGATGATGCCCTGGAAGGATGTGCGGGCGATCGCCGAAAGCTACCCGGCCCGCGAGACGGGCTTCAGCTGGTTCGAGAACACGGATGAAAGCCGGGCGATCGGCTACGGCGAGCACAAGACGGAGAATTTCCGCTGGGAAGGGGTGTTCTGGATCTGGGAAAGGCGGTTCATGGGGAATAGCGGCGGCCCCTGCCAGAAATACAACATGCGCCGCGAATGGAGCTCTACGCCGGCCTCGAGCCGCGAGCTCTACTACAGCGGCGTCGACCGGCGGATCCATCTGTTCGGAGCCGAGGAAGGCTGGGTCGAGATCGGCCATTTCGGCGGGCTGGGGAAAATCGGCGAGATCCGCATGCTGGACACCGACAAAAACGGCTATTTCGACAGGTGGGAGGTCCGCCTGGAAGGACGGGACCAGCCTGTCCGGGTGACGACGGTACGCGACGAAAAAGCGCGGCGGGTGCCCTTCGACAAAGATCAACTCTACAAGCCCTATGCCGCCGAGTTGCTGCCCGAGGCCTTGGCCGCGAACGAGAAGCTGATGAAGGCGATGACAGGAGTCCGGCCGTTCGAGGCGCCCGGGGGGCTGAAGACGGCGATGGCAGAGGGGCCGGCGAACTTCCGGCGCTATGCCCAGGACGTGGTCAGGGAACTCCAGTACCAGGATCTCAGGGACCACTTCCGGAAGCAGGCCGAGGCCGTCCTGGAGGACCTGCCGAAAAGCCCGCATTACCGAAGGGACAGCGGCGACCTTCAGGAGGTCAGCCGCGCCACAAAGGGCGATCTCACGGCGACGGCCAATTCGCACACGGCCTGGACGATGGTGCGCGCGCTCATGGAGCTCGACCAGGCTTACGGGGAGGGGGACTACGACCGCGCCTGCGAATTCATCGCCGACATCCGGAAAATCAAAATTTTTCAATAATCATCCGGCTGCCAGACCGATGACATGGCCGGACAGACCTCTTTCTTCTCCGGCGACGACAAAAAGAGGACCGTTCCACTACTGTCCCCATGTTGGTTTTTAAAATCGCCATAAGTTTTTCATTCTAAAACAGATAAGGCGATTTTAATGGAAAACCGATTTGCCAAGCCCCGACGATTAGATAAAGGGTAGGTATAGAAGAGGTGTGTTATTTCAGGATGTTGCCGATCAGGCCGCCCAGCAGCGCCCCGTAGATGGAGGAAAGATAGGGGTTGCCGGTGATCATGCAGGCCCCGCTCTTGCAGCCGACGTACCTGTAAAAGAAATAGCCGCCCACGCCGCCCGCCAGAACACCAAGGATAATCGGGAGCATCTTTTTCACCCTAGAAAACCTATCGGAATAGTAAGGCTACCACGACCCTCGCCTTGGGTCAAGGTTCCTGGGGCAGCCCCGTGAACCGAAAGACGATATAATAGAGATCGGGACCGAGATCCCGGAATTTCATCCTCTTAAAACCTAAAGGGGTGACGAGACCCTCCACCTCGCGGCTGTCCAGCCTGACCTGGCGTGGCGGGCCGGTGGGGGCCTCGATTTTTTTGAACTCCACCACAGCGAACAGCCCTTCGGGTTTCAGGACCCTGGCGGTCTCCCTGAGGGCCTTCGCCGCCTTTCCTTCCTCGACCAGGTCGTGAAGGACGATCGCCATCACGGCGCTGTCGACTGACTTGTCGGGGATCGGGATCTTCTTCCCGACGTCGGCGACTTTGACGATGAGGTTCCGGATGCCCCGGCCATGGGCCTCCTCGGTGAGTCCCGCGATGCCCTCCTCCCAGAGGTCGACGGCATAGAGAAGGCCTTCCGGACCGACCAACTGGGAGGCGGCGAGGACATAAGCGCCCCGGCCGCAGGCAATATCCAAAAACGAGCTTCCTTTCTTGAGCCGCAGGTCTTTGAACAGAAGCCGGCTGTCTAGAAGATCGAAGCTGCTGTGACCGGCGCCGAGCGGCTGTTCTTGTTTTGCCCTGCCCGTGTGCGCTTTCGTTGGCTTCACGTCAATACTTCCTTAAAGAGGTTCAAACGGTCTCGCTAATATTTTATCACTCTTTTAGATCGCCGCCCATTCGAAATCGGGTCAACGCGACGGTCCTTTACAAAAGGGGACAAATCGGCTCATTGTCGAAGGCGGAAGAAGGCCAAACCGGCATAAACAGCCAGGCCGGCCAGCGAGAGCCAGGCGAGGACGTCTCCCGCTAAGGCATAAATTGTTTTAATCCGACGCGCAGGGACATCCACGACCATCACCCGGTCAGCGGTTCGAAAGTGGTCTAATGCGCTCAAGGTCCGGCCGAGCGTGTCCACGGCCAACGATAACCCTTCCAGGCTGGGGCGGACCATGGAAAACCCGTTTTCGACGGCGCGGCAGACGGCCATCCGGCTGTGGAGCGGTCGATCGCCTTCCAGTCCCAGGCGGGGACGAGCATGAGAGTGGAAGCCAGGGTAAAACGGAAACCCACGATGCCTGAATGCTAATTCACAGGAAACCGTGTATCAACGTCGGCTATACGCCGTCAAGGCAGCGTGAATATTCCCGGATTTGACATCCCCTGGGCCGCGATGTATTCTCCAAAATGATCGGAGGGGCACTCGTCAGCTAGTGCCCGAGACCATGAATCGCCGGGATTTTCTTAAAACTGGCGCCGCAGGGATGGCCGGCTCTGCATTTCTCGCTGCCTGCTCCCGTTCGGCGCCGCAGAAGCAATCCCAGGAGAGGAAGCTCATCTACCGCACCCTCGGGCGCACCGGCCTGCGCCTCCCTGTCGTGAGTATGGGATCTGCCTACGCGGTCGACCTGGTCCGCGCGGCGCATGCCGAGGGGATCGTTTACATTCACACTTCAAGCTCGTACTCAGAGAGGAATCACGAGCGCCTGCTCGGCGCCGCCCTCCGGGACCTCCCTCGCGATTCCTTTGTGATCGCCAGCGGCCCGGACCTGCCTTATCAGCTTGACCGGGGACGTGACCTGTCGTTGGACCTCGGGACCGGCACCGATCCCGGGCTCATCCCGAAATCACTCGAGGGAAGCCTGCAGCGTCTCGGCCTTGGATATGTTGATATCTACTATTTCTGTTCCATCGGCCGCCGGGAAACCGCCCTCCACGAGCCGTACCTGAAAGCCTTTGAACAACTGAAAACCAGCGGGAAGGCCCGCTTCCTAGGAATCGGGACGCACGCCAACGAGCCGGAGGTGATCCGCGCCGCCGCCGAGAGCAGATTCTGGGATGTCGTTCTCACGGCCTATAACTTCCGCCAATCTCATCGAGAGGATGTGAGGGCGGCCATCGGCGAAGCCGCCCAGGCCGGGCTCGGCGTCGTGGCCATGAAGACGCAGGCCGGAGTCTACTGGGACCGGACCCGCCGAAAGATCAACATGAAGGCCGCGCTCAAATGGGTGCTGCAGGACGAAAACGTCCACACCGCCATCCCGGCCTTCTCCAATTACGAAGAGATGCAGGAAGACCTGTCGATCATGGACAATCTGGCTCTCACGCCCGAGGAACGGCAGGACCTGAGACTGGGAGAGGAAATGGGTCTTTCCGGCATGTATTGCCAGCAGTGCGGCCGCTGCCGGGCGCAATGTCCGGCGGAAATGGACATCCCCCTCCTCATGCGCGCCGCCATGTATGCGTTCGGCCATGAGAGGCCGGAACGCGCTCGGCACATGCTTCGCGCCTGGACTCCGGCGGATGTCCCCTGCCGGCGCTGTGCCGGCTGTGACGTCCGGTGCAAGCTCGGGCTGGATGTGCGTTCCAGCGCCCTGGCCGTAGCGCTCCTCTTGGACGGTCGCGAGGAAATTTCTATGATCTAGGCTTCGCCCCGGCTCTTTGGGACGTTGAAAATCCACCAACGCCTCATTTATGGAAATGATAATCCGCAAAATCCATGTATCGTTCCCAATCGTAGCGCGAGAGGGCGTGCGCTCCGGACCGCACGTGATACCCGACGTCCTGGCGGACGAGTGGCTGGTTGACGGGGGGCATGGATTCCGATGTCAGGATGGCTTTGCCGAAGAGCTTGTATGCGCTCCCCGCGTGGAAGGCCGAAAGATATTCGCCCTTGGGGTCGGCCCAGGCGTCCTGCTCGGCGCTCGCCACATAGACCGGCCGCGGCGCGATAAGGGCGATCAGCATGTGCTGGTCCACGGGCAGGGCGGGCTCGTTATCGCTGTATTTTTTGAAATTCCCGCAGAACCAGTGCGGGAAATGATCGTTGATGATGCCGACCGTCTCTCCGAAAATCCGCTTCGAAAGCGCGGCCCCGCCGCAACCGGAATTGTTGGAAATAACTATCGCAAAACGGGGGTCGGTCGCCCCGGCCCAGAGAGCCGTTTTCCCGAGCCTCGAGTGTCCGAGCACGGCCACCCGCGCGCCGTCAACATCCAGGTCGGTCTGGAGGTAATCCAACGCCCGCGACAGCCCCCACGCCCAGGCCGCGATGGCGCCCCATTCGTCCGGCGCGGGCTTCGTCTGCCCCGCGGCATAAAACAGGGGATGGATGCCGTTCCGGTACCCGTCGTCGAAATCCGGGTCGATATCGCCGTAGTAGATCGTGGCCAGCCCGTAGCCCCGCTCCAGAATGCGATCCACGGGCCAACTCGAGATCGCAACGCCGCGTGAAAGAGCCGTCGCGGAGTGGTCCATGACACCCGACTCCACGTCGGTCGGGACCCATGATTTCGTGACGGAAATTCCCGGGTCAGAGCTAATCGTATGATTACCCCCGAAATTCAGCCCGAGAAAAACGGGGACCGGCTTTTTGGCCTTCGCGGGGAGGTAGAGCAGGAGCGACATCGCATGAGAAAGGGCGCCGCCCGTAAAGCGAATCGTAATCTCCTTGCGCACGGCCGTTCCGCCGAGAGCCGTGCGATCCGTCTGGCCCGGCATGAATGCGGCATTGACATCGACTTTGGGAACTCTACCGTAAACCTGCGAGGAGAAGAGCTCCAGGACCTCCTGGCGGCGCGCCGTCAGCCACTCCTCGGCCGTCGCCACCCTCTTCCCGCCGCCCGTAACCAGCAACTCCGGGAGCGTATACGGCGGGACATCCTTTTCGTCATAGATAACTTTGGGCGGCTCCCGCTGGACTTGGCCGGCCGCCGTCAGAAGCGCCAGAAGGCCGGCGGCGCCGAAGATAAATGCCTGCCTAATCATCCGGCAAACCCCTCTCTGGTAATATTGCCCCGCGCCATCGCGCGCCATCATAAGCCTCCCCGGAAGAGCCTGTCAAGCAGGTGACCGCTTTCCGCAGGCCACCGCTTTCTCGCCTTCGGGGCGCTGGAAGAAAGTTTCCAGATGTGGGAAGATAGATTCGTCCGAAGATGGAACGAATTGCGTCACCCGGCCGCGGCGCCGGGCGATTTCGCGCTTCAGGTCGACGATGTCCGGCTCAGATAAATCCGAGAATAGGACAATGGGTTACAGGTCATGAAATACTACGATGAAAACAGCATGAAGGAACTCCGGGAATCCCTGGAGGCAGTCATCCTTGGCTGGCCCGGAGTAACAACCAAGAAAATGTTCGGCTGCCCCTGCTACTTGGTAGATAAATCCATGTTTGCGTTGCTCGTGACCGGCGGCGTGGTCCTGACCCGGCTCGACGAGAAAGGGAAGAAAGAGCTGGTTGGGACATTTCCCACGGCGCCCTTCCAGGCAGGACAAAGGACCGTCAGGAATTGGCTGAAGGTCCGGATTGACGACCAGCCGGACGTCAAAAGAATTTTGAAATTCGTTCGGAAAAGTTACGCGGCCGCAGCCGGGCCCAAAATCTGACCTGAGGAGGAAGCCATGCCGCTTATAGAGGTTCACCTGCTCGAGGGACGTACGGACGAGCAGAAAGAGAAGCTGCTGGACGCGATCACCTCGGCCGTCCACGAATCGATCGGGGCGCCGCTCCCGACCATCCGCGTCTGGATCCAGGAATTCTCGCCCAAGGAATGCATGATGGGCGGCGAGCTGGCGGCCCGGCGCAAGGCCTGACCGCGACCGAAGCTACATCCGGTCGGCGATGACCTTGCAGAGCGCCTTGAGCTGATCCATATCCAGGTAGGTTTTGCCGCCCGCGTCCATGTTGAAGAAGGTCGATATCTGGACGTACCACGTCCCTTTTTTAAACCCGATGAAATACTGGACGGCGCCCGGCGGTCCGTCGTAGGCGTCCTCCCCAATTCCCGCAACGGGCCCCCTGATATAATTCTTCGATTGGTCCTTGTACTTTTCGTACTGTTTCTGATCGACCGTCATCATGGTGGCGATGACGACCACCTTGTCGTTGGCGAACCCGAAGTTGAGGGTCCCGCCGGCGCCCTTGCTCGGATCGCGGGGCACCTTCTTGATTCCTGTGAAGCCGCCCGCCTTCTCGATATCGGCGGCGGTCAGGTACTTGTCATAGATTTCGGTCTGCGCGATCAGGGCGGAAGCTCCAAAGAGTACAGCCAGGGCCAGCGCCACGAGTGCCGTTCTTCTCATATTCAGTCCTCCTTGAAATGAACCGAGCGCCGTATTCTACACGAAACCGGAGAGAAGGCAAAGGGCAATGGCGGAGAAGGAGACCGTTTTTCCTTGACATCGCATCGGATCCAGTTCTATATTGCCCACGACCTACAGATGAAAAAACCGACATGAAGAGGCTGACTCGGATGGCGCAACCAAAATCGAACAACTTACCCCGCGCGAAACACCTCGCCGCCGGCTCCCACGCCCTGACGAGGCGGAGCTTTCTGCTGGCGACGCTGGCGGCGGGCGCGCTCCCCTTCCGGGGCGGTTCCGAAGAACCCTCCCGGATGCGGCAGGTGACGCTCGGACGAACGGGGATCCGGACCCCGGTCTTTCTCGGCGACTGGATGGGAAGCGAGGAGATGTACCGGATCGCCCTGGAGGCCGGGGTCAACTACTGGCATAAGATCGGCCAATGGCGCAGCCCGGCTCCCTACGAGATATTCCAGAAGATGGACCGTGATTCTTTCGCCTGCGACACGACCATCGACACCTTGGACAAGGACGAGGCCATCGCCGAGTTCGAGCGCAATCGCAAGAGAGCGGGACTGGAGATGATCGACGGGTTCAAGATCCATTCCGAGTACCGGAGCGCCGAGGATGTAAAAACCAAGATGGGCGCGGTCCGGGCCTTCGAAGAGCTGAAGCGGCAGGGCCGGACCCGATATCTCATGATGTCCCAGCACATCAACACCGCTGAGGTCTTTGAAGCCGCCGTCGAGAGCGACCTCTTCGACCTGATCCAGATCCCGGTCAATCCGACCGTCCCCCAGGACTACTTCTCGACCCAGACCTTCCCGAATCGCCACACCCGCGAGAGATATTTCGGGATCATCTCCAAGGCCGCCGCCAAGGGGATCGCCATCGTCGCCATGAAAACCTTCCTGGGGGGAACCAAGACCTGGGATCATGTCGAGGGATTGCGCGATGAAGTCCGCGACTATCTTCCCGACGACGGGAGCATCGCCACCGCCCTCATCCACTGGGTCCTGGATATTCCGGGGGTCTTGGCCTTCGGGAACATCCTGTTCAATCGTGACCAGCTCGAACAGAACCTCAAGGCCGCTACCGGACGGTTGACGAAGAGCGAGGACAGGGGCCTTCGCATCCTTGCCGCACGCCTGGGGTGCGAGATGTGCCGGATGTGCGGCTCTTGCACGCGGGCTTTCCCGGAAGGCCCCGCCGTTTCGGAGATCCTCCGTTTCAAGACCTATTATCTCTCCGGCGAGGTCGCGAGCGCGCGCGATCACTATCGGAGATTGCCTCCGTCGGCCCGCTATCTGGAGGGCACGGACCTCTCCCCGCTTGAGCGGGCCTGCCCCTATGGGCTGCCCCTGGCCCGCCTGGTGAGAGAAACCCACATGCTGCTGGCATGAGTCGCGAGTGACCGGATTTATTTCTGTCATATGATGAAGGTCCTGTTCATCGGCGGCACGGGGGTCATCAGCTCGGCCTGTTCGAGGCTCGCCGTCGAGCGGGGAATCGACCTGACCCTGCTCAACCGCGGACGGTCCATCCGGCCGGCGCCGGCCGGTGTCCGCCTGCTGCACGTGGACATCCGCGACCCCGATTCCGTCCGGCGGTCGCTGGGGGATCAAACCTTCGATGCCGTCGTCGATTGGGTCGCTTTCATGCCGGACCATATCGAAGCCGACCTCGGGCTTTTCCGCGGCCGAACCGGACAGTATATCTTCATCAGCTCGGCCTCGGCCTACCAGACGCCCCCCGCCAGGCTCCCGGTGACCGAATCAACGCCCCTTGATAATCCTTTCTGGCAATATTCGCGCGACAAGATCGCCTGCGAAGAACGCCTCTGGCTGGCTTATCGCGAAGACAAGGTGCCGATCACCATCGTCCGCCCTTCGCACACCTACGATCGCACCTTGTTGCCGATGAAGGGCCGCTACACGGTCATCGACCGGATGCGCAGTGGCCAGAATGTGATCGTCCACGGCGACGGGACGTCCGTCTGGACTCTGATGCATCATGCGGATTTCGCCAAGGGTTTTATCGGCCTGCTGGGCAACGCGCGCGCGATCGGCGAGGCCGTCCATATCACCTCGGACGAGTGGCTGACCTGGAATCAGATCTTCGGGCTCCTGGCCCGCGCCTTCGGAACGGAAGCCCGGATCATCCACTTGCCATCCGACCTGATCGCCGCTTACGACCCGGACTGGGGCGCGGGTTTGCTGGGCGACAAGTCCCAGAGCATGATCTTCGACAACAGCAAGATCAAACGCCTGGTCCCGGATTTCGCCTGCACGATTCCCTATTCGCAAGGCGCGGAGGAGATCGCCGGCTGGTTTGACGCCGAGGAGGAGCGACGCCAGGTGGATGAAGGGTTCAACCGCCTCTGCGACCGCGTTCTGACTGCCTATTCAGGCGCCTGGCCGGGTGATCTCGGCAAGGCTTAATTGAGTATTTTTCGCAAATAGAGAACGCCGGACTGAGCGAAGAAAGGAGCATCATGAAGCGAATCGGCACTTTGACGTCTCTGGCGATTTTCGCGCTGACGCTGATCGTATCGGGAGGCCCGGCGGCCGCGACCCCGCAAACCGATGGCCCTCGCCTGCGCGCCGAGTTCCTGAAGATGTGCGACGCGGCCTGCGCCGGGCTCAACACGGCGGAGCGCACCGTGCCTTTTTACCAGGATTCGTATGCCGTCCGGGCGCTGGCCGTGGCCTACGACCTCACGGCCGAGGGCAAATACCTCGATGCTTGCCGGGCCTGGTCGGACCGGATGCTCGAGTATCAATCGGGCATGACGCCCAAGGGCGCCTACTGGATGCACTACGGCCGTAAGCCCGGCGAAACGAAGGGCGACTGGTTTGTCGCCGACTGCGCCAGCATCGCCATCGGCGTCCTGGCCACGGCCGCGCGATGCGATAAGCCGGCCGACCGTCAAAGATACATGAATTCGGTCGCGGCCTACGCCCAGCTCGTCACGGGCAATTACATCCGGCCGAGCGGCGGGATCACGGACGGGCTCTGGAGCCAGTTCG
>Ga0315275_10007476_pt1 | contig 10557 bp, 7 predicted proteins | sample YL17G03_0_MG_FD_205557 | JGI IMG/M metagenome (GOLD analysis project Ga0315275, IMG submission 205557) | Sediment microbial communities from Yellowstone Lake, YNP, Wyoming, USA - YL17G03_0 | ecosystem: Environmental > Aquatic > Freshwater > Lake > Sediment | place: USA: Wyoming | collected...
GTCGGTTGCGCTGTGAGCCTCAAGGTATTTGACGCCCAGGGCAGGCAGGTGAGAACTTTGGCTGATCAGATCTATCCTGCAGGGAGACAAAGCGTTATTTGGAGTGGTGACGACGAGGCAGGGAACGCAGTCGGTTCCGGTATCTATTTCATGCGCATGGAGGCGGGTGCGTTCAGGGCCACAAGCAAGATGCTCCTTACGCGGTAGCAGCAAAGCACGTCAAGAAGATCGGGGCGGCCACGAGGCCGCCCCGTATAGTACGCTTCCCCTCATGGGCCCCCTTGAATCCCCAGCAAGGAAGCCATAAGATGGGCGATGTGACGTTAGATAGGGTATGGATCACAGGGCCTAATACTGCCTGAAGGAGGCATGCCATGGTGCGTTGTAGCGCGTTGATAGGTCTGGCCCTAGTTCTGGCCACGGCGATGCTCTTACCCGGCTGCGGTGTGGACTCTGAAGGCCCCGAGGGACCGGCCGAACCTGCCTGTGATCTTGACGTTGATTCCCTGTCCTTCGGTGCGGTTACAGTCGGCGACAGTCTGGACCTGACCTTCAAGATAACGAATACGGGCGGAGGCACGCTCGCGGGCACGGTCTCGGAGGCCTGTACCGACTTCGCGATTGTCGGCAACGCCAGCTACAGCCTGGGAGCCGGCGATTCGGCAACGTTCACAGTGCGATTCTCTCCGGCCTCGGCGGGCAGCAAGGCCTGTACCATCGAAACGGGGGCATCCCAATGTGCCGACTTGCCGTTGAGCGGCGCAGGGGTGGCCGCCGCCCCGGCCTGTCAGGTTAACCCGGCCTCGCTTGACTTCGGGGCGGTGTCAGTGGGTGCGCACAAAGACACAACCTTCACCATAAGGAACACCGGAGGCGGCACACTATCGGGCGAGGTCTACGCCGATTGTGATGATTTCTCGATCGTGGGTAATGGTGAATTCGACATAGGCGCTGACCAGTCGGCGACCTTCACCGTGAGATTTGCCCCGGCGTCGGCCGGTCCGGCCGAATGCACGATCGAAATGGACACCGGCTTCTGCGATGGCATCAGTTGCACCGGCTTGGGAGAGGTTGCTCCGATATGCGAGGTGGATCCTACGGGACTTGACTTTGGCCTTGTGGAACTCGGCGGTAGCGCCGACCTCTCATTCACAATCCAGAACACCGGCGGCGGGACGCTCTCAGGGACGGTCTCTTCGCCGTGCGGTGGATTCTCGCTAATCGGGAGCGCCTCCTACAGCCTGGGTCCGGATCAATCCGCCACACTCACCGTGAGGTTCTCTCCCGACGCCGTGGGAACGGTGGGCTGCGCGATCGAGACAGGCTCCGGCTATTGCGGCGACGTCGGCTCCACCGGCGTGGGCGTGCCGCACGCCGACTACTATGTCGATGCCTCATCCGGTAGCGACGCCAACCCGGGAACTCCCGGCGCGCCGTTTAGGACCATCACCTATGCAGTTGCCGCTGCCGGTCCGAACAAAACGATCTTTGTCGCGCCGGGGACCTATGACGCGGTGCTTGGGGAGACCTTCCCCATCCGCCTCCAGCAGGGCCAGTCGCTGATCGGCGACGTGTCGAACAGGGGCGAAGGGACACCTGCTACAATCATCTACGGATCAGGCGACGCCGACCCGACCCCCGGCTACGACGATGTGGCGGCGCTTGTGGGCGCTGACGGGTCATCAATAGCGGGCTTCAGCATCGGCGCCCCATACACGGTCTATACGTATGGAGTCTATATCGTTGACGCTGCGGTGAGCCTTTCGGATAACACCTTCACCTCGGCGATAACGAATCTGTATGGGGGCGTTTGGGCCCGAGGAAACGGCGCCTCGGTGATTACGGGCAACTATTTCCTGACATCTTCATACGGTGTCTATAGCTCCGGCTGCACGGGTGGTATGGTGGTGCAATCGAATCTGTTCCAGTCCATGGGTATTCCGATAGACATGTCAGGAGTTTCGAATAACACCATCGTTCGAGCCAATACGATCGTCGGAACAGGACAGTCGGGGATTCAGGTGCAGAACGGTGTTCCTCTGATCGAGGACAACGTCTTCAACAAGCCCGGTGGGTATGCCAATTATGGCGCGATTCGTTGCTGGTTCGACCATGCAAACGCGGTGATTCGAGGCAACACTTTCATTTGCGCGCGAGGCGTGCGTATTGACGAGGGCGCCCCCGATCTCGGGACCGGGCCTGATCCCGGCGGGAACGATTTCTCCGGTGTGACAGGTGTGTCGGTCTACCACATGGGCACGAGCTCAATCAGCGCTGTGGGGAACACGTGGGCCAGCTCGCCCCCGGGCTGTGGATCTGGCATCGTCATTACAGGGACGGGCAGTGTGACCTGGGGAACGGGAGCAGGAGAGAGCTGTCCCTGATTTGGCTCTGGACTAGTCTCGTGGCTTCGTCCAGCAGCGTAGCGGCAGCAGCTATGATTCTGCAATGAAGGCATGAGCCGCGCCGGGTCACGATGTCCCTTCCTAACCCCAGGCTGCTCTGCATTTCCGTTGACGAGCGTCCGAAGTAGTGCTACGCTTGAGTGTTAAGTGATGGGGCGAGTACGGATTTTCTGCACGGAGGTGTGGAAGATGCGGCGCATGACGACGGTAAGTCTCACGCTTCTAATTCTCTGTGCCGGTCCGGCTTCGGCCAGCACCATCTACGTCAAGCCTGATGGAACCGGGGATGTGCCGACGATTCAGGCAGGCGTCGACCTGGCTGCCGCCGGCGACACGGTGCTCCTGGCCAGCGGCACCTTTCTGGGCGCCGGCAACCATAATGTGGTGGTTCCGAGCAGGCCGATCTCGATAAGGTCGGAAACCGGCGACCCCGGAGACTGCATCCTTGACTGTGAAGGGCACCTGGGTTTTGGCAGGTACGCGCTTGAGTTTCAAGCAGGAAGCGCTCATCCCGTGCTGGAAGGGGTCACAATCACCCGCGGTAATTCCCAATACGGTGCGGTACGGTGCTACAGCTCGCCGGCGATACGGAATTGCATCTTCCTGTCCAATCAGGCGTTCTGGGGAGCCGCGTGCTACTGCAACGGCCCAGATGTCGTGATCAGCAATTGCGTCTTCACGTCTAACACCGTCGCCTCAGCCTCTGGGGACTGCGGTGGTGGTGCCATCCTCTTTGCCGGCACCATGGTCAGCTTGGTGGTGGACAGTTGCACCTTCACCGATAATAGCGCGCCCCTGGGCGGTGCCATCTACTGCATGTATCATGAGGCTCGGGCAGATATCCGCAATTCAATCTTCTATCATAATTCGGCCAGCGTGTCCGGGGGGGCCGTGCTTGTGGGGAACTTGGACGCTAGCCTCACCGGCTGCACCTTTGTCGCCAATTCGGCGCCGGAGGGCAGCGGCAGCGGCATAGAAGCCTGGACCAGCATAGTCGTCGACAGGTGCCTAGTGGCCTATGGCAGCGGTGGCTGTGGCTACCTGTTGTCTGACGGGGATCCTATCCTCTCCATTTCGTGCACCGACGTCTACGGCAACGAAGGTGGCGACTGGGTTGGGCCGCTGGCGGCCGCGCTTGGGCAGGACGGCAACTTCTCGGCGGCACCTTTGTTCTGTAACTACGGCGTAGGGCCCTACGACCTCCGCCTTTGCAGCGAGTCGCCTTGTCTCGCCGGCAACCATCCCGCCGGGTACAACTGCGGCCTTATTGGCGCTCTTGGGCAAGGTTGCACATGCGGCCCGACTAAGACCGCCCCAACTACCTGGGGACGAATCAAGGCGCAGTTCAAGAACTGACGGCCAGGGCCCCGGCACTCCAGCCAAACCAACCCCCTCTTGTATGGCAGGCTGGTATTGGTTTATAGTTGGTCGGCAGGGGGGGCGTGCCGGGAAAGCCCTAATCCACGCCGTATCCATAGACGATGTAAGGAGATGGAAAATGGATCGAACCATCGACGACATATTGAACCCTGAGAAATTCTCCACCGACGAAGTAATTGCACTGGAAAAGAAATACCTGGCCCCGTGTATCGGCCATTACTACAAAGAGCCGTTGTTCATCGCAAGCGGCAAAGGCGCGCTCCTCTATGACAACAAAGGCAGAGAATACCTGGACCTCTTCGCGGGCATCGCTACCGCTCTTGCGGGTCATTGCCATCCCGTCGAGGTCGATGCCATAAAGCGCCAGGTGGAGAAGCTCATGCATGCATCCACCCTGTATCCGACCCTGCCTATGGCGCTGTTCGCCGAGAAACTGATCTCTATTTGCCCGTCCTACCTGACCAAGTGCTTCTTCACCAACAGCGGGTCCGAGGCCAATGAGGCCGCCCTGCACCTGATGAAGAAATTCACCGGCGCTTTCAATATCTTGGCATTGAACGGGTCGTTCCACGGCAGGACCTTGATGGCGATGAGCCTGACCAATCAAGGCACCTGGCGGCAGAACGTGCCCTACGCAGCAGGGACAATCGGGGTGCCGCCCGCATACTGCTACCGATGCGATTTCGGTCAGAAGTACCCGGGTTGTGGTCTGGAATGCGCGCACTATGTCGAGAAGGTGATTCGGTGCCAGACCCCTAACCGGATTGCGGGCATGATAGTGGAGCCGATCCAGGGCAACGGTGGGGTAGTAGATCCGCCGAAGGAGTATTTCAAGATCGTCTATGAGACCGTCAAGAAATACGGCGGGCTGTTCATATCGGATGAGGTCCAGACCGGGTTTGGGAGGACGGGCAAGATGTGGGGCATCGAGAATTGGGATGTGGCGCCAGATATGCTGACCATGGCCAAAGGCATAGGCTCAGGATATCCGATAGGCGCATTTGTCGCGACCGAAGAGGCCGTGAGCTGCCTTAAGCCCAAGGACCTGTTCTCCACGTTCGGCGGCAATCCCGTGGCAAGCGTCGCGGGATTCGCGAATATCGAGATTCTCGTGAAGGAGAAATTCGCGGAGCGGGCGCTCGAGCTTGGTGGGCACCTCAAGCAGGGTCTGGAGCATCTCAGGGACAGGCACAAGTTCTTGGGCGATGTCCGGGGCAAGGGTCTGATGCTGGGCGTGGAAGTGGTCAAGGACAAGAAGACCAAGGAACCGGGCGTTGCGGAAACGCAGATCATATTGAATGAGGCGAAGGAGATGGGGGTGTTACTTGGCGTGGGCGGCCTGGATGGGAATGTGCTCAGGATAAAGCCACCGATCGTGGTCACCAAGGCCCAGATCGATAAAGGCCTTGAAGTGATGGACAAGGCGTTCTCGGTTGCAGAGGGTGAGAGGTAAGAAGGCATGGCAAACGGGTGTGATCATGGCTGATTCAAACATGCTGGAAGCTAAGAAGATGATCGACGGAATGGTGAGGAAGGCCCGAGCGGCACAGGCGGTCTTTGAGGCCTACACCCAGGAGCAGGTGGACGAGGTTGTGATGGCTATCGGTTGGGCCGTCTTCAAGGATGAAAACGGGAGGTTCCTTGCCGAGCTCGAATACCGGGAAACGGGCATGGGCAATGTCGAAGACAAGGCCTTGAAGAATCACCATCGCACTAAAGGGGCGGTTTACGATCTCGTGGGTAAGCGGTCCGTCGGCATCCTGGATGTCGATGTAGAGCCCGGTGTCACCCGGATAGCCAAGCCCATGGGCGTGATCGGCGCCCTTACTCCCTGCACCAACGCAACGGCAGGGACAGTCGGCAATGCCCTGATGATCTGCAAGTGCCGCAACGCGGTCATCTTCGCCCCCAATCCCCGGTCGAAGAAGACATCGGATGAGACCATACGCCTCATCCGCGAGCAATTGACCCGAGTGAATGCGCCCGTCGACCTGGTCCAGGGCATCAGCAACCCCACCAAGGAAATCTCTCAGGAACTGATGCGCCAGGTAGATTGCATCGTTGCGACGGGTGGGCAGGGCATGGTCAGAGCTGCCTACTCGAGCGGCAAGCCCAGCTACGGTGTGGGCGTCGGCAATGCGGTGGTCATAATTGACGAGACCGCAGACGTGGCCGATGCTGCCGAGAAGGTCAAGCTGGGCAAGATCTTCGATTACGCGAGCAGCTGTTCATCCGAGAACTCGGTCATCATTCATGAGAGTGTCTACGATCGATTCATCGGAGAGCTTGAGAATCGAGGCGGCTACCTCGTCAACGCCCAGGAAAAAGGGCAGTTGAAGAACGCCATGTGGGAAGACGGAGCGCTCTCGCCCAAGATAATCTGCAAGTCCCCGGAGGAGATCGCCCAGGTTGCGGGGCTTGCGTCCGAAGGTGCAAAGCAAGCCAAGTTCTTCATTGTCCCCGAAACGTGGTTCGGCCCCGAACATCCCTTCTCGGGTGAGAAGATATCCGTCGTTCTGGCCGCCTACAGGTACAAGGACTTCGATGACGCCGTCAAGCTTGTGAACAGCATAACTACCTACCAGGGGCGAGGCCACTCCTGCGGTATCCACTCCAAGAACGAAGACCACATCCTGAAACTGGCTAACTCCGTCCGGCTATGCAGGGTCTTGGTGAACCAAACCCAGGCCTACAGCAACTCCGGGAATTACAATGTCGGTCTGCCGTTCACTGCGACACTCGGCTGCGGCACCTGGGGCAACAATTCCGTGAGCGAGAATCTCACCTACAAGCATATGATGAACATAACGAGGCTTGCCAGGCCCATAGAGAACGCGAAGATACCGACCGATGATGAAATCTTCGGCGAGTTCTGGGAGAAATGGGGCAGGGACTAGCCGGCACGCTTCACTTGCGTTCGCTCAGTTCTACCAGGATATTGCACACCGACTTTGGACTCATGAAAGCCACCGAGCGCCCGGATGCCCCGCGGCGCGGAACCTTGTCGATAAGGTCGACACCCCGTTTGCCCAGCGCATCCAGCCATCCATCGATGTCCTTGACCCTCAGACAAATGTGGTGAATTCCGTTGCCGCGGCTGGCCAGGAATCTGCTGACGGGGCTTGCCGGATCCGTCGGGGTCACCAGCTCGATCTTGGTGTTCCCGAAATCGAACACTGCCACTTCCACCTTGTTGGCTTCCACCTTCTCCCGGGTTTTGCACTTGGCTCCAAAGACCTCTTCAAAGGTCTTGATGCACGCATCCAGGTCGCCGACTACGATGCCGATGTGCTCGATGCCCTCGATCTTCATGGCCTTGTCACCTCGTCGAATGTTCCATATACCCCTCGCAGCACGTCGCAAATCTCGCCAACGGTCGCCTTGTTCTTGGCCGCCTCGATGATGGGGGGGAGCAGGTTCGTGCCGTCCCGTGCGGCAGCTTCGACCGATTTCAGGCATTCCGTGACCGCGCCCCGAGACCGGTTCTGCTTCAGACTGCGGAGCCGCGCTCTCTGGTCTTCTTCAACCGAGGCGGCAATCCTCAGGATGTGAAGGGGTTCGCTACTGCCCACGAAGTCATTGAGCCCAACAACAATGTTGGCTTTCGCCTCGAGGCTCTTCTGATAGTCGTAAGCGCTTTTCTCGATTTCCTGCCGGATGAAGCCTGTCTCAATCGCCGGGATCACGCCGCCCATGGCCTCGATCTTCTCAAGATAAGCGCTGGCGCGCTTCTCGATCTCGTCGGTAAGATGCTCGATGAAGTAGGCTCCCCCCAGAGGATCGACGGAGGCCGTAACGCCGCTTTCGTGGGCTATCACTTGCTGAGTCCTCAGCGCCACCTTAACGGCCTGCTCGGTGGGCAGCGCGAGGGCCTCGTCGTAACTGTTGGTGTGGAGCGACTGGGTCCCGCCCAGCACCGCGGCAAGCGCCTGAAGGGCCACCCGGACGATATTGTTCAAGGGCTGCTGGGCGGTCAGGGTTGAGCCGCACGTCTGAGTGTGGAAACGCAGGGTCATCGAGCGAGGATCCTGCGCACCGAAGCTCTCCTTCATGATCCTGGCCCACAGCCTCCTCGCCGCTCTGAACTTCGCGACCTCTTCAAGGAAATCGTTGTGGGCCCCAAAGAAGAACGAGATCCTGGGCGCGAAGTCGTCAACCCGAAGCCCTGCCTCCACGGCGTACTTCACGTAGGTGACGGCGTTTGCCAGGGTGAAAGCGACCTCCTGTACGGCCGTTGCCCCTGCTTCCCGCATGTGATAGCCGCTGACCGAAATCGTGTTCCAGCTTGGCATCTCGCGGCTCGAGAACGAGAATATGTCGGTCGCAAGCTTGAGCGAAGGCTTGGGAGGGAAGATGTAGGTGCCTCGTGCGATGTACTCCTTGAGAATGTCATTCTGGACGGTTCCCGCAAGGGCCTTTCGCTCGATGCCCCTGGACTCGGCCACCACGATGAACATCGCCATGATCACCGGCGCCGTCGCATTAATGGTCATCGACGTACTTACCTTCTCGAGCGGGATGTCATCGAACAGCCTTGCCATATCCTCGACGGAGTCGATAGCGACGCCCGATCTGCCGACCTCGCCTTCGGCCAGGGGATTGTCGGAGTCGTAGCCCATCTGGGTCGGGAGATCGAAGGCTACCGAAAGGCCGGTCTGACCCCCGGCCAGCAAGTACCGGAATCTCTTGTTGGTCTCTTCGCAAGTCCCAAATCCCGCATATTGCCGAATGGTCCATGGCCTGCCCCGGTACATGTTGGGGTAGACCCCTCGTGTGAAGGGATAGTGGCCGGGAAAACCGAGCGAGTCGAGATAAGCGTCGTCGATTTCGGTAGGGGGGAAGTAGGTCATATCTACAGGAATGCCTGAAGATGTCTGCCGGTCACGCTCTTTCAACAATGACCATCCTCTGATTGGATTCGACGATATCCCCACAACGGACCAGTACGTCCTTTACAATCCCTCCGGTCACGCTCGAGATCTCGTTCTGCATTTTCATGGCCTCGACCACAGCCACGGGCGCTCCCGGAGCTATCTTCTGTCCTGGCTCAACATCAACTGATACGACCAGACCTGGGATCGGGGTCTTGATCACCTCAGTATCCAGTGGGCCGTGCGCCAGCTCCGGCGTGCCAGCCAGATAACTCAACTCGTCAGTGAGATCGACCTCAAACTTCTCGCCGCTAATCGTGACAAGCGTTGTCCTGTCGACGTCGGTAATGCTTGCCTCGTAGCATCTGCTGTTCACAAGCAGCGACAGGGATTGCAGGTTCTCCAGGTGTTTGGCGTCAACGCGATAGAGCACATCATCGATTGTTACGTCGTAGGACTCATCCTGCTTTTCAATCGTGACTTTCTTCTCTTCGCCGTTGATTCTCGCGTAATAGATCATGGGCTACCTGTCTCCGAACCTGGCCGTATGACCGCGCGACGATGTGAATCTCGAAACACCTTCCTTCCTGGCAGCATCCTTCCAGCGGCTGACCACCGGGGCCGGCCTGTAACTGGGTCTGCTTCCTGACTGGAGGTGGTCTATCGCAGCGGCGATCAGAGCCACGTCAGTGGGGACCTTGCGCCGTTCTTCGCCGGCCTTCGCAGAGTAGTGTTCATCGATATAGGCGGTGTTGAAAGTCCCCCTCCTGAAGTTCTCGTCCCTCATCACCCAGATGTGGAAGGGAATGGTGGTCTCGATCCCCTCAATAGCATACTCCTCAAGTGCCCGGAGCATTCTGGCCAGCGCTTCTTCTCGTGTTCCTCCCCAGGTGATCACCTTGGCAATCAAGGGATCATAGTAGATGGGCACATCGTACCCCTCGTATATGTAGTTTTCAACTCTGACCCACGGACCTTCAGGGTTTCTGAGGCGGCCGATCTTTCCTAGAGATGGCAGGAAATTGTTCCTCGGGTCTTCGGCATATATCCTGCACTCTATGGCCGTTCCGCGCGGCGCGATGTCCGCCTGCCTGATGCTCAGGGGGAACCCCGAGGCGATTCTGATCTGCTCCTTGACTATGTCTATGCCGGTGGTCAGTTCCGTCACAGGATGTTCGACCTGGAGTCTTGTGTTCATCTCGAGAAAATGGAAGTTGGACGATTGATCGAGCAGGAACTCGACCGTTCCCGCGTTTCTGTACCCCGCGGCCTTCGCCGCCGCCAGTGCGGTCTCACCGAGTTTTCTCCTTTGGGTATCGTCGATGGCGGGGGAGGGTGATTCCTCAATCAGCTTCTGAAATCTTCGCTGTATTGAGCACTCACGTTCCCCAAGATAAACCGCATTGCCGTGGTCGTCCGCGAGTAGCTGGACCTCGATATGTCGGGGTCTGTCAAGGTACTTCTCGATGAAGATGTCCGGGTTGCCGAAGGATGCCCCCGCTTCGCCGCTCGCTGTCCTGAATGCCTGGTCGATTTCGGCCGCGGATCTCACTATCCTGAGGCCCTTGCCTCCACCGCCGGCCGAGGCCTTAAACATCACCGGGTAGCCAATTTCTGCTGCGATCCTCGCGGCCTCCTTCTCATCGGCCACGATGCCGTCGCTGTCCGGCACCACCGGAACTCCCGAGGCCCGCATTATCCTTCTTGCCTCGACCTTGAGGCCCATCGATTGGATGGCCTCGCTGGGCGGTCCTATGAAAACGATCCCCTCGGCCTCGCAAGTATGAGCGAACACATGGCTTTCCGCAAGAAAGCCATAGCCGGGATGTATGGCCTCGCAACCGGTGTTTCGAGCTATTTCCAGGATCTTGGGAATGTTGAGGTAGCTCTCGGTCGCGGGT
>Ga0315275_10007477_pt1 | contig 10557 bp, 10 predicted proteins | sample YL17G03_0_MG_FD_205557 | JGI IMG/M metagenome (GOLD analysis project Ga0315275, IMG submission 205557) | Sediment microbial communities from Yellowstone Lake, YNP, Wyoming, USA - YL17G03_0 | ecosystem: Environmental > Aquatic > Freshwater > Lake > Sediment | place: USA: Wyoming | collected...
CAAGAACCGTAATGCATGGTTGAATAAAGGCCCATATGATAGTTAAATAAGAGCCTAAGTAATTTGTCTTAAAGTCTTGCCTCGTAAATTTAATGATAAGATTTTTACTTTTTACTAAAGCAATTAAAAAATCTAAAAAACCAGTCATTAATCGAAAGAACATATCAGTAGTTTTATATCTTCCTTTAACAATTATGATAGACTTGAAGCATCTTCTGGACAATAATTCTCCAGTTCAGATTCTTCTCAACCATTTTTTTTCCACGCTCTACAATAACTCTTCTCTCTTCAGGATTTCTAAGCAACCTACATATTTTTTCTTTTAAATCAGCAAAATTATCAACTTCGAAGAGATACCCTGCTCCTGTATCCTGGATCATCTTAGCAACACCACATATATCGCTTACCACAAACGGTGTTCCACACATCAGGGACTCAAAAAGAACAAGGGAAAATATTTCAAAGCGTGATGGCAGTACAGTCACATCAGCATCCACGAGGAGAGAGAGCTTCTCCTCCCCGCTCACAAACCCTGTAAAGATAACATCTGCCCTGCTCACTTCTTTTTTACCCATCTCTTCCCCTGTGCTCAAATCAATTTGTTTCAATCCGCAATCCGCAATCCGCATTCCGCATTCTCTTTTGAACCCATCATCCGGACCAGCAATAACTAACTTGCAATCAACAACTTCTTTTTTTAACTCAGCAAACGCTTCAATGAGAATATCAACTCCTTTTATGCGGTGAATCCTCCCCATAAACAAGATGATCGGCCAAGCTTCAAGACCATATTTTTTACGAAAGGACCCTTTTTCTGGCAAAGAGTCAAATTGTGTGAGGTCAATACCATTTGGTATTACTTCAATTTTTTCACCTGGAATTCCGAATTCCTCGTATTGATGTTTCTCAAGCTCTGTCAACGCAATCATTCTCTTTGCATCTCTGAGGATGTTATAACCCCATATGCTGTCAAATATTCCTTTCCTTTTTTCTCTTCCCATAATGCGTAACATTGCCCCGTGAGCAGAGAGTACATAAGGAATCCCTCTCTGTTTACATACCTTCCAGGCAGAAACATTCTGCAAAGTACGGTATTCCTGGAGATGGACAATATCTGTTTTTCTTAACTCATCCTTTAGGAGAGAAGAAAAACCCGGGGTTAAGAAAAGTTTCTGGGTGAAAGCGAGGCGGTTAGATAAATTATTAAAGTACCTCACCTTTATTCCCTCAACATCAGCATCAAAATGGAAAAAAGATGAAGGGGGTCCGGGATTCGGGGTCCGGGATTCGGGGTTTATTCGATTATTTTTATCCAACGTATCAGTGGTATAGACCGTCACCTGTTCTCCCTGGTTAACTAATTCCCTGCAGAGGTCAAAGACCACCCGCGGTGTCCCGCCATAAGCCCAGGCTGGATAGAAATAAGGGATAACCTGGAGAATCTTCATATTAAAAAAGAATGATCTTCTCCTCAGGGATTCCGGCATTGATCAGGCTCTGGTGGATTTCATCTTTAGAAGTAAGGGCGGTAACCACTACCCGGTCAAAGTCAATATTTTGTAATGACTTGATTCCCTGAACCGGTTTTCCAAAGAATTCCTTTCCTTCCTTGAGGTCATCAATGACGCCCACCAGATCCAAACCATTTTCCTGGAGGGTGAGAAAAGCAAGTTCTCCCACTTCACCTGCCCCATAGAATACCAATTTCTTTGCCCCCGCTTCTTGAGCCTGTTGAAAGACCTTCCTGATCCTTTCTCTGAACTCCCGATAGTAATTGAAAGAATATTTCATATATTCAAGGGTGAGTTTGCCTTTTTCAGCAATGCCTTTGGGAGTGAGGTTATATACTATCCGGTTCCTGGGCATGGTTTTAACCATGATGTGGCCTTTTTTTACCAGCCGCTTGATATAGAGATTGGTCAATCCAAGGGCAATCCCCAGTTTCTGGGACAGTTTCCTCTGGGAAATAGAATCATTTTCAGAGATCTCTTCTAATATTTTATAAATACGATGTGCCTCACTATCCATGCCATCTTCCTTTAGTGTTCAAACTGTGAACATCATAAATGCAAAAATGCGCTCTGTCAAGAAAAAATATTTCTCTTGACATACATTATATTGTATACCTAAAATGTATAGGCGCAATATATAGAATAAAGTTTCCGGATGGGGGGGCGGAATTCAGAATGTTTCATTTATATCATTGCAAAGATTGTGATGAAGTCTTTGCTTTTACAGGTTTCGACCACAGCCCGCAATATCAATATCTTCCTGAAAAGGGAATCTACAGAGAAGAAAATCTGGAGGAAAGGGTTGCTCATACAGCGAAACATGATGGACATCATCTGAAAAAACTGAGATTAATAAAAGGTACCATGATCAGCGAACGGGACTATCGTGAACCGGTTAAGGAAACCTATTTCGAGGCAACAAATGGCAGGGAGAGGTTTGTCATAAAAAAGTGGCGGGGAGATATCAATGAACCTATGAGTTATGAACTAATCCCTGGTTCTCTGAAAATCATTAACTACGTCTATGAGGTGAGAGAAAGGGAGATAAAAAAAGAATGGCTTAGAGTTACCTCACAATCCCTCCATGAGAAAGGAATGATTTTTCTCACCGCATTGAAAGAGTCTCTACCATCAGCAAAAATAAGTAAAGACTCGCGCATGACGTTTCATTCTTCCAATCCACTTGTTTCATATCAGAGACTGAGCCAGCACTGTATCCGGATGGTATTAAAAATGCTCAGGCATACCTTCACACCGCTGGAAATGAAAGAAGTCCGCGAATTCATTCACGAACAGAATCAACATGACGGGGTGCTCCCTATCCTCATAAGAAAAAGTTTTTACATCGAAAAAGCAGAAGAACATGCCGCTCACAAGGAACAGGATAAACTGAGCGTGCCTTTGAGGATAAAACGCATTTCTGAGAGTATCAGGCCTGCAGAACAAAGCCTATGAATTGGTTATGTTCACAATGAGCGTGAGTTTTTCCTATGCTGCATAATATCTTTCATTCCTTCTTAGGAGAGAGAGTGAAATATAAAATGACGATAGCCTTCAGTCTCCTCTCCATCCTCCCCTTGCTCATCTTCATTTTCACGCTCCAGGAATCCCATGTTCTTATCGACGATATAAAGATTCCCTCCTTCTATTTTGTTTTCCTCTTTATCTTCCTGGGTTTTTTTATTCTGTTGAAAATTTCAGATAACATATGGCGTTTAAAAGAGATGATAAAGCTTTCTTATGAAAGAAAGCACAGCGGCGGCATCACGTTCTCAGCTGAACAGGAGTTAGTAGAAATCGCTGACCATTTCAACCGGCTGCAGAATGACCTTTCTGACTTTTCAGCTAAATTGGAGCACTCCTACCAGCAGTCGATTGCTTTTGCCAAAGACCTCATCAACGTTTATCGAACGTCGATGGAAGAAGGCAACCTGAGAAATAAGCTCCAGCAGTATATCGATCCCGACCAGGTAGCAAAGGTGCTCGAAGGAGAGACCGATATCATTGCAGGTGCTGAACAAAGAGAGGTCACCACCCTCTTTGCCGGACTAAGCTCTTTTAATTCTTTTTACGAAGAGATGGGGGCAAAAGAAGCGAGGGCACTTCTTAACGAATTCTACGCTCTGATCCACAAGATCACCTCCTCTTTCGGTGGAAGTTTTGACAAGTTTCTGGGCGATTCGGTCATGACGGTCTTTGGAGCACCATTCCCAGCCCATGATGACGCAGTTCGTGCAATCAAAGCCTCTCTTGAAATTCAGAAGGAGATTGTCCACCTCGGCAAGAAGACCGGAATAAAACTCCCCCGGGAACCAGTTCAGGTCGGGATAGGTATTGATACAGGATTGACCGTTGCAGGGGTCTTTGGAATCCAGCATTATATGGATTATACCGTGATAGGAAACAGCGTAACAAATGCTTCCAAGCTCCAGGAAAAGGCAGAAGGGGGTCAAATCCTGATCGGCGAAAACACCTGTGAAAAAGTGAAAAGTCTCTTTCCCCTGTCAATGGCAGGAGAGTTTATGGATAGAGGGTGCGATAAAAAGGTCCGTTACTTTTTATTGGGAAAACAGGAATGAAGCCTTGATGCAGATGGTAATTACAGTGAAGGACATATATATAGACAGACATGAGAAGAGTCATTGCGAGCGAAGCGAAGCAATCTGCTGAGATTGACACGTCGCTTACGCTCCTCGCAATGACCACTTTCTATTATCATTTGATATAATATAGTCCTCATAGCTTCCACCTGGGTCAACCAACTATCTTTTAAACTTTACGTTTTACCTTTACAGTTCATCCCTCTTTTTATCAATTCCTATTATGTATTGATTTATACTCCGGTCTTTGTTATATACATCAACACCTGTTTAACCTATTGAACCTTAAAGTGGAGGATATGTATGGGAATTGTCATAGGGATTGTGGTAGTGCTGGTAGTACTGGCTGGTGGTCTCTACGCGCTGTACAAATACAAAAACCGGCCCCTGAAGCCGGATTATTTTGAGGTCTTTAAGACGCAGGACACAACGCCGGTAGGCAAAACAGGAATCTTTGTCACTGGACTGATCATGCCGGAGAATCACAGCCACGCGTTTTTTCACAACATTGTCCGTAAGATCTTCAAGGTAATAGTCCCCTGGCCATTTAACCTGATTGCTGTTAAAGACAGGGGCGTGGCGCTCCTCGATCCGGCTCATGTTCATGCCCGCGAGGAATTCATCCCCACTCGCCTTGAAGACCCTTTTGGAAATGACCGTGACTTAGACGGTACCCCTTACATCGAGAAATACAGACAGGGACAGGTGGTATGGGTTCCTCCTTCCTCACGTATTTACTTAGATCATGGTTATTTTCTCTACAAAGGCCGCCTATGCGGGGAACCTTCACTCTGCGGTAAGGTTGCAAATAAATCGAGACTCTATTATTACGGACACGGCACCAAGCAGAGAAAACTTCCCCACTGGCAGGAGACTTTCAAGGTTATCAATGCAGCCTTTGACCGGCTGAAACAGAAATACCCTGGTATCGAGTGCAGGGCGGAAACGAACATGTTTTATCACGATATGCAGAAGAAGCTCCACGAAATGCTGGATGCAGGCTGCGAGACTATTATCCTTTCCTCATTTATGCCTCTCTACTCACATTTCGAGGATTTTAATTCCGGTTTCCGTCACTGCTTTGAGTATATAGAGGAATGGCAGCATGCTCATCCGGATAAGAAGATCAAGGTAATCATGGCACCCATGATGGGTAATTTCCAGCCACTTCGTCAGGCTTTTCTGGAAATGCTCAAGGACCGTCTGAATACTATACCTGAAGGATCAAGCGTTACGGTGGCTGTAACTGTTCATGGCATGCCCTGGGACTTTTTTAAATGGGAGGCATGGATCCAGCTCGCCCCCCCATACCGGGATAAGGTCTTCGAGGAGGCAAAAGAACTTGTGGCTAAGTACAAGTTCAGCCGCACCAATGTGGTGATCTGCCAGGATGAATTTGCTGATCCCATCTGGGATCCCAAGCAGAAGTATCTGTCCACCAACCGGGCATACTGGGCTGCCATTAACGATGGATATGACTATGCTATCGGCCTTCCGATTGAATTCTTATCAGAAAACTCTGATACCCTGATGCACCATGCTATGAAGTGTTATGAGAAGTTCGACCAGTACAATATTGACACCCCCATAGACTATCCTGACTGGTCAGTGCCCTATAGCCGGGAACTGGTGCAGGGCAAAACCCATGTAATTTATAACGGCTTGCCTGTGGGGAAATACCAGAAATATGTAGTTGAGGCTTTTCATCAGTCTCTGGATTCAGTGATGTCCAAGCGGCAGAAGTAATTAATATCTTTTGCAAAAACGGGAGCAGTTCATCAGGGCTGCTCCCGTTTTTTTTAAGACTATTGAATGAGAAAAACGGAAACCACAGAATGGCTGAACCAAGTGCCCAGAAGTTGACAGTATATCCAGTGTCAGTAAATTTTATTGATGTTAGAAGTTTTACTGTGACCTCTTTTCTTACTCATAATATTTAATCTGGAAACTTTTTATAGTGTATTCCCCATTGATCACAGGCACCACAAATTCTCTTGTACACATTGCGAAATTCCTTGAGCTGTTCACCTTCCCAGATTGACTTGAGATCTTCATTCAGGATATTGCCTGCTGAATAGAGCGGGAGGCTGCAACAGGGAGTTACTTCTCCCCTCAGATTTATATAGAGGTAATCATAGAGTCTCAGGCAGTATCTGCCGGAACGGTGGAGGAATTTTCTCAGTATCCGGTAAGCAACCCTCTCGATCCCTTGAGAGACTGCATAGGGAACGAAATCCACCTCGATTCCCTTCTCTCTTCCCAGGCGCTCGGCTTCTTTAAAGAGCGCCTCTTCTGCTTTCTGAGACGGTCTTCTCAGGGAAGGATCGAACCTGAGGTCAAGACGGCTCAGGTTGATCCGGTCTGCCCCTATCTCTGCACCGAGACTTATGAGTTCATAGAGGTCTTCTTCCTTTCCCTGATGGATGGTTACCTGGATTACTATTTCTGGTCTATGAGCTTTTCGTAATCTCAACAATCCCCTGAGGTTTTCAATTGCCTTCGCCTCCCGGTGCCCCTCTCCACTTTTTCCTCTTATATCTTCCAGGGAGAAGGTTATGCTATCGAAACCTGAATCTACTATCTTTTTCTGAACGAGCTCATCTACCAATGTGCCATTGGTGGTCAACTTTACCTGTAGTCCCTTACCCTTGCTATACTGAATCATGTTAAAGAGGTCAGGATGGATGAAAGGTTCACCCCATCCCGTTAAGGTAACCAGTTTTACACCTTCGATCCTGTCCACAACCTGTTTAAATAGTTCAAAGGGCATGTCTTCTTTTAACACACCCAGAGCATCTCTGGGACACATCCGGCAGTTCAAGTTGCAGCGATTGGTCACCTCAATCTGAATCTGCGAAGGCAAGGCAGGGGGAAGAAAAAAAATTCTCCTCCATGCTTCTCTTATCCCTGCCATCAGACCAAACCTCTGATCAGGTTCCAGTAAAAGCTCAGGAACGGGCTCAATACCCTGTCAAGCAGGAAATTATTTACCCCGCTTATCTTCAGTTCTCCCGTAAAAAGCTTTACGATCTCCCGGTCTGAAACCTTTCTTTCCTGCTGTATGATTTTCCGCTCCGCCCTGATCCTTGGTAGGGAGGATAAAATTTCGCCATAGCTTAAAATCTTTTTCCAGAACCAGCCACTGGTCAGGGAGAAGCAGATTTCTACCAGTTCCACGATGATAAGGGCCGGTGAGATGAAGAAAAGCGTTTTCAGGCTGTAATTCTTCAAGAGGAGCTGGAGGCGGTTCTTTTCTGAATAGTAGAATTTGCCGGGACTCTTGCTGAACTGGTATTTATGGTAGATCACTGCCCGCGGGTTCACCAGCAGTCTCTTCCCGTGGAGCCTGATCCTCCAGGAGAGGTCATGGTCTTCATGGTACATGAAGAAACCTTCATCAAATCCCCCGAGTCTCTCCATAAAATCCTTCCTGAGCAGGAAAATACCGCCACAACTGGTCTCCTCCACCTCCATATCCTGCCTGTCTTTCTCCCAGATATACTTTGGGCAGGCCAATCCGAGAAAGTTGATGACGTTCCCGAAAGAGTTGATGGTATCCCTTTCCTGAAAGAGGAGGATTTTAGGCACAACAGCACCGCATTCCTCTGTGTGGAGCAGGTTCAGCATTTCTTCGATACAGGTCTCCTTCAAATAGAGATCGTTATTGAGAAAGAGAATATAATCCCCTTCAGCCTTTTTACAGCCGGCATTGACCGCTGCGCCAAAACCCCGGTTGAATGCATTCTCAACTATTTTCACCTGAGGAAATCTCCCCCGCGCATAGTCAACGGATCCATCAACTGAACCGTTATCAACCATGATGATCTCTAAAGGAGAATAGCTCTGGAGAAGGAGGGAAGTAAAGCAGTCGTCAAGGTGTTCCCTGCCATTCCAGTTTACCACAATCACTGAAACAAGAGCAGGTTGGGGCATCTCAGGTGATCTTCTTAAAGAAGGTATCGGGATCGGACTCATTGAAAGACTCATCAATATAGATGAGCACAGAGAGAATATCTTTCCCTGTATTCTCGATGGCATGGGTGATTCCCGGAGAAATCATTACCAAAGCAGGTTCTTCTTCGCTCAGGGCTATCTCTTCCATTTCCCCGGTTGCATTATCCTCGAGGATCAGCCTCCCTTTTCCCCCGATCACACAGTACCATTCAAACTTCCTGGTGTGGTAGTGATTACCCTTGATGTAACCGGGATAAGCGGTGGTAATGAGGAATTGACCAAACCGGTCTCCTCTCCTTAATTCTTCACTTCTCAGGATTTCAACCAGCCACCCTCTTTCATCCCTCTTTACCTCGAGCTGCTTTACCTCTACGCCCTTCATCTATCTCCCCTTTCAAACCACCTGTAGGTCAGCTCAAGTCCCTCGGCTAAGTCTATCTCAGGAGACCAGTTGAGCACTTCCCTTGCCTTCCTGTTGCTCCCCTTAAGAAACCGGTAGTCCTGGGGAATGACATTCTTTTCAATCTCAGATTTGCTCCCCGAAATATTCGCCAGGGCAGCGATCACCTCATTCAGGCTGGCAAGCTTTCCTGAGCAGAGATTAAAGACCTCAACACCTTGAGCATTGTATTCTACTGCTTTTACCATTGCCCTGATTACGTCATCGACATAGATGCAATCCCTGGACTGTTCGCCTGTCCCGTTTAAAGTCAGAGGCTTTCCCTTTACCATCAAGTCGCAGAAGGTGGAGATGACCGAATTGTAATAGGGACGACACCGGGGGCCATAGATATTGGAAGGACGAAAGATAATGGAAGGGAGTCCGTAGAAGCTGATCAGTTCCTCTGCCATTTTCTTAGACATTCCGTAGAGAGACTCCGGTCCAAGGGGGAAGGATTCATCCACCATGAACGGTTCCGGGGCGGGGCGGTACACCTGGAAGGAAGAGAGAAAAACAAGTCTAACATCAGCATCAGCGACCTGCCTCATAGCCTCAAGCACATTGAGGGTACCGATCACATTTACCCCCATCAATTCATGGGGCGCAGCCCGGTTTGCACCAGCGAGATGGTATACCACCCTGCTTTTTTTTAGCAGGGGCTTCAGGGTCTCAGGATCGAAGAGGCTGTGGACGCCTTGCTGAAACGGGCAGACCTCAATCGCCGGGAGCTGCTTCAAGGCATGGAGGAGATGACTGCCAATGAACCCTGAGGAACCGGTAACAACAACCTTCATCCCATCCTCATCCATGCTATCGTCTTCGCTATCCCTTCTTTTAATGATGTCCTCGGCTGCCACCCGAGGAGAGAATGTGCCTTCGCAGCATCACAGAGTAACTTCCTGATTTCGGACTGCGGGTGATGGTGGGGGAGGTGAAGAATCCTTTTTTCATCAGGGCAGGCAATTCTTGCGAGTTCGTTTATCGTAACGTCCTTTCCTGAACCGGCATTGATCACCTGTCCTGTTGCTGCCTCGGAAAAAGAGGCCTTCACGATAAACTCCGCACAATCTTCCACATAGAGGAAATCTCGCGTCTGTTCCCCGTCACCAAAGATTGGAATCTCCTCCCCTTTCAGGGTCTTTTCTATGAAGATGGCTACTACTCCTCCCTCCTGATTGCTCTTCTGGAACGGCCCATAGGTGTTAAATGGCCTTAAAATAACAACCGGCAGCCCGTAGCCCCGATAATAGGATTCAACCAAATTTTCTCCGGCCAGCTTTGAACCGGCATAAGGAGAAGCAGGAGAGAGGGGATCATTTTCACTGATAGCCTTGTGTTCAGCCCGTGCATACACCATGCAGGTACTGACGTAAACAAACCGCGTGTCCGTCTTTCTCGCTTCCTCCAGAAGGTTGAAGGTTCCCACCACATCATTCTCAAAGGTCTCTTCAGGATTCTGAAGGCTTTCATGGACATTAATGCTTGCTGCCAAGTGGATGAGAAGGTCAAAGCCGGGCTTGCACAGCGATCGCAGGAGCTTCCGGTTACGGATATCACCCTCGATGAAGGTGAAGGATTCTTTCTCGCCTTCAAATTCAGCAATGTTCTCGCTGCTGCTGTTCGAGAGATTATCAAGCACTGAAACGGTCAGAGGAGTATGTGCCCGTTCCTGGAGCAACCGGCTGACCACCCATCTCCCGATAAAACCTGCTCCCCCCGTAACCAGGACTCTCATTTTATAAACCTCCGGTACCAGTCTGTTGTCCGCCTGAGGCCATCCTCCAGGGTGTATCCGGGCATCCACCCGGTAGACTGATGGATATCAGAATAATCCGCTGTGAGAGACAAAAGATCTGCAGAACGTCCTTTCTCAAAGAGAATGGGAGAAGGTGATCCAGTAATTTTCAGAATCATTTTAGCCAGATCGGTAATTGAGGTTTGTCTGCCGGTACCGATATTGAAAACCCTCCCAGCCAGCTCTGCCCCTTTCATGACAACCATGCAGTAGGCATGAACTGCATCTTTGACATATTGAAAATCACGAGTCTGC
>Ga0315275_10007478_pt1 | contig 10556 bp, 13 predicted proteins | sample YL17G03_0_MG_FD_205557 | JGI IMG/M metagenome (GOLD analysis project Ga0315275, IMG submission 205557) | Sediment microbial communities from Yellowstone Lake, YNP, Wyoming, USA - YL17G03_0 | ecosystem: Environmental > Aquatic > Freshwater > Lake > Sediment | place: USA: Wyoming | collected...
CTTCCAGAAAATTGCAGATGGGCGACGCGCAGGGAGAAGCAAAATAACCTCTCATCGAATCGAAGAATTACATTTAACGGTCTTACGCTAACGGTAACGCAATGGGCTGACAAAGTTGGCATGAGTAGGAGTTTTCTTTGGCAACGGCTATTTCGTGACGAATGGCCGATAAAGCGCGCATTGCAAAGATGAAACAAGTCTCGACAGCATTAAAACTGCACCTTGCGCTGCCGTCGCAGACGATGGCGACGTGCTGGCGCGCGGTGCTGGAGAACGGTAGCACCTACGGCTTCACCGATCACGACGCCAACCTCGTCGTGTCGGGCTGGTCCGGTGCCGATACGGTGCTGCACGGAACATACTTGGCGGGCAGCGGGTTCAACGCCAGCAGCATTGCGACCAGTGATGCGCTCAACGTAGACAACACCGACGCGCATGGCGTGCTGGTGTCGCCAGCGATTACCGACGCCGATCTGCGGGCGGGCCTGTGGGACTTCGCGCGCATCTACATCTTTCAAGTGAACTGGAACGACCTGACCATGGGGCCGCTGTATCAGCGCGTCGGCTGGTTGGGTGAAGTCACGACAGGCAGGACGACGTTCAAAGCTGAACTGCGTGGACTCATGCAGTTGTACACGCGCACGCTGGTGGAACTTACGTCGCCCATGTGCCGCGCCAATCTTGGCGACGTTCGGTGCAAGGTTGATCTGGTGAACGATTCTCCGCCGTTCACTGCGGGCGCGTCGGTGGACAGCGTGAACGCAGACAACCAGACGTTTTACTCGGCCGCGTTGACTGCGGCGGGGCCGAGTACCGGCGTGGCAATTACCGGAGTGTCAAACGCGAACCCCGGCGTGGTGACGCTGGCGAATGACAGCCTGCATTTGGTCGAGGGGCAAGCGGTCACGATATCGGGCGTGCTGGGCATGGAGGTTATCAACACTGTCACCATTGCGCGCAACCCTACCGCGACCACGTTTGAGTTGCGCATTGACACTTCGGATACCGGCGACTATCCGCCCTACACTTCGGGCGGCACCGTCACGCCGTTGGGCGGCGGGTCGGGGTATTACCAATTCGGCATCGTGACTTGGTTGACCGGCCTGAACGCGGGGCTGTCGATGGAGGTCAAGTCCTATGTGCCGGGACAAGTCACGCTCGCGCTGCCCATGCCCTACGCAATCTCGGACGGTTCGCCCATTGACACGTTCACCATCAGCGCCGGGTGCGACAAGTCGATGACGACCTGCAGAGACAGGTTCAACAACATCGTCAACTTCAGGGGTGAGCCATACCTGCCGGGCATAGACAAGATCATCCAAGTAGGAAGGCACACATGAACCGCGCTGCGGTGCTTGCAGAAGCGCGTAGCTGGCTCGGTACGCGCTGGCAGCATCAGGCCCGGAGCAAGGGCGTGGGGTGCGATTGCATCGGGTTTGTGGCGGGGGTCGCGCTCGCTGTCGGGCTGGACGACGCTACTCGGTTCTTCAGGGACATGGACACTGAGGGTTACGGGCGCGAACCGAATAGCACGATGCTGTTGCGGGTCTGCTTCAGATACCTCGACCCCATTGCGTTGAGCGACGCAGTACCCGGCGACATTCTGTTGATGAGGTTCAAAAGCGAGCCGCAGCACTTCGGGCTGTTATCGCAACGCGACCCTGACTACATGCTCCACGCCTACGCGCAGGCGCGCAAGGTTGTGGAGAACAGAATCGACGCGGTGTGGAAGTCGCGGATAGTGGGCGCGTGGAAATTCAGAGAGCTGGATGGCTAGTCTTGCGCTAGGCGTTGCTGGTGCCGCAATCGGTTCGTTCTTCGGGCCGTTGGGGACGAGCATCGGCTGGTCAGTGGGCGCGGCATTGGGCGGGGCGTTGTTTGCCAAAGGGCAGAGTGGCCCGCGCCTGTCAGACCTGCGAGTGCAGGGCAACAGTTACGGCGCACCGATCCCCATCGGGTACGGTACGATCCGAATTGCGGGCACTGTTATCTGGTCGACTGACCTTGTGGAGCATAAGGAGAAGTCAGGCGGCAAAGGCGGGCCGAAGATCACGACCTACACCTACACGGTATCGTGTGCCATTCAACTGTTGCAGACGAGCGCGATTGGCGGCGCGGGCACGCTGGTAGAGCGCCCTATCGTCGGAATCTTGCGTGTCTGGGCAGACAACCGCTTGATCTTCGGCGAGGGCTCGCCCGGCGACACGTTGCCTATGACGATCTACTACGGAGATGAAGGTCAGTTGCCGGACCCGACAATGGAAGCAGAGGAGGGCGTTGGCAACGTGCCAGCCTATCGTGGCACCGCTTACGTTGTGTTCACCGATTGGGCGCTGGCTGAGTTCGGGAACCGGATTCCAAACCTGACGTTTGAAGTCGTATGCAATGGCAAAATAGGTCTTGAGGTCTACGCCGAGTGGCCGGTCGATTTTAGCTTTCCAGAAGATCAATCAGTTTATAGTTACCCGTACCTGTTGAATGGTGTGGACTCGTCGGTGTCGGGGCAGATAACGATGCACCGCTATCGCGGCGGTCAGGACTATGTTGGTGTTGGATTCCCCGGCGATTTCGAATACTCGTACACCAGTCGCACGTTTGACTTGTTCGGCAATCTGCTTTCGTCGGTGGCGGAAACGAATACTGCTGTCCCGTACAACATCAACGGGTGGGACTTGTACGGCACCATCAACAACGGCATCGCGTACACGTCAGGACAAGTTCAACTTGTTTGCAATTCTGTCACCATCTACGTCAACACATTTCAATGGCTGAAGGACGGGGTGCAGACGTACACTCCGCCGGACCTGTGTTCATACGCGGATGGGGCTACTGTCAATCTAGGAATTTCGTCAGGGCCGATATACTGGGCCGACAACGTGTATGCAATTGCGGGAGGGATAGGGTTCCCGATACTCAGACGTTGGCCTGCGCCGGGTGGCGAATGTTACACCAAGGATTACGACGCATCATTCGATCTCAGCGACTACACCCACGACAGCGCAGTAGCGGGTGGAGGCGATCTTAATATTGGCGATGACGGCTACCTGTACTGTCGCGTAAGTTACTTTGGTGGCGCGGGTCCAGATCCTAGTGTGCTCGGAGGGTGGGGCATAAAGTTGCTCAAGTTCGACGCCGACTTGAATCTGATCGAGGCGCGTCTGAATACGGAGTTGGTAGGAGATGTGTTTGGCTATACGTTTGGGGTGCCCGGCTTCTCGTCTATGGTGGTCTATCGCGGGTACTACATCTCGCATAACAACTCGGGGCACTACAACCTTAATCCGCAGTATGTGCTGTGGCGGCTGAACGCTGACCACACTATGACGTTCGTGGACGAAATCGATCCGTTGCCCGTGTCGAACGGCGACAGCCCTCCGGCGTTTCAGTATGGAACGCAGTTGATCTACATCGGCAATGGATTCGCTGCGACGCGAGGCGGCATCATCAAGCTGGGCGGCGGCGGGATTACGTTGGGAGAAATCGTAGCCGATGTCTCGGACCGCTGCCGTTACACCACAGCGCAATACAACGTGTCAGAACTTACCGATGTGGTAAAGGGCTATGTGCTCGGGTCAAGGATGAACGGGCGTGCCGCAATCGACGTGCTGCGCCCAGTCTATCAGTTCGGCGCAGTTGAGTCTAACCAGACGGTGAAGTTCCGCAAGTGGACCGGCATCATCGATGCGGAGATTCCCGACGCTGATCTTGGCGCGCGTCCTGCGGGCGACGACCCTGTGGAACTGCTGGAGACTTCGCACGCGCTAGAGGCTGATCTTCCACGACAGATAGACGCGGTGTACATCAATATCGGCATGGACTATCAGGACGGGCACCAGCTACGGCAGCGTGAGGTTACGTCGTCGGAGTTGGATGTGACGGTAGCCATGCCTGTCGTGCTGATGGACGACGAGGCGTTGCGCGCGGCCGAGGTGCTGCTGTTCAACGCGTGGATAGAGCGCGACAGGTTCCACCTACAGTTGCCGCGCAAGTGGTCGCATCTGGAACCAACCGACGTTATCAGTGTACGCGGCAGGTCGATGAGGCTGACTGACAAGACGGAGGTTGGCTACACGCATCTGGAATTCGACGCGCTCGGCACCGTGGTTAACGTATTCGTCAACGCGCCCGCTGCGGTAGCGCCGATTGGATTCGTGCCGCAACCTACGCCTATACCAAACCATACGGACTTGCTACTGTTAGACATACCGCTGATCTCGGATGGCGATTTTACCAATGGGTTCTACGCTGCGGTGGCAGGGCGGTCGGCAAGCGGCTGGCCCGGTGCTGCGTTCATGAAGTCCATAGATGGAGGCGTCAACTACACCAACATCGACAACACTTCCGTGGCGTATGGGATCGGCACGGCGACGACGGTGCTAGGAACGTTCACTGGCGGCAACATCTTCGACGAAACCAACAGCGTAACGGTTCGCATGACGCTAGGCAGTCCTGAGTTGGTGAGTTCCAACACGTTGGGCGTACTAAACGGCGCGAATATGGCTGTGCTTGGCAGCGAGGTCATCCAGTTCCGCACCGCGACGCTGGTGGCTGCGCGCACCTACACATTGTCTGGGTTGCTGCGCGGGCGCCGGGGGTCGGATTCGTTCATCAGCACGCACGGGTATGAGGAACGATTCGCGCTGCTGCCCGTACATAACTTGGAGGGACAGGGCGGGGAACTCGGGCAGGCGCGGCAATACAAAGCGATCACGCTAGGGTCCACGCTTGCGAGCGAGTCGGCGCAGACGTTCACCAACACCGGCATCGCGTTGAAGTGTTATGCCCCGGTCCAGCTTGGTGGGGGACGAAATGGCGCGAGGGATGTTACGTTTACATGGGTGCGCCGCACGCGCATCGGCGGGTCGTGGCTCGACAACGTGGACAGTCCTCTATCGGAACCGCTGGAGTTTTACCTGTTAAGGATTTACTCCAACAGTTCGTATGCCACCGTACTGCGCGAGGTTGCTTCCTTTATTCAAGACTTTCCGGGCTACACCGTCGCGTTGCAAACGACTGACTTCGGATCGGCGCAGGCTTTGATTTATTTCGGCGTGCTACAGGTCGGCGCGTATGGTAACGGTTACGAGGCGCGGGGTTCGGTATGAGTAACCAAAACGTAAACCCCGGAGTCGGTACTATCGTTGTGTCGGGGAACGCGCCCAACGTATCACAGAGTCCACCTGTCGAAACGCTGGATCAGATCATCTCGACGCAGCACATTATCACCTTTAACGAACTCGCCAATGCGTGTTCGGCCGCTGTGCTTTACGGCGTGCGGCAATCAAAAACGAACGGCCTGAAGCTGACGCTGTACGGTGGGATGTTCAACGGCAGCGTCGGCCCAGTAGCAATAGCGGACACGTCGTTGGTACTGACGGCAAGCATGACCAATTACATTTACGCGGACACAGCGGGGTTGGTGCAAAAGACAACGACGCTACCAACTGGATGGCCGGGGCCGATCTTGGCAGGCTATCGCGCGTTGTATCAACTGTTAACGGGCGCGGACAGCATTACCAGCGGGACTTGCTACGTTGTTGGCGCGGGACAGCCGGGGCCAACCGGACCGCAGGGGGCTATAGGGCCGACGGGCGATGGTCTGTGGTTGGAGCGGCGCAGAATTTGGGCGATGGTCGGGGATAACTATAATTACGACACGAGTATGCCGAAAGGGTTTGACGCTACCCTACTTGGCAGCAACGGGAACCGAGCACTTGGATCAACGTCATGGACGGAGTCGGTGGGGAGACACTTACAAGCTACGGGCGCTATTACGAATACCTCGGCAGGCGCGTACTCGACGTTCAATCATTGTACTCGTGGTAGCGCAAGCGGGCGCGGCGGATTCAATGTGGAACTGCGCTGGACTATTGAAGTGTCAGAAACGAACAACGCCAACATGCGTTCGTTTTTTGGGCTATACGATACCAGTGTTGGAGCGCCTTCAGCATCAAGTGATCCTTCCGCCATCGTGAACATGATCGGCGTTGGGTGCGATTCTGGCGAGTCGGTGCTGACGCTCATGCATAACGATGCGTCAGGCACGGCGACCAAAACGACGATAACTTCGGACGACAGCCCTACGGTTAGCTTTTCCTCCAAAGGAATCGCGACCATCTATGAACTGAAGTTGTGGTGTGCTGCGAATGCATCATCGATCAGCTACACGCTAACGGATGTAGTTAACAGTCATTCAACCACCGGCAGTATCAGCAGCGATCTTCCTGCCAGCACCGCGTTTCTCGGTTGGATCATGTGGATCAATACTGGCGCCACGGCAACATCTGTTGCGCTTGGGCTTGTGCAGGCCGTTGCCAATTCGAGGTACTGAACCATGACCTATAACTCCACTATAGCCCTCGACCAGATCAGCGAGAGCCAAAGCGCCAAGGCTACAACTGCCAACGCGCTATTCTCCGCGATGTCTCCTGCTGCCTTGTGGGGCATCAAAGCATCCGTAACCTCTGGTCTGTCGTTCGGCCTGTATGGCGGAGTCATGAACATCGCTGGCGTTCCTACTGTTAAAACATCACAGACGGTTACGCTAACTGCATCCACAACAAACTACATTTACGCGACAAGCGCGGGCGTAGTGACAAAGACGACGAGCATACCGGCAGGTTGGCCGGGGCCGCTTGCTACGGGCGCCATCGCTCTCTATCAATTGGTCGTAGGTTCGGCGTCGATCACGAGCGGAATTAAGTACGTCACTGGCACGGGTTCGCAGGGGGCGACAGGGATCGAGGGGGCGCAAGGTCCGGCGGGCACGGAGTTAGCTGCGTCGCGCAAGCGCTTGTGGCAGCCGATAGGTGGGGGCAGTACAACGCTCACCTATTGGGGCTTCAGCCCAGTCACATTGGTAGGCACAGGTACCACAGCGCGCACGTTAGCTTCATCATCGCTGCGCGAGTCCATCCCCTACGTTGGGTATCCGACTGCTGCGGGCGCGGGGTCGAGCGCACAAGTGTATCCGGCGAACAATTGGTGTTATCTCGGGAACGCGGCCGGGCGCGGAGGGTTTACCTTTTCGATGCGCTTCTGTTTTGAAAGTGCCTCATCCCCGGCGCAGCAACGATGCTTTTTTGGGCTGTTCGATAAGGTGACAGGTTCTTTTGCCAATGCCGAGCCGGATACGTTTATCAACATCATCGGAGTAGGAGCGAAGGCGGCAGAGGCCAACTTGTCACTTCTCTACAACGATGGCTCCGGTACTGCTACCAAAACGCTGATTAACTCTGACGGATCGCCGACAGTTAATTTCCCGGCGAGGGCTACGGATAACGTCTACGAATTTACCATGACCACGGTGGCTAATTCCGGCATAGTGTCGTACTCACTTACCAACATCAATACGGGCGACATAGCAACAGGAACCATCAGCAGCAACCTCCCAAGTAATACTACCTTCCTGACGTGGGTAGCATGGATCAATAACGGAACCACAGCTAGTAGTGCGGCAATGGGTATAATGCAGGTAGTAGGGGAGGCGCGGTATTAGCATGGAAAAAATCGCAGAATTACTAGAGCAGGCGGAACGACCGCTTGAGCGTGCGTTGATTCTCATGCAGATGGAGCAGTCACGAACGACGGCGGCGCTCACTATCGTGATTGAAAAACTCTCGGCAAACTTGGAGCAGCATACAAACTCTTTCGCAGAGCACAGACGGGAGTTTGCCGCTTTGGACACAAAACTGGATAACCATATCATCGAGGAAGGCGGGATGCTGACGTGGGGCTTGCGCGTATTTTCAGCGACCTGCGGAGCGTTGGTCCTCATCGCCGGGCTGTTGGGTACGTTCATTGCGCGTTACATTTTGGATGTGAACGACAAACAACAGATAAGCATCGATATCAATTCCAACCGGCTAACTGCGCTGGAGACGCTGGCGAGAAAACTTATGGAACAACATTGAAACAGGTTGTCGATGTTTGTTGCGATTTGATGTCCGTGAGCAGCCCGTTCAACGACGCCGCATGGGTCGAAATACGTTTCGCTATCCCGCCGTGTGGGACTGTCGTTGGCGGCGGTGAACTCGCGTTTCGTATTCGCGCGTCCGATGCCGAGGACTGGATGACTGGCGAGAAGTTTTTCATGCACCTACGAAACTGAGGGGCTAAAATGCGAGCACTGATTGTGGTAGTGGCATTTGCACTGGCCGGGTGTCAAAGCATCTCTCCGAGCATGTCTGCGGAACAACTCAAGGCCATTTCTGCGGACAAAAACGCTAGCGTCGTGTGCTCTAAATTCGTGACTGCCGCTGGCACTGGAACCGTGGTTGTAGTGAACCTCGATCAATCTGTTATCAAAACTGGCACAGTCACGTCGTCAGCAGATTGCGTTGTGGCAATAACGACCGAAGCCCCTCCGCCGAAGCACGTCGCTCCATAACCAGAGGAGAATCCATGTACGTCAAATACGAAGTTCTACGCACGGGAGAAACGAAACCTGCTTTGTACACCGGCCGCCCCTTGTATCGCGTTCGTGCGCTCGTGGATCTTCGGGACGACGACAACGTGCTGTTCGTGAAAACTGGAGACGTTGGCGGCTGGGTTGAGAGTGAGAAAAACCTAAGTCAATTTGGACGCTGCTGGATTTTCAACGAAGCTGCGTGCTGGTATCACGGGTACGTGACAAACAACGCGCGGCTGTGTGACTATGCCGTGTGTTGGGCTGGCGCAGTGATCAGCGGTAACGCCCGCGTGTCGCAACGCGCTTCTGTGAACGGAACGACGCACGTTATCGATGATTCGAGGGTGAGCGGAAATGCGCGGGTCACTGCGGGCTCGCTGGTATTTGAGCGAGCGACGATCTCTGGCACCGCGCACCTGAGAATGAATTATCGCGTCGGCGGCGACACGTTTATCACCAGCGGAACTTATCCGCGATGATTATGGTAGCGCGGTCGATTGTGCGGGCTCATGTCTCCCCCAAGGTGCAAGCTCGCACGGTCGTCCGTCGCTGCCGCCCATCATGAAACACGACACTGCTTTCTACTGTAGTCTGCGTGAAATACTGCGCGCAATTCTGTGCTGCGGAGAACGCCTGCCGACCGCCAGAGTTGCGTTGCAAATTTGCGGTACAACCGTAACATTCAAAGGAGATTGGACAATGAAACTGCCTGATGATAAACACGTTTCCGCAACCGCGTCTTTCGTTGACGCGAAGGGCAACCCCTCGTCAGTTGATGGCCCTGCTGTGTGGGCAACCGATCGTGACGACATATTGATTGTCGTGGACAACGGAGACGGATCGGCCGACATTCTCCCCGTCGGGCCTATCGGATCCGCGCAGGTCACGTGCACAGTCGATGCCGACCTCGGCGATGGTATCGTGCCTATCGTGCTGTTCGGAACAGTTGAGGTTATCGCCGGTGCGACAATTGGCGGGGTCATCAATTTTGGCGAACCGCAGTAGTGAATGCGATGCTAGTACCGATCTTGTTCGCTCTGGCGCTGCCGGTTCATGCGGCGACGGTCACGATCCCGAGCGCCGGGGTGACGATCAATGTCGAGAACGCGGTGAATTGTGACGACGGATCTGCGCTGGTCTGCATCACAACGCTACAGAAGCAACGCGAATTTTTGCTTGGGTATTCGGATGATGATGCTTTTCTCGGTGCGACATATCGTGTGCTGTTGCACCGTGCGATTGACACCGCTGGGTTGGTGTATTACTCGAATCGACTGAGCGCGCACACGATAACGCGGAATGGTGTGATCGACAGCATCGTGGCGTCGCCAGAGTATTCGCAGTGACTTGGCAGTGCTGGTTCCGTGCAGTCCGCGCATCCTAGACAATACGCGGGAAGTGCGGGCCAGCACTAGCCAATCAGCGCCCGGATCGCGGCGTCGATCTGCTCTGCGCTAAAGTGCTCGCGCATGATGTCCGCTTGCGCTGCTGATTCGGCGTCCCATGCGACGGCCTCAGGGCAGGCGTTCATCTTGCGGAGTTGGTCAGCGAAGGTCATGGCTTCTCCAGTTTCTCCAATGCAGCGTCTAATGCTTCCTCTGTTGGCGCGTTCGGACTGTCCCTGTACGCCTTCGCCGCGTCGATCACGTCCAGCATGGCGATGATGCGCTTGGGATACGCTTCGTCGTGGAAGTCATCAAGGGCGTCCTGCCATACCTGCATCTTGACGGAGGACATTTTGCCGTGGTCTGATGGCTCGTGAGTGATTGCCGCCTGCGCCAGCCGTTCGAGGTCGGTGAGGGTCATGTCACTTCTCTGATTTGCTCTGGCCTTAGGCACGAACCGTCAAAGTTGATAACCGCATGGCCGAGGCATCGCGGGCACGTTTTCGCTGTCGGGCCATCGCTCCCCCATACATAGCCATCAGGACAGGATGGGCAGGGCTTGAGGCATACATCGTTGTCGCTTTCCATTCGCTCAACGTGCTTCATCACTTCTCCTTCGCGGCGTCCATGGCGGCGCTGAGTATGTTTGCAGGCCCGATAGAGTCGAAATCACACAGCGCGTGCGCCCGCCTGCACGCTGATAGAAGCGCCTTGATGCGCCCGTCCCGCTCGTCCCGCTCGGCCTCCAGCGCCTTGATCCG
>Ga0315275_10007479_pt1 | contig 10554 bp, 9 predicted proteins | sample YL17G03_0_MG_FD_205557 | JGI IMG/M metagenome (GOLD analysis project Ga0315275, IMG submission 205557) | Sediment microbial communities from Yellowstone Lake, YNP, Wyoming, USA - YL17G03_0 | ecosystem: Environmental > Aquatic > Freshwater > Lake > Sediment | place: USA: Wyoming | collected...
TCAACTTAGTAGTCAGGCGTCACAAAATCGAGCTCGTTTACTCCCCACGCAGCCTGGTAGGTTTGACGATGATCTCAACAGAATATTCCGCAGTCATCTGTTCATGGGTCAGATTCATTTGAGGTATATATTGGGTGTACTTCTTTTCGTATCCAGGATGAGGCTTCTTGTAATTGTAATTCAATTGGGCTTCGCCCTGGATGACAACCACATTATTACCCATTGTATCCACCCCCTGCAGGTTGAGGGTAACCTTCGGGTTATGTTTAATATTGCTTATACGATATGATCCTGGCTGGCTATAGACGATAATGGTTTCCCCATCCCAATAGAACCATACCGGATTAGGCTGCGCCACACCCGCGGGGGTGACTGTGGTCAGCCAGATCAATCTTCGTCTTGAAGTCGGTGGTTCACCTTTTTTCCAAATTCGGTTGTCAGATCGATCATATCCACTCCTTAGTCAGTTATATAAATACGTCGATTATCTATCAACATTATATCGTACAGGATTCGTTGAGTCTGGTTGGCTGACCACAAGACGAATAGATTTATCCAGGCTCGTTTAGGAATAAATCCAAAGGTCAACGAACGCGCTCGAACACAACCCAATCCCAAATTGAATAATTCAATACATACCTGGAGGCCACAAATTGCTGGAAAGCGGACATCCCCTCCAGTGCCAGTGGATCGCAATCTGCACATAAAGAATCAGAGGGATTCCCAAAATAGGGTAAACCGACTGAGGAGATAGGCTGGGCTACAATTAATGCCGGAGGATCAGCCTGCAACTCCTGCAGGAATTCACTAAATCCATTCGGACCATTGGGGGTCGGTGTAAATAAGTGTTGCAAGAAGATATAGCGTGTTGGCGAGCGCCGATGGGTGACAAAATTCATACTTGGATGACCTGCCCAGACCAGGACCGAATCAGAAGGTGAGCTGTGATCAATTATGTACTGCTCCAACTCGGTGGGCTGGTAAACCGTTAGATCAGGTGTAGAGAAGAAATCTCTCAGCTCTTGCAAGCTGGGTACCTCTTTCGCTGCAATTTCTAACCCGCCACCCAGAGCCACGATAAGGATCGCAGATAGAACCACCACCTGCAAGTTGCGCCCCAGATGGTCGTCTCGGAAGGATTGGCGCAGGTAATTCATCAGATAAAGCATTCCAATCACCATACCAGGCAGGAGCACCTGTAAGTAGTGACCAAAATTTTTACCCGAGGAAGCTAAGAATACGATATCCAGGATAATCGACAGAAATACCCCAGCCATAAACCATACCCGCGCCTGCTGAGGATCCATACGACCTGGAGTAAAGGCATCGTCCTCATTTTGTGCTGGTGTTTTGAGGGAAAATATCATGCGCCCGTATTGGAATAAAAAGATTCCAAACGCCATGCCAACCAGGATGGTGAGCGCAGCCATAGGCTGTTGGATGAGGAACATGCGCGCAGATCCATATAAACTCTGCAGGGAAAATCCTTCGCGGAGATAAGTAACATTATGCGTAAAGACGGCGAACCACAGCTCATAAAAATCCTGCTTCCAGATCCAATACAAACCGACCAGAGCCAGAGGTACAAAGATCGATACACCCAAAGTAGCCAGATCTATCAGCAAGGATTTGAGCTTGCGACGCCGTAGTTCCAGATACAAGACCATAAAACCAGCTGCCAACCCCACAGCAATGTAAGTGGGTTTAAGCAGGAAGCCAGCCGCGATGAGGACACCCAGTGCGATAAGCCAACGCTTTCTTCCAGAGCGGAGATAAGCCCAATAGGCACCCAAGGAAAGCACGACAGGCAATACCGCATAAGTTTCTGTAAAGTTACCACCCTGGAAGATATCCGGGTATAGCAGCACCAGCAGCAGGGTAAAGGCTCCCAGTGCTGCCAATCCTTTATGTTCGAAGATCAGGTTCAGTATAAGAAAAAATATTAAAATAGCAATCGTCATCCAGATAGCCTGGAACAGCCAGATGGCAAAGGGATTGGATCCACCGAGCCATATCGCAGCCGCATTAAGATAATATACACCGGGTGGTTTATTATCCCAGCAATCGCGGTACATCAACCCGCCATCACGGATGACTTGCCCACAGTAGGCGAAGGTCCCACTATCCGTGGACATATTTTTATAGCTGGGATTAACACCGATCTGGATGATGAAATTGACCAGCACTAATCCCAACACGATGAGGATGGTTAAGAAGGAGAATTTGCCTTGGGTGGACTTGCTGATTACTTTATGCATGCTTGAGGTGGTAAATCAGGTGCTAAGAGTAATGATGGCTTATCGAAGATAGTGCTTGAGACGAATACTATTAATATTACCAAATGTGTCGAGACTGACCCGCAAAGAAATCTCATCCAACAATGCATCCATAGCTTCCCAACACCATCCTACCAAACCTTTATTGTCGAATATTATAAACCCTCTAGAATAAATGCGTGATCAATACCCGCAAGCCGATGCTGATCAAGATGATCCCGCCCAAAATTTCCATCGATTTACCGAAGCGCAGCCCAAGCTGGTTGCCGAGCAGCAGGCCCATGAGTGACAGCACGGCAGACACCCCCCCGATGAGCAGCGCGGCCCAAAACACATTTACCTCCAGCAGCGCCAGGCTGAGCCCAACCGCCAGGGCATCGATGCTGGTGGCAACGCTCAACATCACCAGGGTCATCCCGCGTGAGGGATCGGGGATGGCAGGTTCTTCTCCGGCTTTTTGAAGCCCTCCACGGATCAAATGAAAACCCTCAGAGATTTTGAAGAATATTTCTACTCCGCATTCGATCGATCTAGAATAACGACGACCTTACATCCTTATAAATTGCATGTCCACTATTATCCACTTAATTTTGTACATGCAAAAATCATATCTTCCAAAGGTATTATGAAGCTAAAACCAAGGCTGTTTTTGGCTGTGGTATTGACTTTTCTTATTATAAGTATAATAATGCTTTCATTGACGATCCATATGCCATGGGTAATTCTCCACTAGAAAAACGTTTGAAAATGCCATATTGGGACAGCTGGTCTGCTAAATCTTTTTGGTGGGCCAGTTCAAGGGAACAGTAACCAGATGGCTCATCAAATCAGGATTGATGATGGTATTCCATTTATTATGCTCTGACGAGTAATGTTCAACAGTTATACAGTTTTACCGGTTGTGATTCTCAAGTTTTTGGTTGCGAATATGAATGCATCCATACCCACATCATCATACAGGGAGATTCAATATCTGAGAGGCAGGATGCATTAAGAAAGGAGAGTGTTGAGAATAGGAGAATGCCACAATCTGTAATGTTCAACATTGAGGAATTTCACTAAAACAATTTTGATAAGGAGAAACTAACATGGCAGAAATGGAAGCCCCTGCGGGGGCGAAAGACAAGAAACTTTATGCCCGTAAGAGCTCAGGCTTGGTTAGGACAATCGGAATTTTTGGCGCCATGGTGTTCGGCGTCCACTGCATAAGCCTCTCATCTTCAGGTCTGATCCCATTCTCTTGGGTAGCTGGCGTTTGGCCTGGCAGCAGCATCATCGGGGTACTATCTGTTGCGATGTTCTTCTGCCTATTTCACGCTTATACCTATTCTGTGATCGGTGCAACCATGCCGCGTTCAGCAGCTGACTATACCATGGCAAGCCGTACATTGAATGCACCACTGGCTTTTGCTGCGAGCTGGACGCTGGTGATCTTCAGTGCAATGGTAGCTGGCTCCCTAATTGCCTGGATCCCCAAGACCGCGATTCCAGTATTGTTCAGAGCCATGGGCATCATCTCAAACAATCCGGCTTTCACGAACTTTGCCAGCTGGTCCTCCACGCGCACCGGGATTATCGTTATCGGTACGATTTGTACGGTCATCACCTTCATCACCATGATCCTACCGACTCGCACCATCCTGCGCATTTTGGAGATTGGCTTCTTCCTGGGCTTAATCGCCTGGGCAATTCTATATTTCGAGCTGGGCGCAGTAGCCAAGGATGCCTTCCCAGCTGCATGGGATAAATTTATGGGGGCAGGTAGCTATGAAGGACGCATTGCCCTGGCACAAGCCAATGGCATGGTGATCAATCCAAATGTTGCCATCATGACGCTGGCTGGATTGATCATGGGATTCTGGATCTTCTATGGCTATTACATACCGACTTTCTTCGCTGGCGAGGTAAAGCAAGCTGAAAAAACACTTCTAGCTGGAAGCTGGTCCTCCCTGCTGGTAACCTGGGCAATCTTTGTGGTAGCTGCTTTACTCTTGCAACGCCTGGTGCCACTAGAATGGATCGCAGCTGAATCCTATCTAAGCAACGCTGGTGTAACAGATGCCAATCCAATGCCTTGGATCACCTTCTACGCAGGCATCCTGCGACCCAACTTAATTTTATTATGGGTCGTAGCGATTGCCTGGGTCTACACACTCATCAATCTGGCACAAACATATTTCTTCTATTGCAGCCGCATCATTTTCGCCTGGTCTTTTGATCGCCTGATCCCAGAGAAAGTCTGCTATATCCATCCCACACTGCACAGCCCAATCATCGCCATTACCATCATTACATTGATTGCAGAGGTGGGTGTGATCGATGCCGCTACGGGTGGGGTTATGGGTGCCCAGCTTAATTTCGTCTTCTTTGCTGTCTGTACTCAGCTTGTACCCGTTTTGGCGATTACGCTCTTGCCATTTACCAAACCCGACATATTTGAAAATGCCAGCGCCTTTGTCAAGCGCAGACTGGGAAAAATACCGGTTATCACCATCGTGGGTAGCATCACAATGACCTACCTGTTGTGGATGATCATTGCCTCCTTCCTCTACCCCGCCGTGGGTGGAAGAATTGGAGTAGGTACATTAGGCACCCTGGCAGGCTTTGTCATCAGCGGGATTATTGTGTTCTATATCGCTCGCTGGTATCGGCTCAAACAGGAAGGGATCGATATAAATTGGACCTTCCAATCGGTTCCGCCGGTATAATATTTTTTCACTCCTTATCCTTGACTGAACCGATATTTAATCTACATGGATAAGGAAAGGTCAGTGTTTCGGTGGGTTTCGACCCGCCGAAACACTGACAATTTATAACCAAAACTACATTGGAGTTCCTTGATGAAATTTGGTAAAACATCTCGATCTGGTAAAACTATTCGCATCGTCTACGGGTCTGATTTCCATGGTTCAGACGTAGTCTTTCGAAAATTCCTATCCGCCAGCATGCAGTATAAAGCCAACCTGCTGATCGTTGGTGGAGACGTCACAGGCAAAGCCATGGTGCCGGTGATCCATCAAGGACATGGGCGGTATACAGGAAGCTGGTTTGGAAAAGAAGAAACTGCCAGCACCCCACAAGAGCTAGAAAAGCTCAAGAAGAACATCAGCAATGTTGGTTTTTATCCCATTGTGCTCGAAAAAGAAGAACCCGAAGATCTGGAAAACCATCCTGACAAGATGGCATTTCGCTTTGAAACAGAGATGTGTCAGCGGGTTCGGGAATGGATGACCCTCGCCGAGGAAAAGCTAGTCCCACAGAATGCTACCTTATACTTCATGGCTGGCAACGACGACTTAACTTCGATCGATCAAGTGGTGAATGAGTTTCCGCATATCCGAAACCCCGATATGACACGCTTTGAGATCGATGGAGGCTATGAAATCGTTGGTTGCTCCAACGCTAATATGACTCCTTGGAACTGTGCCCGCGACATCGTAGAGTATGAGCTGGCGGGTATGCTGGATTTTCTGGCAGGCATGATCCAGCATCCCGAGCAGACCATTGCCGTCCTACATGTACCTCCATACGACTCCGGTCTGGATACTTGCCCTGAACTAGATAAGGACTTGAAGATAGTGACCGAAGGTGGTCAGGTGGTGATGAAATCTGCCGGATCAACCGCTGTGAAGACTTTCATTACTAATGTCCAACCGATGTTAAGTTTGCATGGTCACATTCATGAATCACCCGGGCACGTACGCATTAGGCGGACATTGGCAATCAATGCAGGCAGCGAGTATGCTGAGGGTATTATGAAAGCCGCGATCATTAACCTGGAAAATGGCAGCGTGAAGGGTCACCTTTTAATCTCTGGGTAGTAAACTACAGGCGTGAATATGGAAAAATACGGAGAAATATTAGAAGATTTTTACAGCGAACGCACGCGCATCCTGGATGCCTTAAAAGATAAACCCCATGAATATATCCTCATGCGACTGATCGGTGCCTTGGCTTTTCGCACCCACTGCCCGCAATTCGGTTACCTCCAGGATGACTTGGGTCGAAAATTTACCGATTTTGATTTTGCCTCATATCCGCGTTTTTCCAAGGGCATCATACATGTGCTCACCGAGCTGGGTTACAAAGAAGATAAACAAGTGACGCAACTGTTTGGGGAACGACGCATGCTCTTTCACGATCCAGCTTTCAACCGACATATTGATATTTTCTTTAATGTACTTGATTTCTGTCATCCCCTCTCTTTCGTCGGTCGTCTGGAAGTTGAAGAACAGACCTTACCGCTAGCAGAGCTTCTGCTGGAAAAGATGCAAATCGTACAGATCAACGAGAAAGATCAGATAGACACCCTGATGTTATTGAGGGAGCATCCCATTGGTAGTACAGACAACGAAACCATCAATACTACCATCATCGTCCGAGCTTTAGCTAATGATTGGGGTTACTGGCGAACAGTGACAGGAAATCTCAAGCTGCTAGAGGAAGCCTTGCTAAGGTATGATCGGCTGACTGAAGAAGATCATCAGGTTATCCGTGCACGCCTCCAAGAGCTGCAAGACAGGATTGATAACACCCCAAAATCTATACGCTGGAAAGCCAGATCACGGATTGGTGAAAAGGTCAAATGGTACAAAGATGTAGAAGAGCTGCACCGGTAACTGATTGGCAGCGGTGGATTAATTAGATTAATCTTTGGAGAATCGAATGAAATTAGTTGAAGATTTTATTGTTCCATGGGTAATGAGAGCGGAATCATATAGTGATAAACATATGGACATCGCCTGGGAAAATCCTCAGGTAATCCGCATGATGTCGAATGAAAACATGATCGCACCCTCACAAAAAGTACTGGATGCGATCATTGATGCTGCGAAGCTGGGTAACTTATATCCCGGCTCAGGTCCGAAACTAAGGCAAAAATTGGGACGAGCTGCCGGGTTGAGTGCCGATCATGTCGTTTTGGGTAATGGCTCAACAGATGTAATCAACTTTGTCGTGCATACCTTTGTTGGTCCCGGGGATGAGGTGATCATCTCCATCCCGACCTTTCCCATGTACGATGCCCGCGTGCGTATTACAGGTGGCATCTCCATCCAAGTGCCGATGACGGCAAATTTCTATTGGGATATGGAAGGTATTATTAAGGCTGTCACGCCCAAAACAAAGCTGATCTTCATCTGCTCACCCAATAACCCGACGGGTAATCAGATTTCCAAAGCTGACCTCCTACGCATCCTTGAATTAGGCATCCCCACATTCTTTGATGAAGCATATTTCGATCTTGAAGATCAAGTGATCAGCCGGGCACCGATGGTGGAGCAGTATCCCCACTTGATGATCAATCGCACTTTTTCAAAAGCATATGGTCTGGCAGGCTTTCGAATTGGTTACTTGTTATGTGATCCGAAGCTCGCCAGTTATTTCAATCGGGTTCGCATCCCGTGGAATGTAAGCTTGATCTCTATAGCCGCAGCCTTGGCAGGTTTTGAAGACGAGCATGACCAGAAGGCGAAACGGCAGAACGTAATCGATGGGCGGAACGCTATCTTTACCGAGGTCAATCAAATCAAAGGTCTACGGGCATATCCATCCGAAGGGAATTTCGTCCTGATCGATGCTAGCTCGCTTGGCATTAGCTCAGCAGAAATCCGTGAAAGGATCCAAGTCAAAGGCATCTTTATCCGTCCGATGAGCGGGCACAATATGCCACGTGGTTTTATCCGCGTTACTGTGGGGACCCCAGAACAAAACCACAAATTCATCCAAGCCTTCAAGGAACTGGTGGATGAAATCAACTCCATATAGTTTCATCGCTCTTCGCAGTGGAGGCATAATTTGAGCGTAAAAAAATTCATCCTCGCGCATGATACCGGCACAGGCGGTAACAAAGCTGTACTATGTGATCTACGTGGCCAGGTAATATACTCGGTATACCAGCCTTACGGATTATCTTACCCGCACCCCGAGTGGGTGGAACAAGACCCTGATGAATTATGGAATGCTGTTGCTGCCACGTCCCAACAGGTGATTCGGCAATCGGGGATTGATCCAGCAGAGATTTTAGGAGTTGGTGTTTCCGCACAGATGTGGAATACTCTGCCAGTTAATGAGATAGGCCAACCGCTGACACCTATGTTGAGTTGGCTGGATTTACGAAGTGTGAAGCAGGCAGATCGGATAGCTCAGAGTGATCTACCCGCACTAATCTTCCAGCACACAGGCAACATCCCAACTGCAAAAGACAGCATCCCAAAGATCTTATGGCTTAAAGAAGAGTTGCCTGAAGTTTGGAAGCAGACAGCCTTTCTTTTGGATTGTAAAGAATATATCCTGTTCAAGCTGACCGGTCGGATCGCTATCGATTGGGTGGGAGCATCGGTATATTTCCTGTTTAATCCATACACCAAACAATGGTCGCAAGAGGTGTGCAACGCACTGGAAATCCCTATCGAAAAATTACCACATGCATTCCCCTGCACCGATATCATTGGGGAGATCTCCGGGGAAGCTGCCAGACAAACCGGATTGGTGGCAGGTACACCGGTGGTTATCTGCGCTGGTGACGTGGCAGTAGCACAATCAGGCGCAGGTGCCAACCAGGAAGGCAAAGTTCATTTGTGCATTGGTACCGCTACCTGGATAGGTGTGTCAACCTCCACATTCCGCAACAACCCTCAAAAACCATTTTGGGGTCTAAACCACATTGACCCAAAGAAATATATAATCGCCGGAGAAATGGAAACCGGTGGTGGAGCGCTGATGTGGTTCCGCGACGCGCTTTGCACGGCAGAAAAGTTACAAGCCAGCGCTCTGGGTAAGTCGATCTATGACATGTTGGGTACCATGGCAGAAGCCACTCCGCACGGGGCGGATAAGCTGATCTTCTTGCCCTGGCTTTCAGGCGAACGTGCCCCTGTGTTGGACCACTATGCGCGTGGCGCCTTCGTCGGTATGGGCCTCAGCCACACCAAGGGGCACATGATTAGAGCGGTGATGGAGGGGGTGGCATATCATTTGCGCTGGATCTGCGAAGCCATGGAAACTGTCGGATTCCACATCGATGGCTTCAATGGCATTGGAGGTGGATGCAACAGCCCATTATGGGTGCAGATCATTAGCGATATAACCGGTCGACCTATAAGTGTGGTGAAAAACCACTTAGAAGCCGGAGCAGTCGGAGCAGCCTTGGCAGTGGCAGTTGGCATGGGGGTTTATTCCACCATGGATGAAATAGACCCATTGATCGAGATCAGTCGTGTGGTACATCCCGATGTGACTCACTGGAAGCGTTATGATGCCTTGTACCATGAATATCGCCAGCTCTATCAAGCCCTCACTCCCATCCATCAGAGGTTATATCAGGTACCATGAAAACGATCATTGACCACCAAAAAATCCGCCGGCGCGCCCGGCTTTCTAACCTGATGAGTATTGGTGGGTTGATCACCTTATTGGCAAGCGTACTCGTTCCCTTGTTCGTGCAGCGACTTGCCAATCTCTCCTTCCTTTTGATGGTTGTGGGTCTAGGGGTATCCATGGTCGGTATTTATTACGCCAACCGCTGGGTTAGACAGCCCCGCCCGGAAGACAAGCTGGACAAAAGCTTGAAATCACTCAACGATAGCTGCCATCTTTACCATTACCCCTCCCTGCCCTGTGACCATGTGCTGCTGAGCCCCAGTGCGGTGGTGATCTTGGAGACCGTCGGACTGGGTGGCGCTTTCAAATATCACAATGGAAAGTGGAAAGAGTCGATGACGATAGGCAGGGCTTTGCGTTATATCGTGGAGGAACACCTGGGTAATCCGATCAGAACAGCCAGGGAAACGGAGGGGTACTTAAAAAAGCAGTTTGAAAAACTGGAGTTATTAGAAGTACCCATTAAATCGGTCGTGGTATTCACAAACCCAGCGGTGCAGCTGGATATAGACAGTGCGTCAATTCCAGTGGTTAAAGTGGAGAAGTTACGCAAACACATCCAAACAGATACTCTCCGCCTGGAAGCTGACGTTTATACCAAATTAGACGATTATTTTACCAATTTAACCTCGAAGTCCTGATTCTATTGCGAATTGATGGGATTGGAATCCCCTACTACATGTAGCTCACATAAATAAATGCGTGATCAATACCCGCAAGCCGATGCTGAGCAAGATGATCCCGCCCAAAATTTCCATCGATTTACCGAAGCGCAGCCCAAGCTGGTTGCCGAGCAGCAGACCCACCAGTGACAGCACGGCAGACACCCCCCCGATGAGCAGCGCGGCCCAAAACACATTTACCTCCAGCAGCGCCAGGCTGAGCCCAACCGCCAGGG
>Ga0315275_10007480_pt1 | contig 10553 bp, 11 predicted proteins | sample YL17G03_0_MG_FD_205557 | JGI IMG/M metagenome (GOLD analysis project Ga0315275, IMG submission 205557) | Sediment microbial communities from Yellowstone Lake, YNP, Wyoming, USA - YL17G03_0 | ecosystem: Environmental > Aquatic > Freshwater > Lake > Sediment | place: USA: Wyoming | collected...
TTGAGCGTTTCTGTTTCAATCTCCTTGGAAAACAGATGAAGGCAAAACGGGATGCCTATGTGACACTGAGAAATGATCTCCTTTCAGCCCGGTTCAAAACACCCTTTGAAGTTTATCTCTCCACCGCTTATGTCAGTTCAATAATTGTCGGATTATCCGCAGCCCTCGTAATCGGGATTATCACCTGGGTTTTCCAACTCCCTATGCTTGTCAAGTACAACGGGGAAGTTCCTGAGATTCTGGTCGGACTTTCAGCATACAGCCTTGTGATTGGAACTATCGTCATCACGATCTTCTCCCTTTTGGTTTTCGGGGGACTCACCTATCTTGTATTCATGCTGTATCCCGGTCTCGAAGCAGGGAACCGGCGCAGGAACATCGACGCGAGCCTGCCGTATGCGATCAACTACATCACATCGATGTCCACTGCCGGTATCACTCCGGCAGAGGTGTTCCGGCTGCTTGGCAGCAGTACGATATATGGCCAAAGTGCAGTTGAGGCACGGTATATCGCGCGGGAAATAGATATTTTCGGGAGAGACTTAATCGATTCTCTCCGTCTGGTTTCATCAAGTACACCCAGCAGGCGCATGAAAGAATTTTTACAGGGAACGATGGCAAGTGTTGCGAGTGGAGGAAACATTACTGAATATTTCAGGACAAAAGCCGAGCAATACGCCCTGGAAAACCGGCAGACCCAGAAAATGTTCCTTGAAACCCTTGCACTTGTCTCTGAGTCCTATGTGACTGCCATGGTTGCAGGAACACTGTTCTTAATTATCCTCCAGTCGATTATGTCGGTGCTCTCCGGAGATAACAAGCCGATGTTTCTCTATGCAATTATCTACATCATGATTCCTCTGGGGAGTGTAATGTTCGTCATAATGATCAGTTCCATGACACCGGAGTCCTGAAATGGGAGTCAAAGATCACTTTAAAAACCTGGTCAACAGGGGAGCCGAAACCCCGCCTCCGCTCAAATCCACAGAATTGAGAGCCGTCGAATCGGATGTTGATGAGATTACCAGGAGTCTGGAGCATGAGCGGAGTACCCGGGAAGGAATGGGAAAATTCCTGAAACACCCGGTCCAGGTACTTACTGAAGAACCGATGAACATACTTATTGTCAGTGTTCCCCTTGCCCTCATCATCTTAATTGGTGGTTTTATCTCGATGGTGGCGTCATATGGACTCCAGGTCCTCTTCACTTCGACTGTCATTGATGATTTTATTGTCTTTGCTGTCCTGATCGCAATTGTTCCGGTGGCTTTTCTCGACTTTAAAGAACAATGGCGGATAAAAAGTCTGGAGAACGCACTCCCGAATTTCTTCCGTGATCTTGCCGGAATGAATGATTCCGGCATGACACTGCCCAATGCGGTGCACATTGTTGCCAGCGCCGAGTATTCAACGCTCACGCCACATATCAGAAAACTCGATCAGGATATGTCCTGGGGGTCAGGATTCGTTGAATCAATGTACAGGTTCGGCAAAGAACTGGGCACTCCCCTTGCTGACCGGAGTGTGGACCTGATAGCAAAGGCGAGTAAAGCCGGTGGTGATATCAGCGAGGTGCTCCGTGCAGCGGCGAAGGATACATTCGAAGTCGTAAATCTGGCCCAGGAACGTAGCAATAATATGTTGATCTACGTGATCATCGTGCTCGTTTCGTTTGCAGTATTCCTGTTTGTCATTGCAATCCTTGTCTCGACATTTTTAACAACTATGGCTACAGCTGGTGCTTCAGCAGCCTCTTCCGGTGCACGGGGATTTATAGGACAAATAGACCTTTTCGGGTACAAACGGCTCTTTTCGCATGCTGCTTTGCTTCAGGGATTCTTCTCCGGACTTGTAGCTGGCCAGATGGGAGAAGGCCGTCTTATTGCGGGCTTGAAGTATTCCGCAATAATGCTGTTTATTTCCTGGATAACTTTCAGATTCTTCATCTGATATTTTTTTTGCCGGCCGGGACCGGACTGGATTGAAACGAATTTTTCTGTCTTCTTCTCCCGAAAATTCAGGAGCATTCCCTCTCAGGGACTCTTGTCTTTGTCCATCATGTAATCAATGTATCCCGACTATCCTAAAAGTAAAAAGAAGAAAAATCTTACAGGAGACAAAATTATTTCCGGGGTAAATACCGGATTAAAAAATATCAGGAAATATTTTCTGTACTATAACCTTTCAGCGAGAGCAGTTCCTTGACCCGGTCGCGGTGATTGCCCTGCAACTCGATAGTGTTCCCTTTTACAGTACCGCCACAAGCCAGTTTACTTTTCATGTATTTTGAAAGATCTTCAAGATCGATATCACTTGGATCAAGTCCTTCGATAACCGTTACTTCCTTTCCATATCGGCGTTTGTTTACCTTGACATTGATCCTCTGCTGTTCCTTTGCTACCTCTTCACAAATACATAGTTCTTTAGGTAGTCCACACGTCGGGCAAATCCCACCAATCATTACATGTATTTTTAAGGTTCACGTTATTTATTACCTTGCATTGACTGAAGTATTGCCGGCTCATTCAGTATAAAAAGGAGTATTTCTGGGAAGATAAGACACTAATCCCGTGTAGGTACCAGGAGAATCTGCTTTTTATGATCCGAAAATCCACGTTAGTACTGGAATGTCCCTGTTCGTGGTGGGTTCAGCATCCCATGTTGGCAAGAGCGTAACCGTTGCAGCAATCTGTCGCTGCCTTTTCCGGCGTGGGATTGCAGTTGCACCCTTTAAGTCACAGAATATGAGCCTGAACTCCTATGTCACCCGTGATGGGGGCGAGATAGGTATGGCACAGGCAATGCAGGCAATTGCTGCCAAGGTAATTCCGGATACGGATATGAACCCTATACTTCTCAAGCCTAAAGGAGAATGCTTTTCACAAGTTGTGCTGCACGGGCATCCGTACAAAGATATTCATATTCAAGATTATTACAAAGAAACTCCGGAGCTTCTTAAAAAGGCACTTGAATCATTTGAACGGCTGAAATCTACGTATGGTCATGTGGTCGTGGAAGGTGCCGGGGGAGCTGCAGAACTGAACCTCTACGACAGGGACATAGCTAATACCCAGCTTGCAAAAATCCTCCGCATACCCATGATCCTCGTCGCTGATATTGAGCGGGGTGGGGTATTTGCCCAGATTTATGGGACGATCGAGCTCCTTCCTGATGATATCCGACCTCTTGTCAGAGGTATAATTATAAACAAGTTCCGGGGAGATCCGACAATTTTCATTCCCGGTATAAAAAAAATTGAGGAACTTACCGGTATTCCCGTGCTGGGAGTGGTTCCTTATTTCAGTATCCCCCTTCCCAGTGAGGATTCGCTTTCGATAGGAGATAAAAAAACAAAACAGGCAACAGTCAGAATTGCGGTGATCAGGCTTCCTAAAATTTCCAATTTCACGGATTTCGAGCTGCTCGAGCAGCATGCTGCGGTAGAATATGTTTTACCCGGGTGTTCCCTTACCGGGTATGATTGTGTCATCATTCCCGGCACTAAAAATACTATTGAAGATCTGACTACAATTTTCCGGACGGGAACAGATCGGGAAATACATGCAGTGAGAGAATGCGGCATCCCGATCATCGGGATTTGCGGGGGTTACCAGATGCTTGGAAAACAACTCATCGATGCCGGATTTGAGTCATGTGCAGGGACTTATGACGGATTGGGATTGCTTGATTGTATTACCAGATTTGAATCGTATGATAAAAATACATTCCAGGTGAGGCGGACTGCATGTTTAGTTCCTCCCATCCTGTCTGCAATGGGGGAGGTCAGAGGCTATGAAATTCATATGGGAGTCACCGAAACGGGTGACAACCATGAGGCCCTTGAAGGAGATGGCAGAGTGAGTGATGATGGTCTGGTCTTTGGCACCTATCTTCACGGGCTGTTTTTAAATCCGTCAGCAGTAAATGCGCTGCTCTCTTACCTGTACGCGAAGAAAGGATTATCCTTCGTATCATTACCGGCGGGCGATTCAGACCCCTATGACGCACTAGCGGATCTTTTTGAAGAATACGTCAATATGGATGCAATAACAGCGTTACTGACATCCTGAACAATCTTCTTTACAGTATGGAAACTGAAAAAAAAAATTAACTGATGAGGCTGGTTATGCTATGGAACCCTTCTCCCTGGCGGTCGGCGCATTTCACTGCTTCAGCCCTTGTGAAGTCAACCTTATCAGTCACCCTGCATTTCGAGCAGTATGCAAGTGACGGGGATTTTACAAAGGTACCCGCAATTCTGAATTCGCGGCAGTGAATGCAGAGCCCACAGTGTTCGAGCAGCTCTTTTTTTTCCGGGAGGCATTGCACTCTCCCCTTTATTGCCGGTATAATCCGATAATCTTCATCCATTGCCAACAGATCCTCTCATTATATTTCATTTTCCCCCTAATTATACCAGTCATGACCTGAATGTTTCAATAAAAACCCTCAAGACTTAAAACAGGGTTTTATCCCGCTTTTTCGTGCCACTTTAAAATGCGTCAATTCCTGTAAATACATACCCGTTGTCATAAGCGCCGGTGGGGGTATCGGAGCAGGCATTCATCCTTATCAGAAAGGTGGCTGTCATTTCATTGATGGAAAAAAAGAAATTTCACAGAGCCGGATTAAGCGATTTTATCAATAAAATCATGAAATAATTTCTGTTCAAAAAATATCCACCGTCCGGAATGTCATTCTATGCACTATAATTAAAACGATCCAGCACTAAATTTGTGCTATGAAGGTGTGCATAATGTGTGGTGGGGAAGGGACCAGGCTCCGCCCTCTTACATTCGAACGGCCTAAGCCCTGTATTCCTATTGTAAACCGCCCCTCTATCCAGCACCTGGTCTCACATCTCTCGAACATGGGATTTCGGGAAGTTGTCCTCACTCTTGGTTACATGGGTAATTCAATTGAGGAAGCACTTGGTGATGGTTCCCTTTTTGGTGTCGAGATCACCTATGTGCATGAGAAAACCAAGCTTGGAACCGCTGGCAGTGTGAAAAATGCCCAGCGCTATCTCGACGGACAGGATTTCCTGGTTGTTGGTGGAGACCATGTCACCGATCTGAATGTCCTTGAGTTTTACCGCATCCATCAAAAAGAAAAAGCCACCACGACTATCGGACTGATCTCCATAGATGACCCGGGTGAATATGGTATTGCTGAAATCGATGTAAATTACGAGATCAAACGCTTCAAGGAGAAACCGTCGCCCGGCGAGATTTTCTCCAATCTTGCAAGCACTGGTATGTATGTCTGCAGCCCGGAAGTTTTTGATCATATTCCTCAGGGTACAAAATACGATTTTGCCCGCGATCTTTTCCCCCGTATGATGGAGGAAGGATTTGTACTGAAAGGGTGGCTTGCCCGGGGTAACTGGACCGATGTGGGAAGCCCGCACTCGCTCCGCCAGGCTGAACGCTGGAAGTTACAGGATATTTCCTTCACTGACATCATTGGCAACCTGTCCATGCATGGAGCACAAATCCAGGGGCCGGTCCAGCTGGGTGATTCGATTACCCTTGGCAAGAATACCAAGGTTATCGGTCCGGTTGCCATCGGTCCGGGTACAACTATTGGTGATAATGTCCTGATCGGGCCCTACACAAGTATTGGTGACAGATGTATTCTCAGGAATAATGTGAAGGTTTTTTCATCATCTCTCTATAACCGGGTTGTTGTTGGTGCGAATAGTACTATATCAGGTAGTATAATTGACAACGACACGCATATTGGGGAACACTGCAGTATCGAAAACGATACGGTGATAGGTCCCCGTGTAGTCCTGCGCAACCGGGTAATAATTCACTCAAAGACCCGCCTGTGGCCGGAAGTAGTCGTAACCGATGGAACCGTAGTAAAAGAGCATGTATTGAATGAAAAATTTGACCTTCGATATGATGGTTCCTGAGTATTTTTGAACCACTAAAACGAAGCATAACTCCTCAGGACCGAGACGGAGAAACCAAAATTTTTACCAATATCTTTTTGCATTCTTAATTCCATGCAGATAAGTCCATGAAAGATTGTCTGAATTGCAGGGACAATCCCCTGCATATCAAGGTATATAGGTATCAGGATTCTGTCAGACCAGTGCGATTCTGACTTGATTTGCCCTCATTCTGGTGAAGATCTGATTATTTCAGCCTCTTAAAGGGATTCAGACTCTTTTTACCAGACGGTGCGTAATCGCAACTAGAGGGTGCCGGGCATAATCGAGTATCTGAACATCATCAAGTGTTTTTAAATTCATTGCATGGGCAGTCCGTTCCATGCCCAGTTCAATATCTTCCTTTATCTCGATAATATATGCATCAAGTGCCGTTATGCCGAGTTTTTTTGCCGCAATAGCACGGTGATGCCCATCAACAAGAATCGTCTTTCCAGGACGCTTCACGACAATAATCGGCTCAGCGAGCCCTTTCTTGATCTCGTACATCCGCCCTTCCAGTTCATCCTCATAGATCTTTGACTGGGTAGGCAGAAGATCTTTTACCGGGACTGTCCCCCGGCCCAGTTCAGGATCGACCCCATAGAGTTTCTTTAACGTGGTGATGAAATTGAAAACTTTTTCCGGAGAAACATGCTCGATCTGGGAGCGGATCACATCTGAATTGGATATAATTCCCAACAGCCGGTTTTTCTCGTCGACAACCGGAAGTTTCTGGATCCCGCTCCTGAAGATCACCCGTGCTGCATCATTAATGTCCATATCCGGATCAGCTACTATAAGATTATTGGACATCACCTGCCCGATAGGAGTTATCAACTGGACAAAAAGCAGGTCCCTGGCTGAAATATACCCGACCACAACCTCACCATCAATAACCGGGAATCCGTCGTGATGGGTCTTTTGTATTTTCTCTATAACATCCTTTACCGTCCCGCACAAATCGACACTGACGACATCATAGGTCATATAGTCCCTGACCTTTTTTTTATCCATCCCTAGACGTTTTAGTGAAAAGAGTACAAAAAGTCATCGGAAAAAAAAGCGGGGAGGGAAAAAATCAGTGTTATTTTATCTCTTTACGTGATTTTCGGAAGATTTTTTTCTTGGTGATCCCGACTCCAAGATACCTTTTTAAAACCGACCTTTTCCCCCCCCCATCAGTACATCTGCTGGCATTCTGACGAGGCGATGCATGGATCCGTGGACCCGCGCCCTCATATCACGGATTTCCTGTCGATTAATTGTAACCCACAACTTCTTTTTTACCCATCTTTTCATCAGATAAGATAACGTTAAGTTAGTATTTATTTCTGTTAAACTTTATTGTTATATCACCTGGAGCGGAATAGTTTATGACGGTTGGACTATGATGTAGTAAGGAGGAAAAAAAAGCATGGGTGAGAAGAAAAAGAAAGAAGTATCGACGAAACTATGGAAAAAGATCCTGATAGTGGGCGCCTGTGTACTTTTTGTCGTGCTCATGATAGTTTCGGGCATGGGTTCCGGGTGGTTAAGTATTTTTACTGTAGTCAAACCGGGCGACACCGTTGTAATTGACTATACGCTTTTTAATGCTGAAGGAAATCCCATCCTGACAACAGACCAGCAGGTATACGTAAAGACAGCGTCGACCAGCAGGGGGTTGGTATTGTCAAAACAGATCAGCATCACTGCCAACCAGACGCTGACCAGTTCTCTCTATCCGGTACAGATATATACTTCTGATAGCGGATGGAGTAAACAGTTTGCAATTTTCTCTCCAGAATATAATGCGATCAGTGCAGGTCTTGTTGGAATGAAAATCAATGAACAGAAACGGATCAGCATCCCTTCCGGTAATTCTATGACTCAGACCTGGTCAACAGATCAACTCCTGCTCAACAAGGTCAATATCAGCGACATCAGTATCGGCGATGTCCTGGCAATGGGTGTGTCAGACAATCCCGAAGCAGAAGTTACCAATACCTCAGCAATTACCTATATCCGTACCGGGCAAGTCACTCAAAAGACTCAGTCGGGTGTTGTTGTTGACTTTGGCTATCCCGTTGCTGATATCCGGATTGTTTCTATAAACAAGCGTTAGATAACCTCCACAAACTCTTTTAATTTCGCTCTCCATTGATTTTCATGGCAGTGCGTGTGATCTGTTTTTACCAGCCGGGTTGTATGGGTTGTATGGAACAGACCCCGATTAATGCTGAAGTTGCAAAATCCCTCAACATTACTATTGAGGAGCTCGATGCGACAAAAAATCCAGATTATATCAGGGAATTTCAGCTGAAGGTAACCCCAACGATCGTGATTCTTAAAGATGGGCTCGTCAGGGAACGGTTTGAAGGAGTTGTTCATACAGAGCAACTCATAGCCGCACTTAAAAAATATCTATAACCGGCAACCGTAGATCCGCTTGATCCGGTGGGCGACAGTTTTCCATCCCTCTTTTCTCATCAGCGGGCCATCACGCAGTTTAAGGTGCGAGACTTTGAATCTCTTTCCCGATGCGACATACATCTCACCTACCACAAACGGCTGCTCACCGTCACATTCCATATAAACCGGCGCTGTTTTTCTCCCATCATGGATAGAGATCTTTACAACTACCTGTTCTATCGTGCGGGTCCACAGCGCTGTGATATCGGGCGCTTTTGCCCGGTTGACCCGTTTCTCGCCGCTTTCAATGGATGTTACTTCGACCCCAAATGCCTCCTCACCGCACTCTGCAACGAGATGGTCCCCCACACTGCACTCGTCATCTTCCGCAAGCTCAATCCCACAGACAAGTGATGTCCCTTCCTTAGAGACAATTGCCTTGACCATGATTGACTGGGGTTCGGTTTCTTTTTTTATGCGCTGGTAATGACCGCAGGCAGTGCAGCGGACAAGCAGATCGCGGGATTCAGTGACCGTGTCGTGTTCGGTCTCGTCGTTGCACCCGGGGCAGTGAACGGTGATAAACATTGAATATGCATGGCAACCTTTACATGATAAAGCATGGAGGCTCAGGACATTGTGTATTGCCGGGGGCACCCGCTCGTTCTTGGCAGCCACCCGACAACTTTTGAAGTAACACGGGAGAATTACCTGACGAAAAATGGCAACTGCATTATCGGTATTGCGGCCGACAAAGGGTGCAGTGAGTTGTCACCCGCCTTCAAACGCGTGATTGCCCATGATGATGCCATTCTTTTCACCAGACTCTCCTGCGGCGGGGTAACGGTAGAAGTGAAGTCACGGGGGTCCTCGTTGCTGACCCTCGATCACCCGACCGACATGGTCTGGAGACATAGTTCCTTTATCTGTGGCCGGACAATCGGTATCGTGACTGATTACGTGGCGGCAACTCTGCCCAAACCACTCATCATGAACCTTATAAAAGGAAAAGAAATGATCGCTTTCCTGACCGCTATACGTCCCGGGAAAGGGTTGTAATCTTCACTTCTGCCTCGTTAAGAATTTCTTCGCACTGTTTCACGAGAGCTGCCCCCTGCTCGTAGAGCCGGATGCTCTCGTCGAGGTGGGTGTTCCCGTCTTCAATTTTTTCAATAATTTTTTTCAACTGCTCAACTTTGGTCTCATAGGTTTCATCCATGTTCCACACGCTCCACGGTCAAGTCACTTCTGCCGTCATAAAATCTGATGTTTATCTTGTCCCCTATATCGAGATCAGAAACACTTTTCACTATTTTACCTGCCTTCTCTGCCATGCAATACCCCCGTGAGAGTACTGCAAGAGGATTTCTTCCCTCAAGAGCTGTTCTCATACCTGCGAGGAGAAGGCGCTCACGCTCAAGCCGGGTGGTAAATGCCCTTTCGAGCCGGTCAGACAGATCTGCGATATTCTGTTTTCTCTCTTCCAGTTTCCTGGCAAACCTCATGGGTCGAAGACGATCACGAAGGTCGGTAATCTCTTCTTTTTCCCGTCCGATCCGTGTCTGCATGACCGAACTCATCACATTTTTCAGATCTTTTAACCGCGCAATCAAAATTTTCCTGTCCGGTACAACAAGTTCTGCCGCGGCAGAAGGCGTTGCCGCCCGCAGGTCTGCAGCAAGATCACTCAGTGTTACATCTACCTCATGGCCAATTGCACTCACGACCGGGACCGGGCATGAGACAATTGCCCGCACAACATCCGGATGATTAAAGGGGAACAAATCTTCAAAACTTCCCCCGCCACGGGCTACGATGATCACATCCACCATGCCCGCAAGGCAGGCGATTGCATACGCGATCTCCCGGTGTGCCTCTTCTCCCTGCACGGCGGTGGGTGAAATGATAATCTCCATTGGATAACGTCGCTCAACAACGGTCCTGATATCATGGATCACAGCACCAGTCTTTGATGTTACAACGCCAATTTTTGACGGGAACGAGGGAAGAGCTCGTTTGCGATCCAGGGTAAAACACCCCTCTGCAGCAAGCTCCTTTTTCCAACGCTCGATCAGCAGGAATTTCTCGCCGATGCCGGCTTTTTTTATCCTGGAAACCTGTAACTGGTATGACCCGTGCGGAGCATAGACCCTGACCGTCCCGGCCACTATGACCTCCATCCCCTCAGTGGGATCAAATGACAGATTTTCTGCATCAGATC
>Ga0315275_10007481_pt1 | contig 10553 bp, 9 predicted proteins | sample YL17G03_0_MG_FD_205557 | JGI IMG/M metagenome (GOLD analysis project Ga0315275, IMG submission 205557) | Sediment microbial communities from Yellowstone Lake, YNP, Wyoming, USA - YL17G03_0 | ecosystem: Environmental > Aquatic > Freshwater > Lake > Sediment | place: USA: Wyoming | collected...
GCCCGTCGCCGGCGAGAGCGACCAGTTGATGGTCGCGGTGCTCCCGGTGAGCGTGGCCGTGAAGGCCCTCGCGGCCCCACCCGCCGTGACCGTTGCCGTGGTCGGGCTCACCGTCAGCGTCGCCGCGCCGACCGGGTTCAGGGTGATCGTCGCGGTCGCCGTGAGAGTTCCCGCGGTGGCGGTGAGGGTGACGGTCGTCGCGCTCGCCACCGTCGCGGGCGGCGTGTAGCTCGTCGTGGTCCCGGTCGCCTGCGAGAGCGTGCCCGCCGTCGGCGAGAGCGACCAGTTGATGGTCGCGGTGCTCCCGGTGAGCGTGGCGGTGAACGGCGCCGCAGCGCCACCCGCAGTGACCGTTGCCGTGGCCGGGTTCACCGTCAGCGTCGGGGCTGGCGGGGGATTCACCGTGATGACAGCTGTCGCCGTGAGAGTTCCCGCGGTGGCGGTGAGGGTGACCGTCGTCGCGCTCGCCACCGTCGCGGGCGGCGTGTAGCTCGTCGTGATCCCGGTCGCCTGCGAGAGCGTGCCCGTCGCCGGCGAGAGCTACCAGTTGATGGTCGCGGTGCTCCCAGTGAGGGTGGCCGTGAAGGGCACCGCGACACCGCCCGCCGTGGCCGTGGCCGTGGTCGGGCTCACCGTCAGCGTCGGGGCAGGCGGGGGATTCACCGTGATGGTCGCGGTCGCCGTGTACGTCCCCGCGGTCGCGGTCAACGTGACCGTCGTCGCGCTCGCCACCGTCGCGGGCGGCGTGTAGGTGATGGTTGCTCCCGTCGTCGCGGATAGCGTGCCCGTCGTCGGCGAGAGCGACCAGTTGATGGTCGCGGTGCTCCCGGTGAGCGTGGCAGTGAACGCCGCCGAGGCGCCACCTGCCGCCACCGTCGCAGTGGTCGGGCTCACCGTGAGCCCGGGCGATGGACTCTTGCTCCCACTGTCGCAGCCCGCTGCCATCGCTAAGGCTGCGAGGAGCGCTGGCATGACCCGTATCCGTGTGCGCATGTTCGTCTCCCTGTTCCGCGTGGTACTCGGTTCCCGAGTTTACCGACAGCGGCGCGCGATTGTTCTGACCTCCTGCGGGGCGCTCCAGACGGGTACAGGAAGCCTTTCACCTGTTTCGGACTTGGCCGTCTTGCCAGCAAGATGCCGGCGAGCTCGTAGCGGCTGGCAGGCGCATCACTCCTAGGTTCGAGCCCGATGCTGAGGAGTTGCGGGACCTCCCTTGGTGGGGCGCTGGGACCCAGCTTGGCCGTGTCACGATCCGTGCGACCCATCATGGGGTCGCGGGGAATCGACGCCGCTCTCCCGCGGCACCATGACCCGAGATGCCGGAAATCCTCGAGGCGCCCCTGAACCTGAGCCTGCCCATCGGGCAGCCCCCGCACTGCCTTCTCGCCCAGACCCCGACCACCTGCGGCGCGGGGAGCAGGGCTACGCGGTTCCCGAGCCGGCCGAGCAGTAGGCCCGGGTGCGGTCGGTCCTGGATCTGGTGGCCGAGGGGAACGGGGGCTTCCGCAAGCTGCACTTCCTGGTCTTTCCCGAGGGAGGCCTGCCGCTCGCCCGCCTCGCCTGAGTGACCCAGGCCGGGGCGCATGGACTCCGCAGGTCCAGTTCCGGGGGACTCACCCGATCCCGCTGACGCAGTAGCGGATCGCGCGTTGTCGCCCTTCGGATCGGAACTGATCAAGGCGCTCCTCGGCGGTTTCGCAGCCGGGTTTGGACTCGTCGATCCAGATCACCGTCACGCCGGGGCTGCCCATCTCCTCCAGGCGCTGCAACCGTGCCATCAACCCGGAGGCGGTCACGGTGGCACCGGCCGCCGCAAGCACGGACTGGCGACGAACCGGAAATCTACCCGCAGTGAACGGGACCCGTCCAGCGCGTACTGGTAGAGTTGACCGTTGGGAACGCCGCTCCCCGTGGTCTGCCAGAGGCCGTTCCAGCATCGCGTGGGTGGCCGCCGGCGAGGTGGAATTCCGGGCGGCGAAGACGAGGACCGAGACCTTCTTCGCGGCGGGAGCCCATACCCGGAAGGTGGCGCTGCCGGTGCCGAGGTCGTATTTCGCGCCTAGCCTCGCATCCAGCTTCGGCGTCGGATACGAGATGGCGCCGCCCCCGGAGGAGGAGCAGGCCATCCAGAGCAGGAGGGCGCTCACGGCAACGCAGGGACTGAATCGGCTGGCTCTCATGGAGCTTTCATTGCAGTGGGGGCTTCGACCTCACGCAGCGTGAACTCCCGGAAGGCGTGCAGTAGGTCGCGGTGGATCTGCGCCTGCAGCCCGTGGCGCGGCCCCTCCCAGGACTCGTTGAACGAGCTGGGGCACGAGATCGTCGTCGCCGACCCCGGCCTGAACCGATGCACGGGACGAGGACCCGCCGCGAGCCTTGACCCCCCGGCTCCTTCCGGCGCAGGCTCGTCGCCCCATGGCATCCCGCAAGGCCCGCCGTCGCGGGGGCCCCTCGCCCGTCCACCCTGCTGCCGCCGCAGGTCGGCCCCCCGGTGCAGGCGCGAACCCTGCCCCGTCGTCCGGCCGCCGCCCTGGGCCGCCCGGGAAGGGCGCGCCGCCGCCGACGCCGTCGCGCGGACCGACCTCGGACGCGCTTCGCCGGGCCGCGCCGTGGCTGGCCCTCGCAGCGGTGCTCGCCGGCGCGGGGCTCGCTTACCGTCCGGCCCTTCACGGGGAGTTCCATTTCGACGACTGGGGCTCCATCCAGAACAACATGGCGCTGCGCGGGCCGGACGCGCTGCGGCTGCCGTCGCTGGTGGAGCTCCTGCGCCCGGCCCGGGCAGTCACCCAGCTCTCCTTCGCGCTCGACTACCGCGCCGCCGGGCTCGAGCCACTGCGCTACCACGTGGTGAGCCTGTTCCTGCACGTCGCTGCCGGCGTGCTCGCGTTCCTCTTCACTCGCCAGCTCCTGCGCCGCGCCGGCCACTTGCGGGCCTCGGCGCTGGCCGTCGTCGTCGCCGGCGCGTTCGCCCTGCACCCCATCCAGAGCCAGGCGGTTGCCTACGTGGCGCAGCGAGCCGAGGTGCTGAGCTCGCTCTTCTACCTGCTCTGCCTGCTCCTGCTCGACTCCGCCGCGGCCCGCCGCCGGACTCTCCGCGCGGGCGTGTCCTGGGCGGCCGCCGTCGCCTCCTGGCTCGTGGCGATGGGATCCAAGTCCATCGCCATCACCGCTCCGGCCGTCTTCGTCCTGGAGCAGGCGGTCGTGGCATCGGGCGGCGAGCGCGGCTCCGGGCCGCTGGCCCGGCGGTCGCTGCGTGCGCTGGTGCTCGCAGCCCCGTTGCTCCTCCTCGCCGCCTGGAGCGCGGTCCTGCACATGGGCGACTTCGCGTCGAATCCGGGGGCCGGAGTGGGCGTCGAGTCGGCGGCGCTGCCGACGGGGCGGTACTTCCTCAGCCAGCTGCGCGTCCAGTGGCTCTACCTGCGCCTGCTGGCCTGGCCCGACGGGCTCACCGTCGATCGTGACTTCACGGCGAGTCCCGGCCTGGATGCCGCATCGGCGCTGGCCGGCGCGGGGATCGTGGTGGCGCTGCTCTTCGCCGCGTGGCTGTGGCGCCGCGCCGAGCGCGCCCCGGGCGCCGCTCCCGCGGAGCGGCTGGCTGCCTTCGGCATCTTCTTCTGGTTCGTCGTGCTCGCGCCGACCTCCTCGGTGGTCCCGGTGGTCGACCTGGCGATGGAGCACCGCGTCTACCTCGCGTCGCTGGGCCCGATCCTGGCCCTGGTCGTCGGCGTCGACGCCGCCCTCCATCGCGCCGTCGCCCCACCCCGGGCCGCGCTCGCCGGAGCGGCGCTCGCCGCCGCCGTCCTCCTCGCCCTGGCCGTGATGCTGACGGGGCGCGCCCGGGTCTGGGCCACCGAGGAATCGCTGTGGCGCGACGCGGCGGCCAAGTACTCGAACAAACCCCGGATCCTCACGAACCTCGGGCTCGCCCTGCAGCACAAGGGAGACGTCCAGGGCGCGGAGGCCGCCTATCGCCGTGGCTGGGTGCTCGCGCAGACGCCGGCCGACGTCGTGCACCTCGCCCGGAACCTCGGTGCCCTGCTCACCATGGGCGGCCGCCATGCGGAGAGCCTGGTGGTCGTCGACCGCGGGCTCGAGGTGGCGCCCGAACATCCCGAGCTGCGCATGAACCGCGCCGTGGCGCTGGCGCAGATGGGCCGGTCAGAGGAGGCGCGCGCCGAGGCGCGCCGCGCGCTGGTCGTGGCCCCCGACGACCCGACCCTCCTCAACGCGTACGGGGAGATCCTCGCCTACCAGCGGAACTGGGCCGAGGCCCTGGCCGCGTTCCAGGCCGCCACCGCCCGGGACCCAGGCTCGCCCATCTACTTCACCCACCAGGCGCTTCCGCTGGCCGGGGTGGGGCGGAAGGCCGAGGGCTGCCAGGTCCTGCGCCAGGCGGCCGCGCGCTTCGGCGCGGAGCGCCTGCCCGCGGACGCCCCGCGCTGGAAGGCCGTCATTGGCTGCCCGCCGTAGCGGTCGTTCGCCACCTGGCGCGGTGAAGCATCTCGTCCGGAACGACCGAGGGGCCACGCGTCACCGCGCGACCCCTCAGGAACCTGGAGCGGGAAACCGGATTCGAACCGGCGACCCTCAGGCCGGGAACGGATTTCACTGAGAGTCTCGCAGGGTCCAGCGCCTTGCAAGCAGCTGGAATTCCTCGGGGACAGGTGAGGGATCCCGTCCAGCCGTCCCCTGGAACGCAGGTTCCTTTCGAGGATGTTGCCACGCCCGTGCCACGGAAAAACATGACGGTCAGTGCGGCCCTGGAGAGGTTCCTGACCGTCCGGGAGGCGGCCAGGAGCCGGTCGGCGGCAACGGTGACGCGGAGGCGTCAGTACGCCAGCAGGAAGTCCCTCAATGGCACCACCAGGAGCCGGTCATCCTCGAGGATCGTGGTCACGCGGGACACCAGCACCCCGCGCCGGCAGCGGTGCTGCTTCATGAAGGCGAAGAGCCCCCGAAAGTCCGCGTCGTCCAGCTTCCGCCGAAACTTCACCTCGATCGGGAGGACGTCGCCATCGGTCCGCTCGGCCACGAAGTCCACCTCCTGGAACGGCGACCGCCGGTCCGAGGGATCGGTGCGCTCCCGATAGAAGTGGACCGCCAGGTCGGTGTCGCGGATGACCGCCTGGACGACGGTCTCCACGAGCGGCCCGACCATCTCCGGCGGGGACTCCCAGAGCGACGGCGCGCCGCGGAAGATGGCGTTGCGGACGCCGAGGTCGGTGAGCGTGATCTTCACCGGCACGCGTGCCGTCTTGGCCTTGCCCAGCGGGAAGCGACGGAACTCACGGACCAGGAGCGCATCGGCGAGGTAGCGCAGGTAGCGCCCCACCGTGGGCTGGTTGGTGCGAAGGCCGGCCGCGTTGGCCTCCGCCGCAAGGTCGAGCTGGCTCACCTCCTGCCCGGTTCGCCGGGCCAGCGAGAGGTAGAGGTGGCGCAACAGCTGCGGCTGCTGGACGGGGAAGAGCTCCGGGATGTCCACTCCGAGAACGCGATCGAACACCGTCTCGATGAGGTAGTCGGCCCACCCGTCGGCGACGATCTCCCCGGAGTGGAGCCGGGGGTAGCCGCCCCGGAGGTAGTACCGGTCGAGCGCGCGGGCGAGGGGGCGGACGTTCTTCTCCGCGAACGAGTGCAGCTCGCGGAAGACCTCACGCGCGCCCGAGTCGAAGGTCGCGAGGAAGCGGAGCGGCGGAACCGGCGGCGAGAGCTCGGGGTGCCAGGCCTCCAGCACCTCGCGGAATGAGAAGGTGGGGAACTCGGTGGACTGGACTCGACCCGCCAGGCTCTCCCTCGTCCCCCGCGCCAAAAGGACGCTCGAGGAGCCGGTGATCACCATACGGGGCCGGGCGGTCTCCGCGAGGTGCTTCACCTCCTCGTTCCAGCGAGGGAGCTTGTGGACCTCGTCGAGGAGCAGGTAGCCGGGCGCGCCGTCGTCGAGCGCCCGGCCGCGGACGTTGGCCTCGTACCAGCGGATGAGGCCGAGCAGGCCGCCGGCCTCCCGCAGCGACTGGAGGTCGAAGCGAAGGAGCAGGATGTCGATGGGCCTGACGCCGTCAGCGAGGAGCGACTCGACGAGTTGCAGGATGGCAGTGGTCTTGCCGACCTGCCGAGGCCCGCGGATGACCTGGATGAGCGGCACGCGCTGGCGCATCCGCTCGGCCAGCAGCCGGGTCTGGCGGCGGAGGAACGGAGGAACCGCCGGGCGGACCGCGTGAGGCGGGCGCCACCAGGTGTTGAGGCCGTGCAGGAGCGCAGGGAGCTCCGGAGGGACCGGGGGAGGCGAGCGAGCGGGGCCGGGGGCCATGCCGAACAAGTTATACGTATATGTATAAGTCGTCCAGCCTCAGGCCCGGGATGCCGAGACCGAGGAACGCCGTGGTCGGCCAGGCGAACCGCAAGTGCCGGTGCATGTCGGGTAGCCCCGTGATACGAGCGAGAAATGTTCACGATCCGGTGCACGGCGAAGCTTCTCGCGCGCCTCCGGGCCGAGCCATCGCTCTACGAGGTGCCGCCGACGACTGCGCTCGGAGACTGGTACGCGACGCTCATCCACGCACCGAGGCTCCAGGTCGTCCTCTTCGTGAGCGAGCGAACACTGCGAGCGATGGAGCAGGCGCGCATCGGCAAGACCGCCAGCCGGCGCATCCTCGGGGCGATGAACGACTTCATCCGGATGAGCAAGAGCTACTCATGGCCGCCGACGTCCCTCACCGAGGTGCGTCGGATGTCGGGAGAGGCAATCGGTCCATGGCTGGACGCCGACGAGGCGCCGCCAAAGAGCTCCCGGACGCGGTCGGCTGGCTGAACCTGCTTGGGCCGGCTCGCGAACCTCGTTGCACCTCGCACGATCCGGGCGCTCATCCGTAACCTCGACCAGGACGTTCGCCCGGATGCGCCTGTCGCTTGCCTTGCCAGAAATCCCCCGGCACGACGCTCCTCCTCCTCGTGGCCCGCCTGCCGACCGCTCGATTCTGCTGCGCCGAGTGTGGAGCCGCTGGGCGGCACGCGGAATGCCCGTGGCGTTCCGAGTCAGCCTTGAACCAGGACCGCGAGGCTCCCGATCCGGTCCGGCCAGGCGGGCTACTTCGGCGTCGGAACCGTCACCTTCGGCCGGGAAGCGAAGGGCTTGATGCCCATCTTCGAGTAGATCTCCTCCGGGTAATAGACCGCGCCTCCCTTCATCACGAGGCGCACCTGCCGGATGGCGGAGATGTCCTTCGTCGGGTCGCCGGCCACGAGCATCAGGTCGGCGAGCTTGCCCTGCGCTATCGACCCGAGATCCTGGTCCCGGCCGAGGTAGCGGGCGCAACCGAGGGTCGCGAGCTGGAGGATCCGGCCGCTGGGAATCCCCGCCTGGGCCCAGATCTCGAGCTCGCTGTGCAGCGTGAATCCGGGCATGTCGTCCGTCCCCGGCACGAGCCGGATCCCCTCCCGGTCGAGGAGAGCCAGCGTCTTCAGGAGATTCCGCCAGGCGGCCTCGTAGGCGGCATACTGCTCCGGCTTCACGTCGAGAGCGGTGGTTCGCCGAGCACGCTGCACGGGTCCCGGCATGTGGTCGAGCCATGGCGCGTCGCTGGGCGTCGTCGTCCCGGGGCGCGACAGGAGCAACTGCTGGAAGACGGCGAGGGTCGGATCGTGGGTTGTGCCACGCTCCTTCATGAGCCTCAGCAGGCGCAGCACGGGCTCGCTCCCCAGGTCCACCGTTCCGAACCGCTCGCCCAGCGCGGTGAAGCGAAACGGGGTGCGGGTGTCGTCCTTGGGCCCGATGACGAAGCTAAGGACGAGCTGGTTGATGTGAGAGACCTCGTCGTAGCCGTCGCGCACGGCACGCTCGGAGGTCATGAACGCGGGCACGTGGCCGTTCACGCGCAGGCCGAGGCGATGGGCCTCCTCGGAGATGGGTTTCACCCAGTCCGGCGTCATCGAGTTGTAGATCTTGATGCCGATGAAGCCGTGGTCGGCGTACCAGCGCACCTTCTCGAGCGCCTCGTCGAGCCGGCCGACCGTGAATCCGCCTGACGCCGAGAACGGGCTGCGCCCCTCGAGGAAGCCGGACCGGGCGATCCGCGGTCCCAGGACCTCGCCCGCCTCGACCTGCCGGGTCAGCTCGAGAAGCACCGCGTTGTCGTTGCCGACGTCGCGGACGGAGGTCACTCCGGCGGCGAGGTTCAAGGGACCGCCCCATGCGCCGACGTGCGAGTGCATGTCGTTCAGGCCGGGCAGGATCGTGCCGCCGCCGCCTTCGATGACCACGGCCCCGGGGGGCGGGGCCCCGGTCCGGATGCCGGCAATCCGGTCCCCGAACACGACGACGTTCGTGAGGGGGCCGACCGTGGCAGCCACCGAGTCGAAGACCCGGACGTTGACGATGTACACCGGCCGGTCGAAGCGGTGGGTCAGGGTGCGAGTGAGCCGGCCGAGCAACTCCTGGTTGATCGTCTGGGCCAGGCGCGAAAGCGCCTCGAACTCACCCGCGAGCTGCTCCGCCACGAGGACGTAGCCCGCGCCGATGAACCCGAGCAGATGTCGCTTCCCATCGGCCAGGACGAAGGTGGGCTGCACGTCGAGCCCCCAGAGGGCGTAGACGGTGGCCTCCACGCCTGCGCTCTCCGGACCGATCCGGACGTCCCTCACCCTCTCGACGAGAGCCTCGCCGGCTGGCAGCACGGGAAGCCGCCCGCCCGGCGCAGCGAGGAGCAACCGCAGCATGAGGCCCAGATTCCAGGGGCTCGAGTTGTTGGGGAGGTAGAGAGGAGCGCCCGTCACTTCCAGGCCGCCGGAGTCATCCAGCGAGGTCCAGGTGGCCCGCGTGCCGCGCAGTTCGAAGGCCTCCTTCACGGGGGCTCCGGCGTCCGACGTCCCTTCGAGGGTCCAGCGTCGAGGGACGCCATCCGAGCCCAGGTCGATCTCCTCCTTCAACTTTGGCCCGCGACCGTTGTCGTCCACTCGCCAGTCGACGCTCACACGTGCTCCCGCCGTGGAGACGACCATGGTCCCGATACGGCTGCCGCTGGCGATGAAGGCATACCGCTAGACGGCCGGGACCGTCTCCGGAGCGGCGGTGCTTGCGAGCGAGGGAAGGACGGCGAGTGCGAGTCCGACGACTGCGCGGAGCAGGCAAGGCATCGTGACCTCCTGAGACCGGGCGGAGCGAGGTCCTGGTGCGGGTCGATTGGTTCGACTGAGGGTGTGATCCTGTCACACATCTGGAGGGGCGGCCAGCGGTGGCCCCGGCGAGGATGCGAACGACGACGTCATCGCCATTCGCGGATGGAAGATTCAAACCGCCTTTCGACTCGGGTAACCGCAGGCTGGCTACCACCTCGACCGTGGTGGCTCGAAAGCCCCACAATACCCCGGACGGGGAGGTCACGGAGGTGCGGATCGCGACGACGCGGGAGCGGTTCGGGGAGGTGCTGGGCGACCGCCCGCGGGCCAGGGTGCTCATCGAGACGTCCACGGAGAGCGAGTGGGGCGCGAGGTTCCTGGGGGAACTGGGCCACGAGCTCATCGTCGCCGCCCCGGGCTTCGCGCCGATGTACGGGATGAGGATCAGGCGGGTGAAGACGGACCTCCGGGACGCTCGGGCGCTGGCCGAGGCGTGCAGGAGCGGGACCTACAGGCTGGCGCACCGGCGGTCGGAGCAGCAGCGCCGCGTGACGACCAAGCTGGTGGTGCGAGAGGCGCTGGTGCGGAGTCGGACGAGCTTCATCTCGGTGGTGCGGGCGCTCCTGCGCAACGACGGGCTGCGCGTGCCTACAGGGTCGGCGGAGCACTTCCCGGAACGTGTCTCGAAGATGGGGCTGCCGGGGTGGCTGCAGAGCGAGGTGGCGCCACTCCTGGCCGCCATCGTGAAGGTGAACGAGCAGCTGGCCTGGTGCGACGCGGCCGTGGAGCACGCGACGAAGAACGACCCCGCGGTTGCGTTGCTGCGGACGGCGCCGAGGATCGGGCCGGTGACGGCGGCGGCGTTCCGGGCGGTGGTCGACAACGTGGAGCGCTTCCGCGGGCCACACCAGCTGGCGGCCTACCTCGGGCTGGTACCGCGGGAGAAGAGCTCGGGCGAGAAGCAGCACCGCGGGAGGATCACGCGGGCCGGGGACTCCCGGACGAGGTGCCTGCTCGTGCAGGCGTCGCAGCGCATCCGCTACAGCAGGGTCCCCGAGACCCTCGGATTGCGGATGTGGGCCAAACGAATCGAGGTGCGACGCGGGAAGGCGGTGGCGACGGTGGCGCTGGCACGCAAACTTGCCGGGATCCTCTTCGCGATGCTCCGCGACGGGACGCCATTTGACCCCGGCAAGCAGGTCGGCGTGCAGGCGGCACTGGCCGCATGAAAGGAGAGACGAGCCCGGCCTGGTGAACCGGGCGGTTGATTTCGAGGGTTCGAGTCTTGGTGAGCTGAGCGCGTGAATTTCCTTGGTCGAGGTCCACGACCGTCGGGTAGATGGGTATCCGCTGCACGGAGCCCGTCTTGAGGACGTGAGGGGTTCGCCGCAAAGTGCGGGGCATGGCGGATGAGGCGACGTGGGCGGGGCGGGTGGCGGAGT
>Ga0315275_10007483_pt1 | contig 10553 bp, 9 predicted proteins | sample YL17G03_0_MG_FD_205557 | JGI IMG/M metagenome (GOLD analysis project Ga0315275, IMG submission 205557) | Sediment microbial communities from Yellowstone Lake, YNP, Wyoming, USA - YL17G03_0 | ecosystem: Environmental > Aquatic > Freshwater > Lake > Sediment | place: USA: Wyoming | collected...
GTAGATTTGAGCACCACAGTTTATGATAAGTCTACTGTGAGACTTTCAAGCGGTTACATGACGGTAACGCCAATAGCATGCCCGCAGGAAATGATTGATAACGATAATGTAGACGCATGTTTTGCAATACCTCAATTTACAGGGAATTTTGCAACGCTTCAACTTATCGGAACGGCTGTTTCAACACCTTCAAACAACGACATCTTAGTTTACTTTGAGGATGTTGCATCAATACATGACGGACTTGGTTACAGGTATGCCACACATTCGGGCACGACTAACAAGGGCGTCACGCAGGATGTTATAACAATTGATGTTGCGTAAAATCGCAACATTTTTTTTATTTTTTATTTTGAAAAATAAAACAATATGGAGATGATATAGAATGGACAAAAAAGGAAAAGCAGGCTCATCTGCCTTAGTGTGGGTGATGGGTCTTGGAGTAGCAGTTATTTTTGTTGCTGTCATTTATGCTTTATTTTTTCATGGCACTCAGCAATCGTTTGTTGCAATTACAGGCAATGCACCCACTGGTGCTTGTGAGGACTTTCAAGGTCTGACGACTGCAAACATGAATATCGCAGTTCTGAATTCAAAGAACACTTCAAGTGGTAACATAGAATACTTGAATGCGCCAGTTGATTTTGTTTCCAACGGAGCAACTTTGAGTTCTGGCACGACAGCCAAAGGAGCAACACTGACTTATACCACACTTGCAGTGAATCCCTGTCAGACAGGAGAATTGTGGGTATTAAGTAACGCCACTGTGAACGGAGACAATATGCCCGCAAACAGCAACAGCAAAAATGGCAATTGGGTTTTCTCAGCAACAGATGCCTCTGGAAAGGTTTATGGGGATGTCTCGAAGGCTTCACGCCTGAACTTCAAGGTCAGGCTCGCAGGAAGCGGAACAAACATCACTTCGTCTGATGCCAAGTCAAATCCAACCTCAGCAAACTTATCGCTTGCAGTTGGGCAGTTCGCTTATGAAATTGAGCCTTCACTCGCAAGTGGAGCTGGAACTGCATGGGGAACAGCAAAGAAAGGCGGAATTGTCGGCGTAGATTTGAGCACCACAGTTTATGATAAGTCTACTGTGAGACTTTCAAGCGGTTACATGACGGTAACGCCAATAGCATGTCCGCAGGAAATGATTGATAACGATAATGTAGACGCATGTTTTGCAATACCGCAATTCACTGGAAACTTCGCAACTTTGGATTTAATTGGAACTGCTGTCACTCAGCCTCAGATAGCGAATGATATTCTCGTTTATTTCGAGGATGTTCAGCCAGTTCATTCGGGTAGCGGATATTCTTACGCAACCCATGTTGGAACTTCCAATAAAGGCGTTGCACAAGATGTCATAACAATTGATGTCGGTGCGACATAAATTATTTTTTATTTTTTTTCTTTTTTTTTTGAAAACATTTAAATAGATTGCTTTCTTTTTCTGTAACTATGACTGATAAAGGATTCAATCGGTTACTATGGATAACATTTGTATTGCTTTTAGTGCCTTTATTCGGAGCATTCTTGGCATGGGCATTCATAATGGCTCTTGGCAAAATATTGGCTTTCATTATTTTTTTGGGTTTTTTCATTTTCATATTTCTTTTGGCATTATGGCTTTGGCTGGTGAAAATGTGAACAAAAAGGCGCAGGCTGGAGTTATACTCTTTGTTATAATCGCAATCTTGATTGTGGTCGGTATAGGGCTTTTAGCATGGAAATTGATGCCCAAAGGTCAGCAACAGGTTAATACAACGCCCCCCGACCAACGCATTTCCTATGGTGATGTTTTCTTCAAATTAGTAGACGAGAAGGGCGACCAAATCATCGCCAAATATGAAATAGTGCGTTCCGATGGTATTGTGATAGCCTCTGGAATCACGCTTGGCAAAACCGTAGAGCAATTAAAAAACCTGTCCTCAAATTACACTTACACTCTACTCGCTGTCTCCGATGACAAATATGCAGGCATTGCCAATTTTGGATATAATGATTCCAATGTCAGGCTCACATTAAGGGCTCTTGGAATTCCAATGATGAGAACGCAGAAAGTTCAGGATGACAAATATTATTTGCAGATAAATCCGAATCCTCTAATAAAATCCGCATTACTTTGTGAAGCGCATGGGAAAAATATTATCAATGTCTTTCTGCTCGATGTGAATGACAAGCAGATTCCCTTCACGACAATACCTGACCGCCTTGCAACCAAAATAGACCGTTGCTTCCCTATTGGAACGATTGACAACAGCACAGCAGACTTCACAATCTATTTCACATCATATCCTCTGGAATCTGGCGATAAAATCAGTTTTCTTCTTGTAGATTCAGATTATTCCGTTGATGACAGCAGTCTGCTCATGCGGGATAGCTTCGGGGGCGTAGATTTGGGCATCCCTGATTTCTGGCAGGACTTGGAGTTGAAATAATATTGGTATGCAATCTATGCGAATCAAAGGAGCAATCAACTTTATTTAAAGTTGGAGACCGCAACTTGGTTAAATGCAGTTGTGGCTTTATATTTTTAGACCCTATTCCAGAAGAAGCTACATTAAAAAACTATTATGATAATCTGCCAAATCCCCCGCAATTAGATGCTTCTCCAATAGAATATGAAAAGAGCATGGAAAGAATAAACTTGGCAGAGAGGTCATTGGATAAACCTTGTCGGAAATGGAGAATATTGGATGTTGGCTCTGGCAGTAGCAATTTTCTTTCCATAGCAAAAGCGAGAGGCTGGGATGCTTATTCTCTTGAAATAAGGGAAGATGCAAAGACGCTGATGAGAAAAGAGGGAATAAAAGTTATAGATAATATTCCCAACATTTTTTTTGATGCAATAACATTGAATCAGGTATTAGAGCATTTGCCAAATCCGTTGGAAAATCTGAAAATATATCACAGGAAATTAGTTACAAATGGCATTATGATTGTTGAAGTTCCAAACATTGACAGCTTGGGTATTAAATTATTAAAAGACAAGTGGTATTTCATAAAGAATCCTGAGCACATATCTTATTTCTCAGAGGACACATTGATATTGATGCTCGAAAAGGCGGGATTTGAAATAATTAAAGCTGAATTCTTGGGAGCTACGCTTGTGACTGATTTTGCATCATCAAGCCAATCAAATGCAAAAATTATTTTTAATTTTTATAGGAATTTTAAAGGCATTATAAATCCGTTTATTGGGCTGTTTAATAAAACAAGATTCAGCGATACATTGAGGGTGGTGGCTCAAAAATGAGGTTAAGCTGGTTGATTATTCTGGTTATATTGATTTCATCCTTAATCAATATCGGATGCGAAAGCACTTACAGCAATTGCATTCAATTCTGCAAAGAAAAATATACAGGAAGCAATTACACACGATGCACAACGCAGTGCCAAGAAATAAGTCCAGAGGGAGAATATGCCACGAAAAAAACCTAAAAAACAGGAAATTATAGACAGGATGAAAGTGAGAATGTGCAGGCAGGGGGATTATCCCATATTCGTAAGCGACAAATGACTATCAATAGATTTTTGATGATGCTCTTTGGAACTCTTTTTAATTTTATTTTATTATTTTTATTATTGTGTTTAAATAATATTTATATGGGCGGATTCATGGGCATAAAGCTGGATTTTGTCAAATGGTTTCTCCTGATATTTGTAATCTTGCACCAGTTGTTTATATTGATAATTCTGCCGAATATTAAGGACATGAAGGCATTTTGCGCCAATATTTTATTATCGGCAGTCAGTTTATTATTGGTCTTGTTTGTTGTGGAAATTATATTGCATACCGCAGATAAATCCGAAAGCAATTCAACATGCAGTGAGATATTTCACCATTCAAGGATTCCCAACACTTCAAGCATTTATTCAAATTTCGCAGAGGAATATACGATTCATTATGACATAAACAGCAGGGGATTCAGGGATAGAGAATACAATCTGACCAAATGTGCAGGCTGTTATAGGATAATTGCTGTCGGAGATTCTTTCACAGATGGCATGGGGGTCGAAGAGAATGATTCATTTCCAAAACTTTTAGAAGCAAAGCTGAATAAAACAGAAGTGATTAATGCGGGGCTTCCCTCTAACAGCGCAGTGTTGGAATATCTGGAAATAAAATATAATCTGACTAAATTAAAGCCAGATATGATTATGCTCAATTTCGACATAGGCGATGTGATTCAGGATATGAATTATTTAAAGTATGGCGTGTTCTCTGGCAATGAATTAATTGCTGTGAATGGATGCCAAGAGAAAAAATCGAAGCCATTTGAAATAAAAACTATCACGCTATTGAATGATGTCGCCAACAAACTTATTGTGGTCTTTAAAATAGAGCAGAAGCCAGCAAGAATAACTCGCATCGAAGATGATACTTTAAGGGTAATCAGGTATGAATATTTGAATGATACTGTCGTTAATCAGGACTGGAATGTCACTCTGGGTTATCTGTTGAAAATAAATGAGCTGTGCAAAAAGAACAACATAACTTTCGTCATAAATACCTATGCTTGGGCTTTGCAGATAAAACCTTATGACTGGAAAGAAGGGAGATTGACTTTTGGCTTTGAAGTCGGAAAGACATATTCCTTAGACCCTCAGAACAGAATAAAGAGATTCTGCCAAGAAAACAACATAACCTGCTTAGACCTGACGCCCTATTTCAATGAATCAACAGCCAAGAATTACTACGATTATGATATGCACTGGACTAAAAGCGGGCAGAAATTGGCTTCGGAGATTATATATAGTTCACTTCAAACATCCCAAAAACAATAAATTTAATTCATCTTTCCAGTATAATTTTATTGAGACATCCCGCCAAATCTTTATTGATTTGATGCTCCCAAAATCTCAAAACAACATAACCCGCTTCTGTTAATTTTCTATTAACCTTCTTATCTTGCTTCTTGCCTCTTTCCATATTGTGCCAATAATCACCATCAGCGAAAATGCAGATGTTAGGCTCAATAAAAATATCAGGCTGTCCTATAATTAGCTCATGCTTCCTGAACTGGATTCCATGCTCAGACAATGCTTTTTGCAACTTGACTTCAATGGATGTATCTTTGAAAGGAATTATTTGATGCAATCTTGCTTTTTTGAGTTTTTCTTTTGTTTTATCTGATAATATTCTTCCTAAACAATTTTGATTTCCCAATCCATATTTATTTCCCAGCATTCTTTTTCTCACCTCTCTTTTCCAAACTCTTCTTTTACTTCCATGTCCATGAATAAAATCTGGAACACCAATACAATGATATTTATGATGCTTCAAGATTTTTATTTTTCCCCCACATCCGCACTTACAAAAATATTTCTTTTTATAGAAATATTTTCTTCTATTAGGGTTATCTTTCCCTATTTTTACTTTACTTTGTAATCTTCTTGTTTTTGGAGAGACTATCCTTCCTAACATTTTTTCTCTCATCATTTTCTTCCAAGCAGGCGTATGTCTCAGTAATTTCATTTTTCTGATTGTTTCGGGAGTATGTTTATACCCTTTTGCATATTTATTTCCTAACATTCTTAATCTATCTTTTTGCTTTGCTTCTGCTGACCGCTTTTTGCCTGAATTTCCTTTGCTGATTTTTTCTTTTGTTTTATCGGAAAGATGCTTTCCATAGTTTGGATGATTTTGCCCTTTCAGTTGATGTCCTTTAATAAAATCTGGAACACCATACCATTTATGATGCTTTTTGATTTTTATTCTTCCCCCGCATCCGCACTTACAAAAATATTTTCTTCCTTTTAGTCGCATTTTTTCTCACCTTCCAGAAAGTCTATTTATGGCTTTCTGTATACAAATCTGCTATTACCCTTTATAAACCTTTGTATTTATCATTCAAAACTAATTCTGTTTCGGAAAATTTTTAAATGAGATGTTAATATGAGAAATTCATTCCAAAAAGGCAAAATATATATAATTCAACCTAAATAATGATGAAGATGAAGATGTCCACATGAGAAATTTATATTCAGGTAGTGCATACGACCAAAAAAGTGTTTTATATCTACTTTTGTATGTGTTTTTAGTTTTCTTTCTTGTGGGCATGGCTCTGTTCGCTGGGCGTGGACTTGAAGTGCAGGGAAATCTCGACAAGCTCACACTCTACGGAATATTCATCCTTGCAGGACTTCTAATTATTTGTTTTGATAAACTTTTATTGAAAAAAGTTGATTTTACAATTATACATAATCCTGAGAAGGGCATCGTGTCAAGCAATGTTCCTTTCTTCGCAAATCCCATAAATCTCGGTGCAATGCTATTTATTTTCTTCGCACCTTTTTTCTATTACTTCGTCATCATCCAAAAAACATTTTTCGTTTCGTATACAAAATATCAAGTTCTGCAACTCTCCAGCATTTATTTGGCGGGTGAGCCTGCTGTTTTAGGAGAAAGTTTAATCGTCATTATCCTCTTTGGCTTTGCTACGCTTCTGGCAAATTCCATATCTCGTAATAAGATGGCTCAATATGGAATTCTCACATTACTTTCATTTCCCATAGCGGGATTAATGACGATGTATCACCTTTTTCGTTATGGCGGAAATGATACAGCCCTTGTCAGCGTCTTTATTTTCTTTGAAATGCTTTGCATCCTTTTGATTCTGTTCGCCAGCATCATTGTCCTGATTATTCCGCATCTGCTCAATAATTTCTTCGGAGAAATGAGAGCATTGTTGAGCAACGACTTGACCAGCATAATTATTTGGTCATTCTACATTTTGGTTATTATCCTTTATGGATTCTATGTGTATAAAAATAATTTTGCGAGGCGGAGATAAATGGCTAAAAAATATACTAAAATAGATGTCCACAAACCAAAATGGAGTAAGAGATGGTATGCAATTGCATATCTGCCCAATTTTGGCGGAAGTGACCAATTTAAGTTTAACACGAAAAAAGAGGCACTGGCTTGGAAAAGAAAAATGTTAAAATGAAGTGTCCGACTTGTGGATTTCCAGCACTCAAAAAACATGGCAAGATAAACAAAAGGTCTATTTTGCAATGCACTCATTGCGGATATAAGGAATTAATGGGGCGATAACAAATGGCAAAAAACAAAGGAATCTTTTTACTTACAGGCGGAATTGCAACATTAGTCTTTTTCGTGACAGCATTGTTTTTCTTCGGGGTTTTCCAGTATGCGTCTATAACACCTTACACCGATACAGGAAATCTCGGCGATGTGGAAAATCCTTTTGTCTCGGGGCAAATTGTCTGCGAGCAAAAATTGGTTGAGGATTTGCCAGCCATTCAAGGTCAATATCAGTTGGCAGTATGCAGGCGTTGTGAAAAAGCAGATGCAATTGTGCAAGGCGTTTGTCATCTCGGTTGTGGTGAAGTTTGTCCAACAAATTCTCAATGTTATTATCCTTCAAGTTGTGGCTGTCCGAATGGATGCTGTCCAGATAACTCAGGCTCATATTGCAATGGAGCTCCCTGCTGTATTCGTTCACCCACGGACAGAAGCGCTTGGGAAGCATGGGCTCAGGGATGCACAGTCGCCTATAAACGAGGAGCTTCTGCCACTTTCATTGTCTGGAATACTGAAACAGTAGACAGTGCACAAATTCAATTTTCCAAAGTCTGCGACCCAAATTATGTGGAAGCTGGCACACCGACAGGCGATGTCATTGTAACGCCACAGACAGAACTGCCAAGCGCATCTGAGAACATTTCCTGCACTAAAACTTGCTCAGGCGATACGCCTATTTTAAATCTTGATGACTGCTCATGCGTGGCAAAGATTGCACCAGTAATCTGCCAATTGGATTGTGGCAACAATTATGTGCCTGATTATGAAAAGTGCATTTGCGTCAGGGCAAGCTCAGATACAACTCTGCCTGCAACAGAAACATATACAACTGAAACACCATCCATTCCAAGACCTTACAAAGACCCAAATGCAAAGATTTATGGAGCAATCTTTCTGCTTTTGGCAATAGTAAGCCTTGTGTTTACGATATGGCAGGCAACGAAGAGAAAATAATATGCGAGGCATAATCTTTGCAATCATTGCAGTATTTTTAATACTTTTAACTTTTTTGGGTGCAAGAGCCGAAACAGTGACTTATTTCAATGATAGCTTGACTGCACAAAACCTGACTTATTCTTCTGCGCCTCAGAACATAACACGCTGGCTTGATATTCCAAAAGGGAGCAATGTCACAGAAGCATACATTAATTTAAGCGGATTCTCATTCTCTCCACTTATTGAAAATTCATATAATTTTACATGGTCTCCTGTCGGCTCTGCGTCAGGAGCACCAGTGAATTTAGAAAGGTCAGATGATGGGAATTGGTCTAATTACGGATATATTACCTCAGCAACTTGTGGAATGGGCACTTGCAGTTATGATGTTTATTACTCTTTTAATATGTCCAATGTTTATGCACAGGCAATAAATTTTTCAGTTGCTTATAAATTCGCAATAGGTATAAATTTTGGTCAGGTCAAAATAAAAGCATTCAATAGAAATACTCTTGCATGGGATATATTAAAAACAGTCAGTGTGCCTGATACTGGAACATCGGGAAATACCTCTTATTTTAATATTTCAAATTATATCAACTCTTCTAATTCAACATTGGCTCTTGATTTGCTTACTGGAACTGATATAGATTTTAAATCCCCAATTAACATATATGAAATATCATTGGAAATTAATGGCAATTTTTATCCTTCCAACATCACAATCTATGTGAACAAATCAATTCCTGACAATAATCTGCACCCAATTTTAGATACCAAAGTTGAAAAACAATATGGTGGCACAAATGCAAATACAAATTATGTTAATGGCACTCCTCTCATTGTCAAAGTTCAATCGGGAATAACTGATTTTTCATATCTTAAATTTAATTTCACAAACATTGATTTGACACAATATGATTATGCTGGCTTAAATTTAAATGCTTACGGGGCAGGTTGTTCAGAAATAAATATTTCATTTCATAGGGTATATAATCCTGATGATTTTGATGCGAGCAATATTACTTTTGCAAATCAACCATGTTGGGTGGGAAATATTAATGAAGCAGGCGGGTCTGCTTATTTCAATAATAGTGCAAAATGCAATCTTACAGAAGATTTTAAACTTACATTTGCAGGCGGAAGCTCATACGGAATATGTGCCGAGCCTCTGCAACCCACATATAATATTTCAATAATATTAGACCAAAATCATTCAAATACAGTTGTGGTTTGGGGAGTTCAAGTCAGAGCAGGACAGCAATCATGTTCAAATGGCGGAGTTAATATAGGCTCGATAGAATGTTCCAGAACACCATTAACTCCGTATATTAATTTAGTTAAATATCCATCGAATAGCACCATCATCTATCAAAACCTTACGCAATTCGATTCCACAAACCAAAACACAAGAGCAATCCTTAATGCGTCAGTAATCTCCTCTTATTTTGCAGATATAACGCCTGTTCAATTTTTATTTGAATCAATAAGCAATGGAATTCTGCAACTGTCTGATATTTATTTCAATTACGGAATCCCCTCTGGAATAGCAACAATAAAATTTAATGAAACTTATAATTGGCTCTATTCCTCATCAACAGGCTATTCAACAAGGAGTTTATATTTCACAATCAATAATTCAGGCACTTATGATGCTACAAACTGCACATTCTATACAACAGGCTCTTTAAATGCCTATGTCGTAGCTCCTATGTTCAATGTCACGCAAGGCACGACCACAACAGTAAATGTCAGTTTTTATTCTGTTCCAGACGGAACTTATTATGAATATTTAAATGCAAGATGTCTCGGCAATTCAGATAATGATACTTTCACAACATCGCAATTCGGCTCTCAAGATTTATTGTTGTGGAGCATTGCAACGCCTGTGGTTTATAGCGGTGGCAGTGGTGGCGGTGGCGGATTAATCATCATCAGCAAAGGCACAGGCAATTTCGTCTTGAAAACAGAATACTCCTCAACTTCTTATACTTTAATCCTTGCACCAAATCAAAAGCGCACAATAAATGTCGTAGCTTCAAATCTCGGAACTGCTGATTTAAAAGTGGATATGTCCTGCAAGAGCTCAGAGCAAAGTTCAGTCTGCTCATGGCTCAAAATAATGAAAACCGAAATCAGCTTGCCCCCTAATGCGGATTATCAGGAGACAATCCCGATTGAAATAACCATTCCAGAAAACACGCCCACAGGCGATTATTTATTGTCCATTGCAGGCGAGGATGTTTCTGGCGGTCAGCAGATTTTGCCAGTGACAATCAAGGTCACAAACACTTTCGGAATAGTAAACCTTTTAATCAGCAAGCTCTCAGACAATTATGTGATTGATTTGTCAAGCATAAACCCCAATGTAAAACCCCTGTCAATTCCAAAATTCATTCCTTTTATTTTTGCTCTGGCAATAACAATAGGCTTAAATCTGATGTTCATAAAGAGCCTGTGGAAACGAGCAGGAAGCGTTGCAATATTTATGTTTATCTGGGTGATACTTTGAAAAAATTAATGATGCTCGGAATAACAATTGCATTCATATTCATATCCATAG
>Ga0315275_10007484_pt1 | contig 10552 bp, 6 predicted proteins | sample YL17G03_0_MG_FD_205557 | JGI IMG/M metagenome (GOLD analysis project Ga0315275, IMG submission 205557) | Sediment microbial communities from Yellowstone Lake, YNP, Wyoming, USA - YL17G03_0 | ecosystem: Environmental > Aquatic > Freshwater > Lake > Sediment | place: USA: Wyoming | collected...
CGCGGCGGCGATCGACCAGCTCGCCGCGAGGTGCACGACGGACAGGAACTCCTTCAGCGCGATGTTCTTCCCGGCCCAGCCCGGCAGCGTCAGGCCGAAAAACCTGACCGGAAAGCCGCTGAACTCGGAGCCGAGGTAGCCGGACACCGGCTGGATCACCAGCAACCCGTAGAGCGCGAAATGCGTGGCCCGCGCGGCCCACGCCTGCCACGAAGGCATCGGCGGGAACGGTGGCGGCCGATGCCCGATCCACCACAGGATCCGCACCACCATCAGCGCGAGGATCACCAGGCCGACGGACTTGTGCAGGTTGAATGCGTCGACGCGCGGGCCGACCGGTTGTTTCGGGATCTGCTGCATCCACCAACCCCACGCGAACTGGCCGATGACAAGCAGTGCGATCAGCCAGTGCAGCGCGATCGCCGTCCGCGTGTAGTGTGCCTCCGACTCAGAAGGTGGCATTGACGCTGACTCCGATCAGGAAATTGCGGGTCGCCGCCGGCTCGAAAAAGCGGCCGTTGGTGTCGCCGACGATCACGCTGCCGACGTAGTTCCGGTCAGTGACGTTGTTGACCCGGGCGAACTCGCGCAGCAGCCAGCGACCCATCCGCTGCTCGAACCCGACGCGCACGTTGCCGATCGTGTACGCCGGTGCGGCATCGGTGTTGCGATCGTTGACGTAAATCTTGCCGGCATACTGAACCTCGACTGCCGCGTTCAACCCCGCCGCCTGCGGATACGACCAAGTGAGTTCCGCATACCCGTTCGCCAGCGGTACCCCCGGCAGGCGCGAACCCACGGGCACGATCAGCGGCGGCAATCCGGTCGTCGCCTGCGACGTGAATTTTGCCGACAGCCACGTGTACGCGGCATAGCCCGCGAAACCTGCGCCGAGATCGCCTTCCCAGCTCGCTTCGGCGCCGCGGCGGCGCGTGTTGCCGGCGTTCTTGAACGTGGTCCGTCCGCCGGTCGCGGTATCGACGACGATTTCATCGGTCGTCTCGACGTTGAACAGTGCCAGATTGACCCGTTGCCGCTGGCCGATGAACGCCTTGAGACCGAGTTCCCCCGAGTTGCTGACGGCGGGCTGCAGCCCGAGGTTGAGGCCGGAACCCACCGGCCGGTAGGCGAGCTCGGCAAAGGTCGGCGTTTCGAATCCCTGCCCATAATTGCCATACACATTGACGGTGTCCGTCACGTGCCATACGACACCCAGCACCGGGCTGGCATGATGGTAATTGCGGCTGCCGCTGTCGTTGGGATTCGCCACCGTGACGTAGTGATCGTCGCTGCGGAACCTGACGTCGCTGTAGCGCACCCCGGCGAGCAGCGACAGCGCATCAAACGGCAGCCATCCGAACTGCAGGTAACCGTCGGTGTTGCTGATGAAATCGTCCTCGTCGCGGCGCAGGTCGCCCAGGTTGCCGTCGTTGTTGACGTACCCGCGCCGGCGCTCGCGCTGCGTTTCGTAATCGGCGCCCAGCGTCAGCGTCGCCGGGCGCCCGGCCAGCGTGAACCGCGACGTGAGGCGCGCGTCCACGCCGCCGAAACTGCGATCGAGATCGGTGACGCCGCCCGACGACGTGGCGCCGACGCCCGACAGCGCGAGGTACTGCCGGACTCCGCGCGTGCCGCCGTAGCCGGTCACCCGCAGGTCGGTATCGGCACCGAAGCGCTGCTCGAGTGTCGCGCCCCCCTGCGTCTGGTTGACGGTCTTGCGCGTGTCGAACTTGAGCGCGGCCGGATCGGCCTGCTGCGGATTCGCTTCCCACTGCGCGCGCGTGAGGCCCAGCGGATCCTGCGCGTCGGGCTGGCGCAGCGAGTTCCCGATGATCGTGATCGTCGTGTCGGGCGCCGCGGGGAGCGTGAGCTTGACATTGGCGAGGTCGCGCGATGCCTCGCTGTGGTCGCGATAGCCATCGGTGCGAAACGCGTTGCCCGCCACGACGTAATTGACCGGGCCACTCCGACCCTCGAGCTTGGCCACGGCATTCCACGTGCCAAAGCTGCCGCCGATCAGCTGTGCCGTTCCCTGCGGCGTCTCGGGACCGTTCTCCGTGAGCACCGAAATGACGCCGCCCGACGCGTTGCCGTAGAGCGAGGAAAAGGGTCCGCGCAGCACTTCGATCCGCTGCGCCGAGACGAGACTGAAGCTGCCGGTCTGACCCTGGCCATCGGGCATCGTCGCCGGGATGTTGTCCTGGTACAGCCGAATGCCGCGCACGCCGAAGTTGGCGCGCGCGCCGAACCCCCGGATCGACACCTGCAGGTCCTGCGCGTAGTTCCAGCGGCTCTGGATGGACATGCCCGGCACGCGCACGAGCGACTCGGAAAGGTTGACCTGCAGCTGGCCGTTCTGGATCTGCTCCCTGTTCACGGTGTCGATCGCGACGGGCAGATCGAAGGCGCGCTCGGCGCTGCGCGTCGCGGTGACGACGACGGGATCGAGCGGCGTCGGAGCGCTGTCCTGCGCGCAGGGCGCCGACACGTGCCCGGCGATCACGCCGGCCGCGATGACCAGCCGGGCATGCCGAAGCACCGGGTATCCGCCGGAGCGGTGATGCAGGATCATCGAGGCGGATTCTCCTGGGTGGTCATGCTGCGGGTGGCCCGCGGAGTCGTGTAGGATAAAGGAGAGCGTAGCCCACGCAACGTTCACCTGTCCATTCCACGACTTCGCCATGACCCCCATTTCCCCCCCCGCCATCCTGGCCACGGCTGTACTCGTCCTGGGCGCGCTATGCGCTCCGGGCGCTGCGGCCGCGCCGCTCGCCTACGTGCCCAACGAAGGCTCGGCGAGCGTTTCGGTAATCGACACCACTGCCGACAAGGTCATTGCAACATTGAAGTTCGGCCAGAAGCCGCGCGGCATCGCATTGTCCCCCGACGGCGCGCGGCTGTATCTCAGCGACCAGACGGCCAACGCCCTCGTGGTCGTCGACACGGTGAAGCGGACCGAGATCGCGCGCGTGCCGCTGGGCGATTCGCCCGAGGCCATCTACCTGTCGCCTGACGGCAAATGGATCGCCGCCGCGATCGAAGAGAACGACCAGGTGCTGCTCGTCGACACGACAACGCACAAGGTCGCACGCAAGCTCACGATGCGCGGGAAGAATCCCGAGCACGCGGTGTGGAGCCCCGACGGCAAGTGGCTCTACGTCAGCGCCGAGGAAGCCGATTCGGTCGACATCGTCGACGTGGCCAGGGGCGAAGTGATCAAATCGGTGAAAGTCGGCGACCGCCCCCGCGGCATCGGTTTCCTGCCCGACGGAACGCGCGCCTACGTCGCCGCGGAAAATGCCGACACCGTCAACGTGTTCGACGTCGCGCGGCACGAGGTGATCGCGAAGATCAAGGCCGGCAGCCGTTCCAATGGCGTGACCGTCCACCCGGACGGCAAGCGGGTCTACGTGTCGTCCGGCGGCAAGGGCACGGTCCAGGTCATCGACACGGCGACCAACACCATCGTCCACGAAATCCCCGTTGGCAAGCGACCGTGGAACATGGCGCTGACGCCGGACGGCAAGAAGCTGTATGTCGCGTGCGGCCGTTCGAACGCCGTTGCCGTGATCGACACCGACACCAACAGGAAGATCGCGGAGATTGCCGTCGGCGAGCTGCCGTGGGGCGTGGCCATCCGCTGACGGCCGCGCGCAATGCGCCGGGCTGTCCTCCTATGCGCAACGCTCGCGGCCACCGGTGCCGGAGCGCAGTCGCCACCTATCGTTCCGCTTCCCGGCGTCGAGGTTGTGGCCACGACACCGCTGCCCGGCCTCGGAACGCCGCTACGCGACGTCCCGGGCAATGTGCAGGTCTTCAGCGGGCGCGAGATCGCGCGGCAACGACCGGCGAGCATCGCCGATTTTCTCGATGCGAACGCCAGCAGCGTCAATCTCAACACTGCGACCGGCAATCCGTTCCAGGCCGATCTCAACTTCCGCGGCTTCACCGCATCGCCGCTGCTCGGCACGCCGCAAGGCCTGTCCGTGTTCCAGGACGGCGTCCGCATCAACGAGGTCTTCGGTGATGTGGTCAACTGGGACCTGATCCCCACCGCTGCGATTGCGAGCATCGAGGTCATCCCGGGATCCAATCCGCTGTTCGGGCTCAATACGCTGGGTGGCGCGCTGGCGCTCACGACCAAGAGCGGAAGCGCCAACCCCGGGACCAGCGTCGAGGCTTACGGCGGCTCGTTCGGCCGCGGCGCGGTCTCCTTTGAATCAGGTGGGATGCGCGATGCGCTCGACTGGTACGTCACCGGGAACGCTCTGTCGGACCACGGCTGGCGCGAGCACTCGCCCAGCCTCGTGCAGCAGATCTTCGGCAAGCTCGGCTGGCAGCGCGAGGACGCGGAACTGGCGGTGAGCGTTTCGCTCGCCGACAATCACCTGGAAGGAACGCAGACGCTGCCCGTGTCGATGCTGGGCGACCCGCAGCAGGCCTACACCTGGCCCGACACCACGATCAACCGGCTCGTGTTTGTCAATGCGCAGGGCACGCAGCGCTTCGGAGCGGCAACGGCCGTCAACGCGAATGCCTACTTCCGACAGCTCACCACCGGAGGCGTCAACAGCAACGTCAACGGCGAGTACGATCCGGACGCGCCGGGCTCGCCGCCGGCGTTCAACGTGCAGTCGACCATCGCGTCGCGCGGCTGGGGCGGTTCGCTGCAGGTCACCTTGCTGCCCGAGCTCGCGCAGCGCCGCAACCGCCTCGTGGTCGGCGTGACCGCCGATCTCGGCAATAGCGATTTCGAGCAGCGTGAAGCGCCGGCAGCGGTCACCACGGAGCGCGAAACGGTCAGCATCGGTGCTACCGCCCCCGAAGCGAACGTGCGCACCACGACGCGCAACTACGCGCTCTATGCGGCAGACACGATCGCGCTGACCGACACGCTGTCCTCGACGGTATCGGCGCGGTACAACAACGCGCGGGTCACGCTGACCGATCGCAGCGGCGAAACCCCGGCGCTCAACGGCAGCCATCGCTACACCCGCGTCAACCCGGCCGCCGGCATGACCTGGACGCCGTCGCCGCGGGTGACGGCCTACGCCAGCTGGAATCAGGGCATGCGCGTGCCCTCGCCGGTGGAACTTGCCTGCGCCGATCCCAATGCGCCGTGCACGCTGCCGAACATTTTCGTCGCCGATCCGCCGCTGCAGCCGGTCATCGCGACCACCGTCGAGGTCGGCGCGCGGGGATCGTGGGCCAAGGACACGTTCTGGAATGCCACTTTCTATCGCACCGATCTCGCCGACGATATCCAGTTCATCTCCGCCGGCACCGGCGCCGTCAATGCCGGTTACTTCCAGAACATCGGCCGCACGCGCCGCGAGGGTGTCGAACTCGGCGCCGGCGCACCGTTGGGGCCGGTCGCGCTCACCGCGCGATACAGCTACACGCGAGCGACCTACCGGACGGGCTTCGTCGAGACGAGCCCCAACAACACCACCGCCAGCGCGAACGGCGAGATAACGGTCAACCCCGGCGATGTGCTTCCTGCCGTTCCGAAGCAGCTGCTGAAGGTCCGCGGCGTGCTGGCGCCGGCCCCGGCCGTGTCGATCGGGGCGACGCTGATCGCCGCGAGCAGCCAGTATGCCCGCGGCAATGAAAACAACCGCGATCCCGCGGGCGTGGTGCCCGGCTACGCGGTGCTCAATCTCGACGCGCGCTGGCAACTCGATCCGGCCTGGCAGGTCTTCGGCAATGTGACCAACCTGTTCAATACGCGCTACCAGAATTTCGGCATTCTTGGCGCGAACTACTTTCGCGGGCCTGGCGGCACGTTTGCGCCGGCGCTGGCAAGGCCGGAACCGTTCCGCGCGCCGGCAACGCCGTTCGGCGTGTGGGTCGGCGTCCAGTTCAATTTCGGCCGGCGCAGTTCATGACGATCCCGCCACCACGAGACGACGCCGCGATCGCGCCCCGTGCGACGCGCCGCCGTGTGCTGTCGTCCCTCGTCGCGGGAACGCTCGGCGCATGGCTGCCGCAACCGCTGACCGCGCTGCGGATGCTCGGGACGCGCGGCCCATCCGACGATCTCTGCGTCACGCCCGCGCGCTTCGACACGCCGCTGCACGTGCCCGGCCGCGACGGCCTGATGGGGCGGCTCCCCGCCGGCAATGATCCGGTGGTGCTGCGGGCGACGGCGGGGACCGGGACGGGCCCGGCGCTCGCGTTCGGCGCGAACTCGGGCAACAGCGCTTACGTCAATCCGATGCTGGTCGCCCGCCGCGGCACCGTGCTGCGGATCACGCTCGCCAATGAATCGGCCGAGCCCACGATCGCGCACTGGCACGGCCTCGCCATCGACACCGCGAACGACGGCAACGGCGAGCGGCTCGTCGCGCCCGGGGCCGCGTTCGACTACACGATCGCCGTGCGCAACCGCGCGGGACTGTATTGGTACCACCCGCATCCGCACGGGGCCACGGCGAGCCAGGCCGCGCGCGGCCTGTTCGGCCTCTTCGCCGTCGAGGACGACGAGGAGGACGCGCTGCGCGCCGCGCTCGCACTCGTCCCTGGCGAAACGGAAATTCCGTTGGTGCTGCACGACCGCAAGCGCGCCGCTCCCGGCCGCTATGCGCCGAGTTCCAGTGATAGGCTGTTTGGCTGGTACGGCGACGAGCCACTGGTCAATTTCACAGCGCGGCCGTTCCTCGACGTGACCGCGCGCCGCTACCGGTTGCGCGTGCTCAATGCCGCGAACGCGCGCAATTTCCGGCTGGCGTTCCGCCGGGACGACGGCGCGACGCTGCCTTTCCAGCTGCTCGGCACGGACGGCGGTCTGCTCGAGCGCCCGCAGCAATGCACGGAGGTTTTCGTCTCGCCGGCCGAGCGCCTCGACGTGCTCGTCGACTTCGCAGGCATCGCGCCGGGCAGCTTGGTGCTGCTCGAGAGCCGCGCCTTCGACCCGATGCATGCCGTGCCGGCACAACGCCCCGCCACCGGTGCCGCAGCGGACGGCGAAGCCCACGCGATGCGCCCGACGATGGAACCGACGGCTGCCGCCGCGGAGTCGATGGGTGCCGCGGACACCGTACCCGACGGCATGCCGCTGCAGCTGCTGCAGTTCCGGATCCACGCGGCGGAAGGGAAGGCCCCGCCGTTGCCGGCACGGCTCTCGGCGCCGCTCCCGCTGCCGGTGGCGATGGACGAGCGGCCGCTGCGCCTCGGCTTCGCCAAGGGCCGCTGGCGGATCAACGACCGCGTCTACGACGTGACGGCAACGCCGATCGTCGTCGCCCGCAACGCGGTCGAAACCTGGCTGATTCGCAACTACCACACGAGCATGCCGCACGCGATGCACCTGCACGGTTTCCAGTTCCGCGTGCTGGAGCGCGAGACGAGCCCAGGGGAACTCGCGCCGCTCGTGGCCGCGGACCGCGGACGGCTCGCCACCGATCTCGGGTGGAAGGACACGGTCCTCGTCTGGCCCGGAGAATCGGTGAAGATCGCGATCGATTTCCGGCACCCCTTTCCCGGCGAGCAGATCTACCTCTTCCACTGCCACAACCTCGAGCACGAAGACGGCGGGATGATGCTGCGGGTCAAGGTCGGTTGAATCGCGCGCGGCAACCGCACGCCGCCGTCGACCGCCACCGCGTTACAATCGGGGCCGCCCGCAAACCATGATGCAGCCGACGAGCCCATGAATCAGGATCCCATCCTCGCCGTCGCCGTCCGCGCCGCACGCCGCGCCGGCTCGGTCATCATCGACGCCGCCCGCGACCTCAAACGGCTGCCGTCGCACGCCAAGGGGCACGGCGACATCGCCAAGGCGGCCGACGCCGACGCCCGGAAGGCGATCGTCGCCACGCTGCGGGCAGCGTTTCCCGCGCACGGGATCCTCGGCGAAGAGACAGGAGACGCGCTGCCGGCGCCGCGAACCGCCGGCGCCGCGAACGCGTACCGCTGGATCGTCGAACCGATCGACGGCGCGGTCAATTTCACGCATGGCTTCCCCTATTACGCAGTCTCGATCGCGCTCACGCACGGGGACGACATCACGCATGCGATCGTTCTCGATCCGCTGCGCGACGAATTGTTCATGGCGATCACCGGCAAGGGCGCGCAATTGAACGGCGCGCCGATCCGCGTCTCGGCGTGCACGTCGCTCCCCGAAGCCCTGCTCGGCACCGTCTTCCCGACGCGCGAGAGTCCGAAGATGCCCCAGTACCTGCCGATCTTCAACTCGTTGATCGTGCGCTGTGCCGGCATCCGCCGCGCCGGCGCGTGCGCGCTCGATCTCGCGCATCTCGCCGCCGGCCGGCTGGACGGGTTCTGGATGATGAGCCTGAAGCCGTGGGACGTCGCGGCCGGGGCGCTGCTGGTGCGCGAAGCCGGCGGCCGCGTCGGCGATTTCGCCGGCGGCGGCGAGTTCCTGCGCACCAACGAGGTGATCGCCGCCGCGCCGGGGATTTTCAATCCGCTGCGCGAGACGGTCGCGGCGGCGGCCCCGCGCTGATGCTTGCCCCGGCCGGCCGGCGCGGCGCCGGCGGCAGCAGCGAGATCGCCAGCAGGGTGACCAGCGCGATCCCCGCCATAAGCAGCAAGAGGGTCTCGAACCCGGCGGCCTTGACCACGGGTCCCAGCATCCACACCGCCGCCGAGCTGACCCCGAACGACACGGCGAGACGCATCCCGCTCACCCGCGAGCGCATGCCGTCATCGACGAAGCGCACGATCAGCGCGTCGGTGAACGGGATGGCGCCGAACACCGCGACCATGAATGCGATCTGCAGCGCGAACAGCGTCCAGCCCTGCGCGGCTGCCGCGGCCACGAACAGCGGCGCCTGCAGCAGCACGACGCCGACGTAGAGCCGCTTCAGCGGAAAGCGGTCGATCAGCAGGCCCACTGCAACCTGCGCGAACGCGGCGATCACGTACACGAGCGCGAGCAGCGCGCCGAGGATGGCCGGGTCGGCGGTGATGCCGGCGAAGCGCTCGGCGAGGAGCTGCCCGTTGCCGTTGGTGGTGAAGTTGAACAGCAGGCTCGACGAAATCGCGGCGACCGTCATGACGAGGAAGACCCGGGCCAGCGCAGAGCGGCCGTGGGCCGGCCGCGCGATCGAACCCGCGGCCGGCGGGGCGTGCTCCTTCGGTGCGATCCGCGCAAAGACGATGCCGCAGGCGATCGCGACGAGCGCGGGAGCCACGAATGCGGCCCGCCAGCCGACGTACTTGACGAGGAAGCCCGTGGTGACGGCCGCGAACGCCACGCCGAGGTTGCCGGCGAGCCCGTTGACGCCGATCGCGAGCCCCGGCCGCGGCGAGCCGCGCACCAGCATCGGCACGCCGATCGGATGGTAGATCGACGAGAACGCGCCCATCAGCGTCAGCGCTCCGGCAAGCTGCCACGCGTTGCGGGTCGTGGCGACCAGCAGCGCCGAGGCGCCCATCCCGAAGAAGAAGATCAGCATCAGCTGCCGCCGCCCCCAGAGATCGCCGAGGCGCCCCACCGGCAGCGAGCCCAGCCCGAACATCAGGAAGGCACCGGTGCCATAGGGCATCAGCGATTCCCAGCCGGGAAATCCGAATTCCACGGCAATCGTCGCGACCGCGGTTGCGAAGATCAGCAGGAACATGTGATCGAGCGCATGCGCGACGTTGAGCAGCAGCGCCGTCGGACGGGGGAGCACGGCGGTCATCGACGTCGCCGGCGGCGTCATTCGGCCAGTTGCCGCATTTGTGCGACCAGCGCCGCGGGAATCTCCACACCTTCGCGCATCGCCCGCGCCGCCAAGTCGTCGCGGCGGTAACCGGGGAGGCGCACGCCGGCATCCCCGGCCATCGCCGCGATCAACGCTTCGACCCGCGACAGGTAGACGTCCTGGCCGGCCAGCGCGCCGGGATCGACGACGAGAAACGCCTGTCCCAGCCGCGGGCGGTTCCCCGCGTCGACAAAAAAGCTGCTCGCCTCGAACCCCATCGCCGCACCGGTCAGTGCCGTCACCAGCAGCTCGATCGTCATCGCCAGCAGTGCGCCCTTGGTGCCGCCCATCGGCAGCATCGAGCCGGCGAGTCCGGCTTTGGCGTCCGTTGTGGGATTCCCCTGCTCGTCCTGCGCCCAGCCGAGGGGAATCGGTTGGCCCTCCTTGGCGGCGATCATCAGCTTGCCGCGAGCAACCGCGGACAGCGACATGTCGATCGACAGCGGCGCGCCGTCGCGGCGCGGAAAGACCGCGGCCAGGGGATTGGTGCCGAAGAGCGGGCGGGTGCCGCCGGCGGCGGGCATCGCCGCCGGCGAATTGCCCAACGCCAGGCCGACCAACCCGCCGGCGCCGACGGGCTCCAGATGCCACGCAGCGACGCCGAAGTGATGCGAGTTGGTCACGCCGGCAAAGGCGACGCCAAACTCGCGCGCGCGGCGGATCGCTTCGCCCACCGCCAGCGCGCAGGCCGGGAAGGCGAGCCCGCAGCGGGCGTCGATCAGCACCGCACCGCCGCGGGCATCGACGATGGCGGGCCGCGCGGTGCCGTCGGCGCGCCCGTTGACGAGGTGCGTCGCGTATTGGGGCACGCGGGCGACGCCATGCGACGCCAGCCCGCG
>Ga0315275_10007485_pt1 | contig 10552 bp, 12 predicted proteins | sample YL17G03_0_MG_FD_205557 | JGI IMG/M metagenome (GOLD analysis project Ga0315275, IMG submission 205557) | Sediment microbial communities from Yellowstone Lake, YNP, Wyoming, USA - YL17G03_0 | ecosystem: Environmental > Aquatic > Freshwater > Lake > Sediment | place: USA: Wyoming | collected...
TCCTGCTCCATGTCAGACATCAAGAACGCAGTCCGGTCACGTCAGGTCGCGTCCCATTGCAGGCAGGACATGATCGTTGAATCATCGCATGAACGCACCCCAGGGGAGTGTCGCACACCGCGCTCCCGGGCCAGCTTGTATGCGGCTGTATGTGTACCGTACACTGACGGAGGTTCGCACGGGGACGCGCCCAGGTCGCATCCGCGTTCGACTCCATGTCAGACATTGCATTGGATCTTTCAACGCGCCTGCGCGTTCCCCTGCGACGGCAGGCGCACACCTGGAGCAAGGAACGAACGATGACTGATATCGAGGGCTTGTTGTCGCGCCTCACCCCAGAAGAGAAGGGCTGGTTCTTGGATCTGGTCTATCGATTGAAGGTGGTCGAAGGTGACATGGGCCGTTCATTCTACGCCCAGAAGCCCCCGCGCCCGGAAGATCTCGTGGCTTGGGCGACCGAGGTACGGAAGGTTTGGGGCTTTCTGGACCAGGTCTTGTGCGATTATCCCAAGCCGGGGTGCGCACACCGGGAAACTCCACTCCCGAAGCGTCGTGTCACCGACGAGCCCGTCCCCGCGCCGACTTCAAAATCCCGCCGCGTTCCCGCCAAAAAATCATAATTTCCATCTCCTAAAATCCTTCGGCTCACATCTCAATCAATATCCATGCACATTGTAAACGGTTGTAAAAGCGCTTTTACAACAGGATGCCTACCTATTCAATGAATAAATAATACAAACAAAATAAAATTAGGTGCCTAAAATAATAAGACGAAATAAAATTAGGTGCCTAAAATAATAAGTCGCCTAAAATAATAAGTCGTGTATTTTTTTTCTTGACATATTGTTTATTGTGTGTTATCATATAGATCTGAAGTCGAGAAACGCATAAAAAAATTATGTTGACAAAAAGTTTTTTGGTGGTAAACCAGAAGGGAGAAAAAACGATGCACCACAAAGGAGACCGTCAATGCCCAAAATCAAAACCTGCCCCCACTGCAGCGAGGTTCTGGTTTGCAAAGCCTGCGAACGCCGAGTCACCCCCGATTTCCGACGAACCCGCGCTCGACTTACGGATTTGGTAGATGAAAAACTCATCACAGAACTCCGCACCCAGGCACGCGAAAAGGGCGTCTCAATCAATGTTTTACTAGCTCAACGGTTGCAAAAGGAAGAAAAAGATGCAAAACCAAAAACCAGTAAATCTAATCGTAGATGCGCGGTTGAGAATTAATCGAGACCACCTCGACCCTGACACCGTGTCCGAACTCCGAAAGATGTTTACCAGAACAAATCCCCAGTTTTTCAAAATGCAACGGATGGGGTTCTGGACGGGTCAAACAGAGTGTGAAATCCGTTCATACCGGGTTGATGAACCCTTTCTATCCCTACCCCGTGGCGCGATGGATCGAATCCGCGAATTCCTTGAATCCCGGGGCTACACAATCCACGCCATCTACGACCGGTCGCTAAAGCTCGAGCGTCTCAAGCTGGATCTAAAACTTGAACTTCGCCCTTACCAGGTCGAAGCCGCCGACGCTCTCGCCAACTCGGGCAACGGCATCCTGCGGGGTCCGTGCGGTTCCGGGAAGACGGTGATTCTGCTCGGCGCGATTGCCCGTCTCAAACAGCCCACCCTGATTATCGTCCACACCGAAGCCCTCATGCGGCAATGGGCTTCGATGATTTCAGAATGGCTTGGGTTTGTGCCTGGCAAGTTAGGCGGAAAAAACAAAACCACCGTACGCCCCATCACGATCGGTATGCAGCAAACCATCTGGCGACATGCCAAGGACGACCCGGCCTGGGCGAAAGAATTCGGATGCATCGTGGGCGATGAAGTGCACCACTGGGCTGCCCGCACTTTCCAGATCGCCGCCGACATGTTTCCTGCTGCTTATCGAATCGGGGCAAGCGCGAGTGAGAAGCGAAAAGATGGGATGGAGTACCTTATCTACGACACTTTTGGCCCGTGCCTTCACGAAATTTACCGCGAAGATCTGGTAGAAATCAAAAAGCTCTTGCCCATAAAAATGTATCTGGTCAAGACCGACTACGAAGATTTAGACTACCTCGAAGAAATCGAAATGGGCTCCAATGCGAACTGGGTCGGCATGATCAACCGCATTACCGAGGACCCAGATCGAAACGCCCTGATTTTGAAAACCGTGCTCGCTGTGCTTGACAAAGACCCCACCCACCGCGTGCTCATGCTGACTGAACGGGTCAAAGCCTGCACCGACTGGCAGGAAATCATCCAGAGCTGCGGTCACAAGTGCGGCATCATGGTCGGGGGCTCGGAAAACAAAGAGACCGTGCAGAGCTCCATCACCCAACTCAGGCACGGTTCGATTCGGGTGGCGGTTGGCACCAAAATCGCCGACGAGGGGCTCGACATCCCCCAACTGACCCACGTCATACTCACTTGCCCGGTTCACAACCACCCGAAGCGTCTCGAGCAAATGGCCGGGCGAGCCGCCAGAACCTACGAAGGCAAACAACGGGCTTCCGCGATTTACTTCTGGGATTACAGCATGTTTCCCACGCCCGCATTGCCCGAAGATAGTCCCTTCAAGCTGATCAACCGCAAAAAAGCCTTTTTTCGTTCGCTCAAACAGGCTTGCGCCGAGCTCTATCTCTGGAACCCCGCAGGCACCGTCGAAAAATTGTGAAACTGCTTTCACAAACTGGAGGAAATCAAAATGGCCCGTGTAGCTGTGCAAACGAAATCTACCGACTCCGCTTACTTCGAAAGCTCCGCCCTGCTGGGCGCCCTTGGCGTGTTGCAGCAACTCGATTTCAAAATCGACAAGCGGTACGAAAGCTCGCTGCCGCACTGCTCGCTGCCGCACTGGAATCGAATTGCTCATCTGGAAATTTTCGCTACCGGCGGTGCGAAGCTTTATGCCACCGACCTCAAGCGCTGGGTTGTCATTGACCTGCCCTGCATTTCCGCGCACCGATTCTCTGCGCTCGTGCACCTCGGCCCGGATACTCTGAAGGCAATCCGTGCTCAAAAACGCGATCAAAATGGCAATGTAGAATTTCAACTCGATTATTCCTCGTTTTTCTTATCCAATACCCCTATTCCAGCAAATTGCTTATGTCAAATAGAAAATTTGACCGTTGAAGAGTTTGAACAACCTGTTTTTTGGCCGCAAAAACAATCTGTTTCTGATATTGAAGCAATTAATTCGAGCACCCTGCTCAAAGCTCTTGATGCCACATCAAAATCTATCCGCCTGCCGTATGAAGGGAATCTCGATTCGGTTTTACACGGATTGCACGTCAAAAAAGAAAAAGACGGACTGGTCAGATTTGAGAGCACCGACGGCTATCGAGCCAGCATGTTTTACGCCGAAGCCAAAATCTCTCGCGAGATGCTCATTCCCTTCTCCCTGGTCGAGATGATCAATGCTTTCCGTCCCATAATAGCTCCCAACCGGGATGTCATTTTCTCCGTCCGCGGGGACAACAACTTCTTGACTCAACGGGACCTCGCTTGTTTTTTTCGCATTGATACCGGCTGGGTAAAACTTGTGGGTACGTTCGACCTCGATGTCGGTTGGGAGAAAGACGCCCGCATTTATGGGTATCCCAACTTCAACGCCGTGACTCCAAAAAAACGAACCTGTTCGAACTTCAAGTTCTTCCCGCGCACTCTCGACTCGATTGTCTCGTCGGCAATCTCTTCCGCCAAAATGCGTCGTCCTCGCAAGGAACTTCTCGATGGTGAATTCTCTGTTTTTTTCGAAGCCAAAGATTCCAACGTATTCGTCCACCACCCGAAGAGCTGTACGACTCACATCCTGTGCGCCTTCGAGGGGAGCGAACGGAACAAGCACTTCAAAACGGGCTTCAACCCCTTCTACGTCCTGGACGCAATTCGTTCGTTTGACGTTGACACCCAGGTGAAAGCATGGCTAGAACCTGACGGACTCGGACCCTTGCACCTCGTGGGCGACGGGACCGAAATCTTGCTTATGCCCATGCGCGTGTAGGGAAAGGTACATGTAAAAGTGACTTTTACTGATGCTTTTGATAACATGTTATTCAAAATGTTTATAAAGCCCCCATGGCCGAGACAAGGACAGGCACCGGAAAAACGGAACCGGACCGTAAATGGGGCGTATGACTCCCAAGGAGGTTCTGGCGTGGTTGCGGATGCACCGGACCGTGCCTGGCTGGTAACAGCCCAGGATAGCTCAAAGCCACGGTAGGGAAGCGCGTTTCCAAATTGCCGGATTTGTGTACGCTACGCGGGTTCGAATCCCGCTGGGGGCATTAAATAATTAAATCAGCAGAAGCCATGAAACAGAACAGAACTTCCTCATCCCGAACAAACCCTATCCAACCCGACCAAACCTTCTTGGTCATCCAGAACGAGTAGGGACCCAACGCGCCCGCGTGAGGCTGCCTGCTTTGGGCGAAATTGAGAAACCAACTTTCACAATTTCCGAAACGCGGGTTTTGGCGTTTCGGATAGAACCCGAAGGGTTCTTAAAAAATTTAATAAAAATTAGTAAAATTCGTAAATTCATTAAAAGTTAGAAACGCCTAGTGATTTCGCGGGTCTGTGCGCGTGCGTATTTTGTTCTGTACCCAGAGGGGAGGCTTGCAGTTATTGTGAAAAATAACTTAGAACCGCTGAAATTTTTTTCTTGACATAAGGTTTTTTTGTGATATAATTATAATACACAGTGAGAAAAGAAACGCAGTTCAACGCAGTTCAAAATGTGAAAGCGCTTTCACAACTCTGGAGGCTGAAATGCGAATCAAAATTGAACAACCGCAAGATTTGCAAAATGACGCGCCACTGATGCTCGAATCTGTCGAACGGGTTGCGTATTCCGTCCGCTACAAATTCGAATATTCCCGCCCCGATTGCCCCGATTGTCCTTCGACTTGGATGGGACTTGCTAAAAAAGCCGCACTTGAACTTGCCCATGAAAAAGCTGCGTTAGATTTACAATTGAAAAGAATCGTTTCGAAAGTCAAATTGGGTTACGGGCAAAACGTAGGTGGTCGCCGTACCGTAATGATCATAGTCGAGAGCAACGAGGAGATTCAAAATGACCCGCGTTCTATCGTTCGTTGAAAAAATCGAGCATCCCGAAAAATCAAAACATGATTTGGTTTTCGATGATGCGATAAATGAATTTTTTCATGAAATGAATGATGAAGAGCGCGTAGCAAGAATCAAAGAAATGATCGATAAAATGGGGTTGTTTTGGAATTACAGTTTTCATAATCAATTTCTGATTTTATCCCAAGCCCCCGACTCGACTCGGGTGGCGAGTTTCAAAACGTGGGTGAAATTGAAACGGTTTGTAAAAAAGGGCGAAAAAGGAATCGTGATTTGGGTTCCGGTGCCGTATAAATGCAAGGCAAAGGACAAACATATCAAATTGGGAATGGCCGAACAGGATTCTAAAACGGGTGAATGGTTTTTGAAAAAATTGTCGTTCAAAACGGGGCATGTTTTTGACGTATCGCAAACAGATGGAGAATCTTTGGACGGGCATTCGCCGGAAGCAATCGGTGATGCGAAAAGAACGACCGCAATTTTAGATGCCTGCGCTTCAAAAAATCACATCGAAGTGGAATCTATTGAATTGTTGAAGTCCGCTGGTTCTTGGGGTCGTAGCTTGGGCGGGAAAATTCAACTCGATTCGTCGTTGAATGATAAACGGAAATGCGCAGTCTATGCTCACGAATTGGCACACGAATTGCTTCATCAAACGAAACAGGATTTTGACGAGACGAGTCTGGAGCGCTTAGCTCTGTCTCGCCGTGCTAAGGAATTCGAAGCAGAGGTTACGGCTTATATTGTTTGCAGACAACTGGGCATGAAAATATCGAGTTCTACATCTTACGTCTTGATGTGGGCAGACGCCGACCCAAAATTCGTCAAAACCGAATTGTTCAAGAGCATGGAACGAATCAAAAAAACGGCCCGGAACATGTTGGGCGACAAATGGGGAAAAAATCCTACCGAAGATAGCGATTGACTCAGCATGCTGGCTGACATAGTGTCTACAAACGCGGTGAGGAAATAATGCGAACGAAAGTGCCCGAATCTGAACAAGCTAGACTTGTCTTCGAAGCCTATAATCGAGGCTTTCGCAAAACCTATGGGAGCAATTCTGGCCTCAGTTTCAATCCGTCCCAAACAGTTCGAATTATTCGATTGATTCGAGAGGTTGGGTTGGATGAATTGGTGGCGAGGATGGGTCGGTATTTCGAGGACAACAATGGGTGGTTGCAGGAAACTGCGTATCCATTGGCTTATTTTCTAAAATATCCCAACAAATATGTAAGGAAGGTGGTTCATGACAAGAACCAAAATCGAGGAACCGGTGAAGGCACCGAAGAGGCCGAGCGACGACGTGAAGCGCGAGAGAGAAATTGGAAAATTCTTGAGCAATTCGGGACTGGGGAAGACGGGCTTGATGAAAGTATTCGAGAATTTCGAGGAAAGGGATACGAAAAATTTCAACCAGACTACAATCAAAAAAGTTCTGACCAAGTGGGCCGATACATATCTGAAAAACCTGAATGCCAAGGGCATTTACCTCTACGGACCACCGGGAGTGGGAAAAACTCACCTGATATGCGCGGTGGTAAATCGCCTGATTCGAAAGCACCTCGCATTTGCTTACTTTCTCAAAATCGGCGACATCCCGAGGAATGATCAGACCGTTCTTGATGAATTGTGCGACCCGGGTTTGTACCCGGTGTTGGTGCTCGACGATCTCGGCTCGGAGAAATTGACTGAGCGGATGCTGGAGATTTTGTTTCGTATCGTGGATTCAAGAATGTGGCGATGTGGACCGACGTTGTTCACGTCGAACCTTTCTCTGGACGAATTGTCGAGTCGAATAGATTCTAGCGAATTCGCTTGGAGTGGTTGGGGTCAACGGTTGTCTGGCCGGCTTCGCGAGAGCTGTCATATTTTATTTCTCGAAGGGCTTGACGCCCGGAAAGGTATGTGAGTCGTGGCAACCGAACTTCAAATTTTTCAAAATATGATCGCAGAGCTGGTCTTTGGAGAAAAACGATTGCCGCGCAAATGTTCTAGTTGCAAACAAAAGATCGACCCGACGAAATTCAATGATCAAATATCGGCGCGTGAATATGCAATATCTGGTTTGTGTCAAAAATGCCAAGATCGAATTTTCAACTGCGACGACGGTTGATGTATAAGTCACTTATACACGGAGGAAAAAATGGGACGCAAATTCGACGCAGTGAACGAACAAATCGTTCTTGCATCGATGGCTCAAAATGGACCGTTGTTTGAGTTGGGCGTTCGAGCTGTCGAACCAGACGATTTTTTAGGTGACAAACACAAAGTGATCTTTGCTGCAATGCGCCGGGCTCGCGAAATCGGGTTGGAGCTGAAACCAAAAAATCTTGTTTTGCTTTCCGAGAATCAAGATTGCGGGGGTCTTGAATATTTGGAAGAAATTTTTGGCCGTGGGGGTGCAGCGGCTACAACTATTGGTGAATTCACGTTTCATTTGGATCGATTGCGGCAAATGGCTATTCGGTTTAGAGCGGCTAGGCGGGTGAAAGAACTTGATCAGATTTTTCTCGATCAGACTCGCACGTTTGATGAGTGCGAATTGGCGATGCACGAGGCGGGCAAAGAATTTTCGTCGATGGCTCGCGTCCCTGTTGACAATGCTGCACTCATGGATGAATGGATGAACAATTTTGAACAATCGAAAAGGGGTGAACGTCGGGTTTTTCAACCGACTGGTCTCGAGTCTCTCGATTCAGTTTTGACAGAAGGATTCGCAAAGGGCGGGTTGACGGTTATCGCAGGGCGACCTCGAATGGGCAAGTCGGTAGTCATGACAGATTTGGTGCGACGGTCTTTGTTGCCGAAGGATCGGCCAAAAATTCTTGTGATCCCGTTTGAGAAGGGGAAGCATTATTTTTTGAATATGCTCATTGCCTCATTGTGCAAAGTGCAATTGGATGCCATCATCAAGTATCCCGACGAATTGACCGAATCAGAAGAGGCTGGAGTGCGAAAGGCGGCCAAATGGGTTCGTGATCGGATGGAGGACAGTTCGTTGACCGTGCTCGATTCGCCAGTTCTCAAAATGCTCGAAGATGAATCGTGGAACAATCGAAAGGCGATGAATGAGTTGGAACGGGTTTTAGCAGCCGGGGGGTATGAACTTGCGTTTTTTGATTTGATGGAACGCGCACTTTCGACGAGCTTGGAATCGCAGCAAATTGCGCTCGCGCTGATGCGGGCGCAGAGCTGGTGCCCGAAGCTAGGAATGCATTTGGTCATAACGCAACAATTGTCTCGACGAGCAGAGGATTTCAAAAACACGGGTCGCAGGCGTCCGTCGATTATCGATCTGAAAAATTCGGGTGCATATGAAGAAATTCCTGATACGATTTTGTTGATTCACCGTGAGAAAATTTTCAAACCTTTGCTTGGAACCGATATCGTGGAGTTGCGAGTAGCGAAACAAAAACTCGGCGATGATGGCATGACAGTACTTGCGGAATTCGCACCCGCTGTTTGCCGATTATTCAAAGACCGGCTTCAAAAGCCAGGGGAGATAACCGATGCAGGACCAGCCAAAGGATTTGCGGAAGATGAATGAATGTTGTTTGAAAAGTGCAATTTTGTGCGCGCAACAGGAATTGTCGGGCAGGTATGCGCAGGATGCTATCAAGAATTTGGAGGCGGCGTTTTTACAAAATCGCGAAGATATAATGGCGACAGTTGGTTCTGAAAAACGATTTGTAGCGACCTATGCAATGGCAGTTTTTTTGTGTTCGATTTTTGAAATTGTCGATTGGGAGATCAAAAAAGACCCGACGGAAAAAGAGTTATTCTTGTTTGAGGTGGTCGAATCGATTCAAAAAGTCTCTGAGCTTTTACTTCAACAGCAATTGAATTTTTGCAATGGTGGGCAAGGTGAAATTGATAATTGAATGGGTCGATACTATGTTTGAAATTGAAGAAGAATTCGAAACAGTGCGGACGTTCAAATTTTTCAATTCGGCGGCGAAGTGCGCTGAATATGTCAGGAAGAAATTGGAGGAATTTTATGAACGTGAAATTAGATCCCGAGGAGTTGGAAGCGATCAAAACCGGGGAAGTTGATACGGTCTATGTCAGCCTGGGCGAGATGCTGGGATGAATACGCTAGATCCAAAGAAGGTCCGAGAAAAAGCGGACATCGAAGCCGTGCTTCAGGAATTGAAAATGCCCTATGAACGGAATGGTGCTGATTTGCTTTTTCGTTGTCAGAGCGGCAAGCACCCAGACATGAACCCATCGTGCACCATCCGTTCTGAACCGGGCGAATTCAAGAACGGGTTTATTTTCTGTTTTTCGTGCAAGTGGAGTGCTGACATTTTCGAGTTGGTTCAAAAAGTGAAAGCTTGCCCGTTCCCCGAGGCGCTGCGGATGGTTGATCGGCACGGGGTTGAACGATTCACCGAAGGAGAAGAGGAGGATCCAAAATGCTATAGCTTGCTCTTTCAACAATTTTGGCCTAAAGCCATTCCTTTACCGGAAGGCGTGCAATCGATTTCTCTGGGGTCAGATTGCTACGAATATTTGCGTAGCAGAAATTTCGGCCCAGAACAAATCGAAGCTTACGGCTTGCTTGATTGGGAAACGAAGGGTAGGCTTTTCATTCCATTGCGGCGGGAGGGAACCTTGATTGGGTGGGTGGCGAGGACATATTGCAACGGGAAGCCGAAGGCTTTGACGCCCCCCGACACGCCCGGGCAACGTTGGGGCATGGTCGGCTTCGATTTGTTGGACCGCGAGTTGCCGGCGGTTCATTTGACCGAAGGTTGGGCATCGTGCATGAGGGTGACGCAGGCTGGGTTCCTGAACGTGCTGGCGGCTTGCGGGAGTTCGCTCCGGTCGGAGCAGGTTTTTGAGCTCCAGTGGACGAAGCGCATCGTGCTTTGGCTGGAAGGCGACATCGCGGGTCGCGGGATGCTGCAAGAGGTTTTGTCGTGGTTGGGCAGAGATCGATTTGTCGAATACATTCAGCTGCCGGATCGCAGGGATCCAGCTGACTACAGCCCGGAGGGGCTAAAACAACTCTACAACCAGCGTGCCCGGTGGGCACCAATGAGGAGGAGTCGTGACTATGCGGAAAAAAGAGTTTCGTGAGGACGCAGCGCGGCATTACGCGGAAATCAACAATATCGCTCTCAAGGAAGAGAGCGAGGATGGCGTTGTTGAGGCTGTTCGGTCTTTCGTCGGCATCCAGTCGTTCAAGTGCAACGAGTGCGATCACTTCATCCGAACCGTAGATACCTATTGCTGGTTCTGCGGCGAAGATGTGAGTGAGCATGGCGACGGGGGTTTTGACAAAATCGCTGCTAACGTGACTTCCAAAAAGATCGAGAAGGCTAAGAAAGTCAAAAAGGTCGAAGCGGAAGTGGAGGAGGTGGAACCCGAAGTTGTGGAAGATGCGGAAGACGTGGAACCCGAAGTTGTGGAAGACGCGGAAGCAGAAGAAGAACCGCTTCCTGTGGAGGAGGAAAAGGTAGTG
>Ga0315275_10007487_pt1 | contig 10550 bp, 10 predicted proteins | sample YL17G03_0_MG_FD_205557 | JGI IMG/M metagenome (GOLD analysis project Ga0315275, IMG submission 205557) | Sediment microbial communities from Yellowstone Lake, YNP, Wyoming, USA - YL17G03_0 | ecosystem: Environmental > Aquatic > Freshwater > Lake > Sediment | place: USA: Wyoming | collected...
TCCCCCTTCTTGTTCTTATTCCGAGTCCCCTGCGGCAATTATTCACGCCCGAACGCGTCCCGGCTAAATCTTACTCGCCCATGGATGGGGACATGGACCTCCGGTGCGTGTCCCCCTTCTTCCCTTTTTTTCGCCCTTCATGGTGGCCTTAATGAGAAATTCCCGTAAATCCTCCGTCTTCTTTAATGAGATGCCGAGATCCGCTCGAATCGTCATTCCCGGGATTCCCCATCACGTCATGCAGCGCGGCAATCGCCGCCAGAACATTTTTTTCTCTGACGACGACAAATCCTACTATCTCCGCCTTCTGCGAAAGTGGGGGAACATCGCCGGTCTGGCCATTTGGGCATATTGCCTTATGGACAACCATGTCCATTTCGTCGCCGTGCCTTTATGGGCGACAAGCCTGGCCGCCGCTTTCGGCCAAACCCACATGGCCTATACAAAGACAATTAACGGGCGCCATGGATGGGAAGGATTCCTCTGGCAAGGGAGGTATCTCTCCTATCCGATGGACGATCCCTACCTCTATCGGGCGATGCGATATGTCGAGCTGAATCCCGTCAGAGCGAATGTGGTTGAACACGCGGCAGATTACCCATGGTCGAGCGCGCGAAGCCACATTTTCGGGGAAGAGAATGCTCTGCTAAGCCAAAACTCCTTGGGTATGAACAGGCAGGAATGGGCCGATTATCTGGCCGAGGGGCTTATCGAATCGGAAACTGAACTTTTCAGAGGGCATGCGAACTCGGCAAAGCCGCTCGGAGACGAAAACTTCCTGCGGAAAATCGGAGCGATATAAAGAACGGGGACACGTACCGCTTCGAGAGAAGCGGAACATGTCCCCTTCGGGGTCCGCTGCGGGTATTTTTCACACCGGTCCGTGCGCCGGCCTCAAGAGGGGGACATGTACCTCCGGTGCGTGTCCCCCTTCTTGTTCTTATTTTACGGGAAGGAGGCTACTTCCAGAGAAGCTTACGGGCGGACGGGCGGCCGTGAACCGTCTCTCATGGTTGGGGACATGTACTTCCGGTGCGTGTCCCCCTTTTAATGCGGGGGCTCTGGACGGGTCCCGTCACGGCCCGGGTGGCACCCAGGCCACGCCTGCACCGGCAGGGAACGGATTCTGAGGAGCGCCCGCCAGAAATGCGGCGGAGTGACCCGGAGCCGCATTTCCGGTACGGAAGATGGGGACATGGACAAGAATGGGGACACGTACCGCTTCGAGAGAAGCGGAACATGTCCCCTTGCCCGAAGGACAACGCCCGCTGGGGACATGTACCTCCGGTACGTGTCCCCTTTCTTTGATAGGGTCCGCTCCTACCGCAAGAAACGCGGACAGCCTGACAGATTAGATGAGCTGGAGGACCGAAAAGGGGAGCCGAGAATTGCCTTATCTACGCCTCCCTAGAAAGCTAAAATCGGGTCAGTTCACCAATTATACGGAAGGCCTCCGTTTGGGGTATACTTGTCTGGATTTGCCATGGCGATACTCGAAGTTCACGACCTCTCGGCGGGATACGACGACGGGTTCGTCATCCGCGACATTTCCCTCGCGGTCGAGCCCGGGGAATTCGTGGCCATCCTAGGCCGGAACGGCTCGGGAAAAAGCACCTTGATCAAGGCCGTCCAGAACCTCCTCGGGAACGTCCGGGGGCGCGTCGTTTGCGATGGCGAAGACGTCTTCCGTATGAGCCCGCGGCGGCTCGCGGCCAAGGTCGCCTACGTCCCCCAGTTGGCGGAGCCAATCTTCGAATACGCCGTGGAAGAGATCGTCCTCATGGGCCGCTTCGCGAAGCAAGGGCGGCTCGAGAAGGCCTCCGCCGCCGACGTCGCGGCCGTCGACGAGGCCATGCGGCTGACCGATGTCGGGAGCCTGAGGACGAAGCGGCTGTCCCAGTTGAGCGGCGGCGAGCGGCAGAGAGCTTTCCTCGCCCGGGCCCTGGCCCAGGACGCTTCCATACTCCTGCTCGACGAGCCCAGTCTCCATCTCGACATCAGCTACCAGGTCGAGGTCTACGGCATCCTCAAGGGCCTCCAGAAAGACAGGGGCAAAACCATCGTAGCCGCCGAGCACAACATCACCCTGGCCGCGGCCTACGCCGAACGGTTGATATTCCTGAAAGATGGGATCATAGCGGCCGAAGGAGCGCCGGGGGAGACGGTCTCGGCCGCGAACATCCGGGAGATCTTCGGCGCGGAGGTCGACATCCGGGAAAACCTCCGCACGAGCCTCCCGGAGATTTCGCTGGCCGCGGGAGAAAGGCGCGAATGAACGCGGCGAACACGTCTGGGGACATGTACCTTTGGTACGTGTCCCCCAAGAACAAAGAAAGGGGACACGTACCAAACGTACATGTCCCCGCTCGGGCGCCCAGCCCGGCGACGAACATGCATGGGGAGACAACCCGCGGGAACAAGCTCGGGGACATGTACCGGAGGTACAAAAAGTGCCTCCGGTACGTGTCCCCCAAGAACAAAGAAAGGGGACACGTACCAAACGTACATGTCCCCGCTCGGGCGCCCAGCCCGGCGACGAACACGCATGGGGAGACAACCCGCGGGAACAAGCTCGGGGACATGTACCGGAGGTACAAAAAGTGCCTCCGGTACGTGTCCCCCTTCTTGACCGGGGTTGTTCTGGCTCTCTCGGTTCTCGCCCCGGCATATATCCTTGCCGGCGAAAAAGAGAGGGGACACGCACCGGAGGGTCTGCAAGAAAGGGGACACGCACCGGAGGGTCTGCAAGAAAGGGGACACGCACCGGAGGGTCTGCAAGAAAGGGGACACGTACCGGAGGTACATGTCCCCTTTCTTGCGTCCGGCCAAGCCCAGGTCCTCAAGGACGACCTCGGCCGGCCGTTTCCCCTGCCCGAACGGACCCCGGAGCGGATCGTGTCCATGGCCCCGAACGTCACCGAGATCCTCTTCGCCCTCGGCCTCGGCGACCGCGTCGTCGGAGTGACCCGCTTCTGCGACTATCCGCCGGAAGCCCGATCCATCCGCAGGATCGGCGGCCTCGTCGACCCCAATATCGAGATCATCCAGTCCCTTGACCCCGGCCTCGTCATCGCCTTTCGGGGAAACCCGCTCCGGCTCGTCGACCGGATCCGGAAGCTCGGCCTCCCCGTCTTCGTCCTCGACATCGGCCAGGGCCTCGAGGCACTATTTCCCCTCATCGCCAAGATCGGACGGGTCACCCGAAGTGAAGAGCGGGCCGACGCGCTGGCCGCCGGCCTGCGGAAAAGACTCGAGGCCGTTGACGCGGCCATGAGCGAGGTCGGGACTCGGCCGAAGGTTTTCGTCCTCCTCTACGGCCAGGGGTTGTGGACGTGCGGCGGCGAGAGCTACGTCGACGACCTTGTCGGCCGGGCCGGGGGGACGAACGTCGCCTCGGCCCTGCCCAAGAAATGGGTCCTCTACAAGCGCGAACAGATCCTCAAGGACGACCCGGACGTCATCTTCATCCTGGCCCGCTCCGGGAAGGATTTCGCGACAGGCCGGGACTGGCTGCTGCGGAAGGCGCGCGTGGAGAGCGTCGCGGCCGTGAGGTCCGGCAAGGTCTACGAGCTCGATGAGAACGCGGCCAGCCGCTTCGGGCCCAGGCTGGTGGACGTCCTCGACCGGATGGCCCGCCTTCTCCACCCCGAGCTCTTCGGAGAAAGGCCGTGAGCCGGAAAACCGGGCGCCGGTTGTTCTGGATCGTCTGCCTGGCCGCTTGCCTCGCCGGATTTCTTCTTTCCATTCTGACCGGCCCTGTCAAGACGACGCCCGGTGACCTGCTGAGCTTCATCCAGAGCCCCGACCGCGTCCAGGCCGCGATCTTCATCGACCTCCGCCTGTCGCGGGCCGTGCTCGCCTTCCTCGTCGGGGCCGCTCTGGCCCTTTCCGGGGCCATCCTCCAGGGCTATTTCAGGAATCCGATGGCCGATCCGTTCGTCGTCGGCGTTTCGTCGGGGGCCTCTCTCGGCGCCGTCATCGCGACTTCGCTCGGATTCGAAGCCGCCGCCGTTGGCTTCTCGGGCCCCGGCCTCCTGGCCTTCATCTCCGGGTTGGGGATCGTTTCCCTGGTCTATATCCTGTCCTTGCGCCGGGGCGGATTCAAGGTCGAGACCATTCTCCTGACCGGCATCGCCGCCGGCGCACTGGCCTCAGCCCTGACGTCGTTTTTTCTCTTCATGCGTTCGGATTCCTACGACCAGGCGGTCTTCTGGCTCCTCGGCAGCTTCCAGCTGGCCGAATGGCGACAGGCCGCCACGATCGCTCCCTGGTTCGTCCTCTGCTTCGTCGCGGCCATCTGGCTGGCCAAGGACATGGACCTCCTCGCCCTGGGCGACGAAGCCGCCCAAGCCCTGGGCTGTCCCGTTCGGCGCGTCCGAAAGGCCTTCCTGGTGATGTCGGCCCTCCTGGCGGCGCTGTCCGTAGCCGTCAGCGGGGTCATCGGGTTCGTCGGTCTGGTCGTCCCCCATTGGGTCCGCATCCTGATCGGGCCCGGCCACCGCGCCCTTTTCGCCTCGTCCGCGCTGGCTGGCGGGACGTTCCTCCTCTATTGCGACCTCCTGGCCCGCAACCTCCTCGCCGGCGAGCTCCCGATCGGCGTCATCACCGCGGCCGTCGGCGCGCCGTTCTTCCTTTATCTGCTTCATAAAAAACGTTAAACCAAGAAGGGGGACACGTACCGGAAGTACATGTCCCCGAATCCGAAGACGTCGACAACGAGGAGGCCGCAAGCACAGGGGCTGAGGGGAATCGTCTGAGGGAGCATAAAGCGGTGATTTAGCATTCCCGGGACGGATACGCGGACTCCTCCCATCGAATCCGGACCGGGAAAGCGTAAAAATCACCGCAGCGAACGAAGATGATCCCCGAAGCCCCACCGTGACCGATGGAGCGGCGCGTCCCGAGGCCCGATTGAACTGCCGCGCCTCACGAGCCGTATGATAGAATGAGGCGCCATGAATTTCTTTTTCGTCCGCGACTACCGCCATCGCCACCGCTTCTACTCGGCCGAGCCGCTCGGCCCCTTGCCGGCCAAGTTCTCGAAGTCGCGCGCGATCTGGGAGGCGGCCAAGAAGAAAGTCACCGGCCTCAATCCTCGCATGCTCCTCCAAGAGCAGGCCTTCGAGCACGGCGGCCGTCCCGGAGACGGGCCTCTCCGCATTCTCCACTCGGGCCACTCCGAAGACAAGGCCATCCGGACGCAATTCTTCTTTTTCCTCCAGCGCCAGCGGACGCGCCATGTCCTCGTCCTGGCCGGAGAGGCGCTCGTCCTACCCGTGAGCGGTCTGGCCGCCCTCCTGCCCGGGCCGAATATCTTCTTCTACTTCTTGGCCATCCTGATGGTCATCCAGTGGCAGGCCCTCCGCGGCATCACCCGGTTGATCCATAAAGATACCGAATTCGCCCCCGATTTCCTGCTCGCCGAGTGGGAGGCCGCGGTCGACGCCCGCGCCGAAGCCCGCTTCCCGGAGCTCCTCGTCCGCCTCGAGACTGTCCACGGCCTCCCGTCCGCCCACAAAATCCTTTGGAAATAGCCTCCTTCCAAATAAGAAGGGGGACACGCACCGGAGGTACATGTCCCCATCCATGGTCCCCATCGGGCGTTGTCCTTCGGGCAAGGGGACATGTTCCGTTTCCGAAGAAACGGTACGTGTCCCCATTCTTGTCCGTAATGAAAGAAAGGGGACACGCACCGGAGGTACATGTCCCCATCCATGTCCTCAACCATGGGCTAGTAAAACCTTGGGGAGGGAGAGGTCGTGCTACGAGTCCGACTTCCTTGACTTTTGGGGGGGTGGAATCTAATATGAGGATTGATTTTTAGCGACCCGCATCGGCGCAAACCCTGGTTTTCGAGGACATTAAGGACCATGATAGACATGTATGATTTCGCGCAGATCGAGGCCAAGTGGCAGCGCGCCTGGGAGGGCCAGCGGGCCTTCGAAGCCGTCGAGGACCCCTCCAAGCCGAAGTTCTACTGCCTGGAGATGTACCCCTACCCGTCCGGCCGCATCCACATGGGCCACGTCCGGAACTACTCGATCGGCGACGTCATCGCCCGCCAGAAGCGGATGGCCGGCTGCTCCGTCCTCCACCCCATCGGCTGGGACGCCCTGGGCATGCCGGCCGAGAACGCGGCCATCAAGCACGGCACGCATCCCCGGACGTGGACCCTCGACAACGTCGACCACATGCGGGTCCAGCTCAAGAGGATGGGCTTCAGCTACGATTGGAGCCGCGAGGTCAACACCTGCCTGCCCGATTACTATAGGTGGAACCAGTGGATCTTCCTGCGCATGCTCGAAAAAGGCCTGGCCTTCCGCAAGGAGAGCTGGGTCAACTGGTGCTCCCAATGCCAGACCGTCCTGGCCAACGAGCAGGTCGTCGGCGGCGGCTGTTGGCGCTGCGACACTCCGGTCGCCCAGAAGAAGATGGAGCAGTGGTTCCTCAAGATCACCGCCTACGCCGACGAGCTCCTCACCGGCCACGCCCAGCTCGTCAAGTGGCCCGAGCACGTCCTGCAGATGCAGAAGAACTGGATCGGCCGGAGCACGGGCGCGCACGTCAACTTCGGTCTCTCCGGGACCGGAAAGACGATCGAGGTCTTCACGACGCGGCTCGACACGATCTGCGGCGCCACGTTCCTCGTCGTCTCGGCCGAGCATCCCATCGTGCCCGACCTCGTCGCCGGGCCGAGGAAGAAGGAGCTTGGCGCCTGGGTCACCCGGACGGCCGCCGAGATGCGGAAGCGTCGGGACATCGGCGAGACCGAAAAGGACGGCGTCGACACGGGCAAGAAAGCCGTCAATCCGTTCACCGGCGAGCTCGTCCCGGTCTGGATCGCCAACTACGTGCTGATGGATTACGGGACGGGCGCGATCATGGCCGTCCCGGCCCACGATGCCCGCGACTTCGAGTTCGCCAAGTCCTACGGCATCCCCATCCGCACGGTCATCGTGCCCGAAGACAAGGCCGGCGGCTCCTTCGACGCCGAGCCCGCCGAGGTCTTCGAAGACGTCGGCGTCCTGGTCAACTCCGGCCCGTTCTCGGGCCTCGCGTCAGCGAAGGCCATGGACGAGATGGGGAAGCACGCCGAAGACAAGGGCATCGGCCGCCGGAGCACGGTCTTCCGGCTCCGCGACTGGGGCATCTCCCGCCAGCGCTACTGGGGCACGCCCATCCCCGTCATCTACTGCGTGACATGCGGCATCGTCGGCGTCCCCGACCGGGACCTGCCCGTCGAACTCCCCTTCGACGTCAAGCTCACGGGAGAAGAGGGCTCGCCCCTCGAGCGCCATGAAAGCTTCGTCAAGACGACCTGCCCGAAATGTCACGGCCCGGCCCGCCGCGAGACCGACACGATGGACACCTTCGTCGATTCCTCGTGGTACTTCTTCCGTTACTGTTCGCCCAAAGACACGGAACTGCCCTTCCGGCCCGAAGCCGCGGAACTCTGGCTTCCCGTCGACCTCTACATCGGCGGCGTCGAGCACGCCATCCTCCACCTGATCTATTCCCGGTTCTTCACCAAGGTCCTCCGGGATCTCGGCCTCACCGGGATCTCCGAGCCGTTTCCCCACTACCTGGCCCAGGGCATGGTGACCAAGGACGGGTCGGCCATGTCCAAGTCCAAGGGCAACATCGTCGACCCCGACGACATCCTGAAAAACTATGGGGCCGACACTCTCCGCTTGTTCATCCTCTTCGCCTCGCCGCCCGACCGGGAGTTCGCCTGGGACGAGTCGGGCCTCGATGGCTGTTACCGCTTTCTCGTCCGCGTCTGGACGATCGTCCATGAGAACATCGACCTCTTCGCGGCCGCTCTTGGCGAGGCCGCCGTCCCGGCCTCCGCCGGGGACGCCTCGTCCCGGGTAGTCAAGAAAACGCACCAGACGATCCGCAAAGTGACCGAGGACATCGGCGTCCGCTTCCACCTCAACACGGCCATCAGCTCGATCATGGAGCTTTACAACCTGGCCAAGAAGGAGCGGGACGGGCTGAGGGAAACTCCGGCCGGCCGGGCCGCCCTGCGCCTGGCCCTGGGATCCATCATGCAGCTGCTTTCGCCGCTCACGCCGCACATCGCCGAAGAGCTCTGGGAAAAGACCGGCCACCGGGGGCTCCTCATGCGCTCGTCCTGGCCTGTCTACGACCCCGAGCTGGCCCGCGAAGAGATGGCCACGGTCATCGTCCAGGTCAACGGCAAGCTCCGGGACAAGTTCGAGGCGGTGCCCGACCTGCCGGAGCCCGAGCTCGAAGCGCAAGCTCTGGCCCTGCCGAAGATCCAGGCGGTCCTTGGCGGCAAGCCTCCCCGCAAGGTCATCTCGGTCAAGAACAAGCTCGTCAACATCGTGAGCTGAACCGTGGCCGGACCCCGTTCTCGACCGCAGGCGGCTTGGGAAACGAAGCGCCCCGCGCGTCTGCGGGGCTTGATGGCCGCCGCCCTGGCCGCCGTCCTCCTCTTCGCCGCGGGTTGCGGCTACCGCCTGCGCGGCACCGGCTCCTCCCTGCCGCCGCAGATCAAGACGGTGAGCATTCCCATGTTCAAGAACCTGACGACGCGCTTCGAGCTCGACGTCAAGCTGACCCGGGCCGTCATCAGCGAGTTTGTCAGCCGGGGCAAGGTCGCCATCACGGCGGACGCGGCCCGGTCGGACGCCGTCCTCGAAGGGGAGATCACGTCCTTCAGCGCGACGCCCATCGGCTTCAGCGGCGGGAACCAGGCCGACAAGTACAACATCACCGTGACGGCCAAGGTCACGCTGAAGGACCGGGCTTCGGCCAAACCCCTTTTCTCGAATCCCGCCTTCGTCTTCCAGCAGGAGTACGACGTCCCGCCGGGCGCGAGCTTCGAATCCTTGGAAACCGAGGCCATCGACAAGATCGCCGGGAAATTCGCCCGGAGTCTCGTCGTCAGCATCCTGGAGGGGTTCTAGTATGGCCGGGCCGTCCCGCGCCGGCGGACTCCGCGAGGAATCGCTCCTTGCCGGCTACCTGTACTACGGCGAAGAGGAATTCCTGGCCGAGGAATTCGTCGAGGAGCTCAAGGGCGTCCTGGCGTCTTCGGCGGGCGACGAGTTCCGCCTGACCCGCATGGACCTCGACGAAACGAAATGGCGGGAGGTCATCGATACGGCCCGCACCGCCCCCTTCCTTTTTGAGTCCTGGCGGGCCATCGTCGTCCGCATCCCGGAGGGCCGGGCGGGCACGGACAGGGGCCAGGACAAGAAGGGCGACGCGGACGGGGAAGAGGGGAAGGGAGCGAAGTTCCTGTCCGTCCTCGACCAGAAGATCCTCCGGGAGTATTTCGCCTCTCCGCCGTCCCGGACGGTCCTCGTCGTCCTCAAGGCCGGCCGGGCCAGGAAGGGTGACGCGGTCGTCCGCTTTTTCCAGTCCCTGCCCAAGGCCGTCTTCGCCGTGGTCGAAATGAAACCGCTCTCGGCCGCCGCGCTCATGAGGCGGGCCGACGAAAAGGCCAACGCCCTCGGCAAAACGCTGACCGAGAGGGCCAAGAGACGGCTCTTCGAGGTCCTCGGCCAGGACCTCCGGCTGACGCTGAACGAGGTCGAAAAGCTGGCCGTCTATGTCGGCGACAAAAAGGGGATCGAAGAGGACGACGTCGACCAGGTCACGGCCTGGCAGCGCAGCTTCAATGCCTACGAGCTCGACGACGCCCTGGCCGCGGCCGACTTCGCCAAGGGGGCGGCCGTCCTGAACGACCTCTTGGCCGAGGGCGAAAGGCCGGAGCAGATCGTCGGCCGGCTGGCCGGCTTCTTCCGCAACGTCCTCGCCGCCCAGACCTGGCTCAGGGAGAAAGGCCGAACGAAAGAGGAGATCTTCCAGACGTTCTTCCCCCAAATCCAGAAGGGCTGGAGCATGTACGCCGATAAATTCCGGCAGTTCTTCGGCGTCGGGGAGGGGCTTTCGCCTGCCGAGATGAACGCCCTTCTCGGCAAGCTCCGCAAGGTGGACGTCCGCCTCAAGACGACCGAGGCCGTCCCAAAGAGGGTCCTGGAGATATTTCTGAAGGAGTACTGCCTGGCGAAAAAAGAAAAGACGATTATTTCGCCGGAGCGGGGGTGAGGAGCCCGACCTGCCGGCTGAGCCGGGATTTGTAGCGGCTTCCGGTGTTCTTCTTGATGGCCCCCTTCTTGACCGACTTGTCGATCGCCTGGAAGACCCCGGGGAGCATTTGGACGGACCCTTCACGGTCGTTATCCGCGATGGCTTCCCGGAGCTTGCGCATCGTGGTCCGGAGAGCGGATTTCGTCTGGGTGTTGACGGATTTCTTGCGGAGGCTGCTGCGGTGCTGCCGTAACGCCGATTTGTGACGGGCCATTTTTTTCTCCTCTTAAAGGGGCATATGATAGAATATCTTGGCCCTAAAGTCAAACGGCCCCGGGCCCGGGATGGCGCAGACCCGCATGGAATCCGACGACCATAAAAGCCGGCTGATCCGCTCCACGGCCTCCGTGGCCGTTCCGACCCTCGTCAGCCGCGTCCTGGGCTACATCCGCGACCTCCTCCAGGCCTACTACCTCGGCACGGGC
>Ga0315275_10007489_pt1 | contig 10549 bp, 3 predicted proteins | sample YL17G03_0_MG_FD_205557 | JGI IMG/M metagenome (GOLD analysis project Ga0315275, IMG submission 205557) | Sediment microbial communities from Yellowstone Lake, YNP, Wyoming, USA - YL17G03_0 | ecosystem: Environmental > Aquatic > Freshwater > Lake > Sediment | place: USA: Wyoming | collected...
GGGTAAGTGGGTCACTGTGATCCCCGACATGGGCTTGCCGAGCGGCACCAACCGCACCATGCGGCTCGACCTGACGGGCAAGTTCCTTTCTCGGGACCGTCAGGTGCGCATCGTCACCAATTTCTGCGTTTACTGGGACCAGATCTTCTTCACGACCGACGAGGCCTCGGCTCCTGCGCCGATCGAGTTGTCGCTGGCTGCCGCGGACTTGCATTATCGCGGTTTCTCGACGCCCACCAGTGACCCGGCCCACTTGAGGCCGGATTGGTTCGACTACACCGACGTCCTGGCGGAGGCGCCTTGGAATCCCATGTTCGGCAACTACACGCGCTATGGGGACACGGTGAAACTAGTGAGCCAGGCGGACGACCGGCTGGTGGTGATGGCTACCGGAGATGAACTAACCGTGAAGTTCGACGCGCGTGGCCTGCCACCGCTCCGGCCCGGGTGGAAGAGAACGCTGTTCCTTTACGCGCACGGCTGGGCTAAAGACGGCGAGCCCAACACGGCCTTCTCCCAGACCGTGGACCCGATGCCTTTCCGGCAGATGTCCAATTACCCTTACGGGCCCGCGGAGCGCTTCCCGGACAGCCCCGATTATCAGCAGTACCGGCGCGAATATCAGACGCGGCAACGCTATCTGCTTATTCCGCCGCTCGCGCCACCGCAATAAAACCAGAGGGGCGGGTTCAGACCCGCCCCCAAATTCCTACCAGATCAACTTCAGTCCGAACTGGATCTCCCGCGGGTCGCCGGGCCCGCCGGAGGCCAAGCCGGCAATGGACTGGACGGTATTGAAGATCTTCCCGAAACTCGCCGAGGCGACGTCCCGATTGGGCACCTCGAAGTTTGGCCGATTGAAGATGTTGAACATCTCCGCGCGGAATTCCAGCGTCTTCGACTCCGTCAGCCGGAACCTGCGAATCAGCGAGAAGTCCCAATTGGCCAGGCCCGGACCGGTCAGGATGTTTCGGCCGGCATTGCCGAACGTGTAGGGAGCAGGGGCCCTGAAGGAATCGGGCAGAACCCACCGGTCCGGCGTTCGGTGGGCTGGGTAGAAGTAGTAGGGAGCCCGGGCAATATTCGGCCGGTCCTGTCCTTCTTCTGTATGGCTGATGTCGCCGCTGATCTGCGGCGTGAAGGGCGGCCCCGACTGGAGCGCGATAATCCCGGAAAGCTGCCAGCCCTCGGTGAGGTAATTCAGGGTACGGTTCTCTGACTTCCAAAGCTTGCTGCCAAACGGCAATTCGTACACGTACGCCAGCGAGAGGCGGTGACGGAAGTCGTAGTCGGAGAGCGCCTTCTCCGCGGCTAGGTCTCGGGAGTTCTGCGGAGAGTTCGAGTTGCGGTCGGTACCGAAGATGGTGGAATTGGTGTCCAGCGACTTCGAGAAGGTGTAACCGGCAACGAACGCCAGCCCCTGGGAGAAGTGCCTCTCGGCCTTCACTTGCAGCGCGTGATAGGACGAACTGCCGGAAGACTCGTAATAAGAGAAGTTGGAGAAGGTCGGGAAGCGCCGGGCCGTCGTCTGGGTGACGGGATCGGGATTGGGTTGGTTGGGATCGGTTATCCGCGGCAGACGCAGACCGCGCGTCCCTAGATATCCCACATCCAAGAGCCACGAGCCGGGCAATTCGCGCTGGATGTTAAATCCCCACTGCTGGATGAACGTATCCCTGAAGTCGAGTTGGAATGGGCTGATGACCGGGAAGAGTGGGGCCACGGCCGCCGTAAAGACGTTTTGGATGATCTCTCCTGTCCCAATCGGCAGTTGCCCGGTCATGATCAGAGGCAAGGCATCCTCCACCGTACCCAAACCGACGCGCACGAAGGGTGGATTGCTGGCCTTCGACGAGAGGTAAACGTCGCCAAAGGTCTGGTCATAGAAGATTCCATATCCACCGCGGACCACGGTTTTCGTGTTGCCGAAAGGCTGCCAGGCGAAGCCGATGCGGGGCGCCCAGTTGTTGCGGTCGGGACGGTTGAGGGCCCGGTTTTGGGACGTGCTGCCCAGGTTTTCTGTGCCCACCGGCACGTAGAGCCCCGTGGCGGGATCGAAGTCTATGAGGGTGACGTTATCGCGGCCTGCCACCATCACCAGTCCCTGGTTGAAGTCAAAGCTGCCGAGGTGATCATACTTGTCCGTGATGGGGCTGTTGTATTCGTAGCGGAGTCCTAAATTCAGCACGAAATTCCGGCGAACCTTCCAGGTATCCTGGACGAAGAAGTCATACTGGGAGCCCGCGCCGGAAATGTACACGGAGAAGCCCTGCAACCAGTAGGTGGGGAGACCGAGCAGCGCATCGGCCAACCCATTGCCCAAAACGTAATCCGAGGGCAGGCCCAAATCGGCCGCCGACAGGTAGCCGAGGCCTCCCGTCACCATACCCGTAAAATGGAATTCGTTGCGAATGCTGCTGTCGATATAGAAATTCCCGCGCTTGATCGAGCGAATATCGAAGCCATAGGCCAGGGAGTGGTTGCCCTGGACATGCGTCAGCGTATCGGCATATTCAAACGTGTTGACGGCACCGGCCTGCGGAACATTCGTACCGGCGCCCATACCGTCGTAACCTGAAAACTCCAGGTTGGGCACGCCCGTCTGGCGAAAAGCTTCGGGCGACCCCTTGATGCCCAGCTCCTGGGCGACCATCCGCCCCTGGTCTTCGTTGATCCAGCGCAATTGCCATCGGTTGTAAGCAATCTTCGCTTCGTTGATGAGGGTGGGCGAGAAGGTATGCGTCCAGTCCAGCCCCGCCATCTGGTAGCCGTCCCGTGTGCGCTTGCCGAAACCGGGCACGCCGCCGGAGGGGAAGAAGCCGCGATCGAAGTTCACGTTGTGGCGGTAGAAGAGGCTGTCCTTGTTCCCCCAACGATGGTCCAGGCGGAGGACGGAAGCATCGGCGTCGATCTTGCGTGTCTGCGGTATGGTGAAGTTCGCGTCACCGCATTTGGCGTTGGGGATGTTGGGCGTGGGATAGAGGTCTGCCAGGCCTTTCCCCACGGGATCCAGGAAGGGAAGTGCATTATCGGGTAACGGCTGAACGGTGCCGCCCAAGAGAGCAAAAGGATCGATCAGCAGCGCCTTTTGGCTGCACTCCGGTGCCAGCAAGTCCGAGAAATCGCCGTCGCGTTCGGCCAGGGTCGGCACCCGCGCGCGGTTGAAGAACGCCCGGCGCTCTCGCAGACCTTCGTAGGCGAGGAAGAAGAAGCTCCGGTCATGGCCGTCGTAGCCGGGCAGCATGATGGGTCCGCCGACGGTGCCCCCGAATTGATTGCGCACGAAATGCGGCACAAAAGGCTCGAAGAAATTCCGCGCGTCGAGGGAGCCGTTGCGCAGGAACTCGTGGACTGTGCCCCGGAAGCGGTTGCTGCCGGATTTCGTGACCACGTTGATCTGAGCGCCGGCATTGGCGCCGAATTTGGCTTCATACACGCCGGTCTCCATGCGGAATTCCTGCACGGAATCCACCGGCGGCGCAATGACGTACTGGCCTACCCCAATCGAGGTGTTGTCCATACCGTCCAGCCAGAAGGAGTTCATGGACTCCCGCATCCCGTTGACATTGATGGCCCCGCCGCGTTCGCTGTTTTCCGAGCCTCCCGTCCCGGGAACCACCCCGGGAGTGAAAAGCGTCAGCTCCAGAAAGTGGCGTCCATTCAGCGGCAGTTGAGAGACCTTCTCCTGTTCGATGGTGGTCCCCACCGAGGAAGTCTGCGTATCCAGAACGGGGGGCCTCGCTTCCACGGTCACGGTGGTGGTTTGCGATCCCACCTTCAACTGAAAATCGATGTTGAGGTGGGCGTTGACGGCGAGCTCGATAGGCCCCTGAGTGGTCTTTTCAAAGCCCGCTTTCTCCGCGCTTAATCGATAGCGCCCGGGCGGAAGTAGAGGGATTTCGTAGGAGCCGTCGCCCAAGGTGACGGCACTCCTACTGAATCCCTTGTCCACCTCGACGGCCGTAACGGTAACCTCGGGGACCACGCCTCCCGAAGGGTCGGTCACCGTGCCGGCGAAGCTGCCTTGGAACTGCTGCGCCCATGCCGAGGAGCAGCTGCACCCGGCAAGCAGCGCGAGGCAGCTCGCCAAGCGTACCCAAACTTCGCGTCGCATTGTGATGACCTCCAATAAGGATTCTCTCGAAGCCACAAGATCGCTCAAGTTCCGGCTGGGAGTTCCTGAATGGACCTTTCCCGCCGCTGCACAGAGAAGATTTCACAAAGAATTGGGGCCAACGTGCCAAGCCCGCGAAACTGCTTTGAGGAGACAAGCCGACAAGAATCCGAGGAAGTGAAGCGAGATGAACTGGACGTTTTGCCCTGCCCCCCGCTGAAGTCAATCTGATGGCCGCCAGTATAGGGGGCTGTTTTGTCGATGTCAAGAAGTAACCCCAACTCCCAGCTTGACTTCCGGGTGCGGCAACTTCAAAATGGCGTGACTTTTTTTCGTTTATTGGCTAAGTTCCTGACCCAATTGACAGCTAGGCTGCAAGGCGACCAGAGTTTGTTCAGGCTTGAACCGAGTAGGTATGGCAGCGCGCTTGGCAAGCGACAGTTGGTCCGGGGAAGCTGGGGAGGAGGAAGCTGGCGTCGCGTTGCGTCGCTCCGAAGTGGCGCGTCGGAGCTCAGGCTGGACTCGACGGAATATTGATTGTCCATCGAAGCCCTAGCGGCCCGTAACCCCAGTCATTAGCGCCAAACCTCTTTGAGACGTAGAGGAGAGCAACAATGGTTTTCTCTCGGCGGGTGTTTCTGCTGGTTTTGGTGATGGTATCAACCTTGGTGATCGCGGGGACAGCTCGCGGCCAAGTGAACACGGTTGACCTGTCCGGAAGAGTGCTTGACCCACAAGGGGCAGCGGTGCCTGCGGCTGAGGTTGCCGTGAAGAACCTGGCCACGGGCGCTACGCGTAGCGCCACGAGCGACGCAACTGGCCGCTATCTGCTGATGGGTCTAGCTCCCGGGGGCTATGAGCTGACGGTGGAGGCCAAGGGATTCGCCCGGTTTGTGAATACCGAACTGGTTCTTACCATCGGGCAGTTGGCGGAGTTTAACGTCAACCTGGAAATCAGGGCAGCCACGACGGTCGTGACCGTGACCGAGTCGGCGGAGTTGATCGAAACGCGCCGCACTGCCGTGACCGAGACCGTGGACTTGCGGCTCATCACCAACCTGCCAATCAACGGCCGCAACTACATGAACTTCACGTTGCTCGCCTCGCAGGCGCAGCGCGACAACGCTCCTTCCATCGGCGCGGCTCCCACCAGTGGGATCAATTTCGGTGGGCAGCGGGCCCGTTCGAACCAGGTCTCGGTGGACGGCGCCGACGCGGTGGACAACTCCACGAACGGCATCCGCTCTACGGTTTCCCAGGAAGCTGTCCAGGAATTCCAACTGATCATAAGCAACTATATGCCGGAATTCGGGCGCGCCACCGGCGGGGTCATCAACATCGTCACCAAGTCCGGCTCGAATGCAGTGCACGGGAACCTCTTTGGCTTCTTGCGCCATAAGAGCATCCAGGCGCGCAACCCGTTTTCGGTGGAAGTTGACCCCGCGACGGGTGCGACCCACCCCATCAAGCAGGCCTACACCCGGGTGCAGGCCGGGGCCACGCTGGGCGGGCCCATCAAGAAAGACAAGACCTTTTACTTTCTCTCCTACGAGACCACCCGGCGGCAGGAGACGGGATTCACTAACATCGGAAGCAACAACTTCGGGCTGGTGGAGGCCACCACTCCATTTTTCCCGGCGCCCCTGTGGCTGACCCCCCAGCAGGCAGCATTCGTCTCTGACCCCGCAGTGTTGTCTGCTCCCGGTGGGCCGCAGATGGCGGCCACCGTCGCGCTGCTGGCGGGGTCGGCTTCGAGTGTCGGCGTGAGTGGCCTCGACTACGGCGCTCTGGCCACCGCCTACGGAGTCCCGAGCCTGCCCGGCCCGCGCTTCCCGCTCCTCATTGACTGCAAACCACCGGCGATTCCTTGCAGCTCCTCGAATCTCGTGCCGCTGCCGCGTTCGTTTGTTCCTCTGCGGTCCTTGACGGGCAACTATCCGGTTTCGGAGGGGACCAGCCTGTGGTCGGCGCGGCTCGACCACATGTGGAACGAGCGCAACAATTCCTTCGTGCGGGTGAGCGTTTCCCCGTCATTGGTGACCGGCATCCAGGTGAACGCGCAGAACCAGAACTTCGGGCAGAACGCCGGCTCAAGGACTTCCGTGCAGCAGTTTCGTGATTTCTCAGTCGTCGGCCAACACGTTACTACGCTCAGCGGCTCGCTGTTCAACGAGGCCCGGTTCCAGTTTGCCCGCCGGGGTCTGCACTATGGCTACGCGCAGCTTCCGGGTGGGGACGCAGCGGGGATCAACATTACGGGTTTTGCCTTCTTCGGGCGCGAGCCGTTCTCCACGGTGGACCGCATCGAGCGGCGCTTCCAGTGGACCGATAACATGAGCTGGGTCAAAGGGCATCACAACGTGAAGTTCGGAGCCGACATCAATCTGGTGCAACTCCGCAGCGACAAGGACCAGATCTTCGAGCTGAACTTCGGCGGCGTCTACAACTTCGGCGGACTGACCGCGTCAAACCTGGGACTGCCGAGCACCTTTGCGGGCGTCGCGGTCCCCGGGGTGACCGCGGTCCAGGCTTACGGCCTGGGGATTCCCGCTGTCTTCTTCCAGGGCATCGGCAATTCCAACCGGCCGTTTGACAACAAAGCCTTCGGGTTTTTCGTTCAGGATAGCTGGAAAGTGCATCCCCGGCTCACCCTGAACTACGGCGTGCGCTACGACGTCGAACTGACGCCCATGTTCCCGCCGGCGACCTCGTACAACGCGGCGCTGGAGCCGGCCTTGGGCGTCATGGAAGGTATTCCGCACGACAAGAACAACTGGTCGCCACGCTTCGCCATTGCCTGGGATCCGACGGGAAAGGGCAACACGATCATCCGCGCCGGCTACGGAATATTCTTCGATCATCCGCTGCTGGCCGTAGCGTTCAATGCGAGCACTGCCGAAGGCGCGCTCTCCACGCAGTTGATCGCTCCTCCCGGGAGCCCCACGCGCGCTTTCGTGGGGGACAACCCCACGGGGGCCTTGAACGCCTCGTCGGTATTCCAGGGAGTGCTGAACGCCATTCCCCCGATGGGGTACTTGCCTGACGAGCAGCGCTTCGATTCCAAGCTCCCGGACTCGCTCTTCGTGAACCAGAACTTCATGGCTGCGGGCTTCCCCTTGCCTTTCCTCCCGCTCACGCTGCCCGTGGCGCGGAATTTCGTGTACGGCTACGCGCAGCAGGGTAACTTCACCGTCGAGCAGAAACTGGGGCGCGACTATAAAGTGAGCGCGTCCTACTCCTACACGCACGGGTTGCACTTGAACCGGCCGCGCGTCATCAATGTGCCCGACCCCACGCTACTGGCGCTCAACTACCGCAACGCGCTGGCGGCGGGGCTTTCCTTCGCCGACCCGCGCACTGTGGCGGCGCCCTTGGCCAACGTCCTGCCCAGCGCGGGAACTTGTGGTGTGGCGGCCGTGGCGCCCGGCGCGCTGGGAGCGCTGTTCGGCTGCCCCGCGCCGCTCGCGGCTTTGAACGGCCAGTTCATCGGCACCTCGGCGTTCTTCAATTTCTTCCGCTCGACCGGTCCCAATCCTTCCTTCGCCGGATTGGTGCCCGGCGGTTACGACACCCAGGTGGCCTTGGCCCAACTGGCAGGCTTTCCCACTGGCGTCCCGGGCGTGCAGGTGCCCTGGGGCAGCATCGACCAGCAGGAGTCCTCAGGGAGCTCGGTCTATCATGGCCTGACCTTGACCGTATCCAAGCGCTTCTCGCAGCACTTCGAGTTTCTCTCGGGCTGGACCTGGTCGCACGCCATCGACGATTCCACGGACCTGCAAACGCTTCTCGAACCCCAGGACGATCGCCAGCCCGGCTTGGAGCGCTCCAGTTCCACCTTCGACCAGCGCCATCGGTGGGTGGCGAGTGCCGTCTTCCAGAGCCCGTTCCAGCGCAGCGACGACGGCTGGCATCGCAAGTTCCTGGCGGACTTCACGGTCGCGCCGATTATCCAGCTTGGCTCGGGGCGGCCCTTCACGGTTCTCACCGGCACGGATTTGAACCTCGACTTCAGCTCGAATACCGATCGGCCTTCCCTCACTTCCTCGGGCGGCGTGTCCTCCCCCTTCCTTCCCGGCAAGCAGTTTACCCTGGCCACGGAGTGCTACCAGGTCGTGACACTTGGTGCGGCCTCGATCGCGCCGCCCTTCGGGTGCACGGGCAACCTGGGGCGGAACACCTTCGTTCGCCCCGGCTTCGCCAGCGTGGACCTGCGCATCTCGCGCAAGTTCCCCATTACGGAACGTTGGAATATTGAACTCATCGCCGACGGCTTCAACCTTTTCAATCGTTTCAACGTGGCAGATGTCAACCCACTATGCAATCCGCTCGACCCGTCCACCTGCCGCGCCGGCGAGCCCACGGCCTCACTCGATCCGCGGCAGTTCCAGTTTGCGTTGAAGGTTAACTGGTAGCGTTAGTGCGGCCCCGCGGTAACGCTGGCGTGTGATTGCCGCGGGAGCGGCAATCTGCCCGCCAAAGGGGAATTTTCCCGCGCACGTAAACAGGGGAGTCACAAAAGGGAGAATAGAACGCGTGCCGGCAGAAGCGCGCGGCGCCGCGCCGGGCTATTGCACGCGGCTCGGAGTGCCCGGGGAAGGGGGCACGTGCGGCGGAGCCATGAGTCCCAACCCTTGCAGCAGAAACACCGTGCGCTGCGCCGCACCCCGCCAGATCAGTTGGCAGCCTTCGCCCTGGCAGTTCTGCACATAGACATCGCCACCCGAGTATTCCAGGCTGCAATTTCGAAATGTGCAGTTGATGAACACACAATCATCGAGGACCAGGTGCTGGTTTTCGAAGATTTTGTTTTCGTATCGATTCATGGTCGGCTCCACCCAGCTTGTTCACGCCCCGCGCTCTCACGCTGCGCGGACACGTCTAACAATGTTGACTTTAAGGAAGAGAGCCAACATCCCGCCCAGGCCGCAGCAACCCGGCTCAGTGGCTCGGACTGAGATTGTACTCGGCCAGGGCTTCCCCTTTCCGGCTCACCAACAGCAGCGCCGCCCGACCCGGATCGAGTTTCACGACGAAACTCTTTCCGCTTGCGGCGTCGCGGAAAGCGATGGGCTCGGCAGAGGAGGACTCCGAGGTCAGGACATACAACGTGGCCTCCTCCAGTTGAGTCGGGCAAATCAGGAGTCCAAGATCCTGCACTTCGGTCGTGTACGCCGAACTGGTCTTGGCCTGATTCAATGCGAACCGGTAGATGCCCCCAATCGCTTCCAAGTTGTCGTTAAGTTCAAGCGGCAGGGCAAAGAACAGGAGCCTCCCTTTTCCCAGGGCCTTTTCCGCAAACGCCTGGCCCGACGCCAGGAACGCGCGCTCCATGAAAGTCGTCTTCTCCCCCGAGTAGGTCAGCCAAGCTTGGCCTCCCGGCCACTGGACCAGATTCTCGCGTGTCGCCAGCAGTCCGGGCTGATAATCGAGGCCTGCTTCCTGCGGGCGAGGCGTGGGATGAAAGTGCTCGTCGGCGTCGAACCGTCCGGAGACCAGAAGTGTTGCTCCTTCGCGTACCTTGGCCAGGATCGCGTCCCAGGCCTTCTGGTTGAGCACCCACGGGGAGGGAAGGATGATGAGCTTAGGGTTTCCCAGCAGTTCAATCTGGTACTCACCCACCACATAAGCTGACGCGCGAGCGTAATGATAGAGCGCCCGCACGCATTTCTGCTGGGCTTCGAGCGCCGCCGGATTGAACACCGAGAGTTGGAGTGACTGAGGCAGCACGATGGCCACCTCGGGACGCTTCTCTTCCGTCAGGTAGGGCGCGGCTTTCTTGGCGAATTCACCGATTCCCGCGAGCACGTCCATCCACAGCTTGTTCGAACCGTCGCTGCGTTTGATCCCGAACGCGTCGCCGGTGCCCCAGTCCCATTGCAGGGACCCACTGTTGGCGGCGGCGAATCCGAGGGCCAACTTGCGCTCGAACAGGCCCAGGCCCGCCATTTCATCCCAGCGCCAGGTTCCATCCATTCGCCAGACGGGCTGGATGCCAGTCTCCCCGATCAGGTTCGGCATGCCCGGCCGCTTGGCCGCCACGGAATCCCACAGAAGCGCGTCGTCGCGCCACCAGGTGTGGTTCACGGTGAAATCGACACCCGCGCCGCCGTAGAACTGGGTCAGCAGCCGATCGCTCACCCCGCCCTCGTCCTGCCCCACCGTAATGAGCTGCTTGCTGCCAGTGGAGCGGATGGTGGAGATCATTTCAGAAATCCATTGGTTGAACATGTCCTGGGCAAACAAGTTGTAGTCAATCGCCCGCACTTGTTTGGCGTTCCCGTAGCGTGTGATAGCCAGATCATCCGGGTCGGGAAGGGCGATGCCAGCAAAGTCGCCCAACTCCTCCGGGGGCACTCCCCAGGCTGCAGCCAGCTTGCGGATATCTCCATAACGCTGCTTCAGCCAGTCGTTCCACGCCTTGATCTCGGTCGGGTC
>Ga0315275_10007492_pt1 | contig 10547 bp, 8 predicted proteins | sample YL17G03_0_MG_FD_205557 | JGI IMG/M metagenome (GOLD analysis project Ga0315275, IMG submission 205557) | Sediment microbial communities from Yellowstone Lake, YNP, Wyoming, USA - YL17G03_0 | ecosystem: Environmental > Aquatic > Freshwater > Lake > Sediment | place: USA: Wyoming | collected...
GTCGTCCATCTGGATCTCGGGATACTGGCTGGCAACTTCCTTTGCAGCGTCGAGAAAGAGGCCGTCGGTAGCGCGGACGACATTAGCCTTGTGCACAACTGTAACCTTTTCCCTCTTGAATTTCCGCGCAAAGTCGAATGCTGCTCTCACAATTCGCTCCGAGCCGGCCCGTGTATTGATCTTGCACGAGACCGCGTATTGATCGGGGGCGAGCTTGCTGAAGGGGGCAAAAGGCCTGGCAAGACGATTCAATGTTTCGCCAAGTTCCGGAGGAACAGGTGAAAACTCGACGCCGGAATATAGATCTTCTGTGTTTTCGCGGAATACAACGAGATCGATGGCCTCTTTGAAGTTGAGCTTGTTGCCCGGGTACGCTTTGCACGGCCTGAGGCAGATGTAAAGATCGAAGAGCTGACGCATTCGCACGATAGGAGACCGATACGTCAGTCCTTTGGTTTGCAGATCCGGGATGAGTTCCTTCTGTGCTTCCTTCACAGGCTTCGAGGTAATTGCGCCAAAAAGTGCCGCATCAACATTCTTGAGCAGATCAATCGTCCGTTGAGGAAATGCGTCTCCCTCCTGGCACCAGAAGTCCCATCCTATGTCCCCGTGAATGTATTCTGCATCGAGTCCCACTTTGTCGAGAACGATCTTTGTCGCCTTGAGGACATCTACTCCTATGCCGTCGCCCGGTAACCATGCAATCTTGAATTTTGGCATTGCAGCTCCCTAGTTTGAATTTCCTGTCGGTTCCTGGATTTCTCGTTCATTTCGCACAATCAACTCTCAATGCTCGTGCCAGAGAATACGCGGGAGAGCACACCAGATTTTGAGCCTACCGCACGGGTATTTCCTCTGATTGGTCGTTTTCCACACTTGAGCAAGCCGGACTTTTCGCAATCCTGGCAAATCGAGAGGATCCATTCAACGCTTTCTATCTTTGTGGAAGCGATTTGTCATCATTGAGAATGATTTTTCTCTTGACAAATCAATGCGGAAACCTTAATTTAAGACAAAAGAGTCTGATATAAAATCCCATGAGTATAATCTTCAGTCGACAGTGTGAATACGCATTGCAGGCGGTAACATACCTTGCCAGGAAGAAGGAAGGGGAGAAGACCTCGATCCGTGAACTTGCGCGGATATTGAGGATTCCGCATCACTTTCTTGCGAAGATCCTGCAACGGTTGACGCAGAAAGGTTTTCTGATCTCGGCTAAGGGACCGAACGGAGGATTCGCTCTCAGCATGCCTGCCAAGGACATTACGCTTTTTCACATTGTCGACGCAATCGATGGCTTGGCGTTTGCGAACAGCTGTGTTCTTGGATTTCGCGAGTGCTCTGGAAAACACCCCTGTGCCGTTCATGATCAGTGGGGCGAGATACGTGACGCACTCTATGGAATGCTTGTCAGTCGAAACGTCGCGCAGATGGGCGCGGCAATGAAGAAACCGGAGTACGAAGCGGCAGGCAATTAGCCATCCCCTTTTTTTTGAATCAGTTTCAGACTTTTTTATCCGATTACAGCAATGTCGCACGAGCTTCTCACCGAGACCTTATGATCCCAACAAATAAGCAGACAGAAAAACAGCCGCGCACGGTTCCGGAGTTTTATGATCTCCTGGCGCCTCACTACGACTCGATGACGGGGTTTGAAAACCGTTTCCTGCAGGAGAAGCCCTTCTTTCGACTGCTGGTGGAGCGATACGGTATCAAGAAAGCGCTCGATGCCGGTTGCGGATCAGGATTCCATTCGCTGTTGCTCTCGCAGCTTGGAGTCAAGGTGACGGCAGTGGATCTCTCAGCTGAGATGCTCCGATTGACGGAAGAGCACGCTCGGCGCTATGACGTAAAACTCAAGGTGCTCAAAGGGTCATTCGGCGACCTCGGCGCGCTGATCAAGGATCGTTTCGATGCGGTGTTTGTCATGGGAAATTCGCTGGCTCATGTGCTGAGCCATGCAGATTTGACAAAATCGCTCCGGAGCCTTTCGAGCCTGGTTGCCCCCGAAGGTATCTTCTTCGCGCAGAACTTGAACTATGAAAGAATTCTTGCAACGAAAGATCGCATCCAGAGTACGAAGGACGTGGGAGACACAAGCTTCGTTCGATTCTATGAATACGACGAGCAAGGCATCATCTTCAATATCCTCACGCGCCAGAAAAGGATTGAAACAGTTGAAGAGAAGCTCGAGACAATCCGACTCAGACCAGTCTTTCGGGATGAGCTTGTCGAGGTCTTGGAACAAGTCGGCTTAGACGAAATCAAGGTCTTCGGTGGCATTTCCATGGAGGCCTTCGATGCAGCAACGTCCAAGGACCTTGTTGTCCTGGCAAGAAAACGGAACTGAAGATGTGCATCATTTCTTCGACCCATTGAGCTAGACCCAAGCTGTCCCACTGTTCGCGGAGAGTTATGTCAGACAAATACAGGGTTGTTCTTCCCGACATTGAATTCTGGAAAAACCTGGTCCCATGCCAGATTGGATGCCCGATCCACACCGATGCCGGGCGGTATGTTCAGCTCATATCAGAACAGAAGTACCGCGAAGCATTCCTTACTGCCCGCTCACCCAATCCTTTCGCCAGCGTGTGCGGTCGAGTCTGCGCTGCACCATGTGAGGATCATTGCCGGCGCGGGAAGATCGATGCACCCGTGACCATTCGGGCGCTGAAGCGATATGTGACAGAACGCTATGGGGTGGAGTCTCTCAATCCCGACACTGAAGATCGTCTGTTTGAAGGGGCGAGTGAGGAAGGAAACAAGTGGCAATGGCATTTGCCGGTTCAGCTCGAGGCCAGGAAGAACATTACCAAAGGCAAGAAGATCGCCGTGATCGGTTCCGGGCCGGCCGGCCTCTCGTGCGCGCACGACCTCGCATTGATGGGGCATCGCGTTACGGTATTCGAAGCGACAGCAGTGGCTGGCGGAATGCTCTATCACGGCATCCCTGAATATCGCCTCCCCCGCACTCTTATCCAGAAGGAAATCGAGAAAATCAAGTCTCTCGGTGTAGAAGTCAGGTTCAACACTCCACTCACAGAAACATTTGGAATCAAGGAATTGCGCAAGGAGGGGTACGAGTCTGTCTTCATTTCGGTTGGGACTCAGAAGGGGCGTGACCTCAACATCGAAGGGGCGAATCTCGACGGAGTCGTTAAGGCTATTGATTACCTGCTCAACATCAACAATGGCTACCGGGTGAATCTTGGTAAGAGAGTGCTTGTGATCGGAGGAGGATTTGTCGCCTTTGATGCGGCACGAACCGCACTGAGAGGTGGAACCGAGGAATCTTCAAGTTCCCTCCACGATGCGGTTGATGCAGCCCGGACAGCGATGCGCGGAGGAGCTGAGGAAGTCCACATTGCCAGTCTTGAGTCTTTTGGCGAAATGCCCGTTCTGCGCACGGCCCAGGGCCATGAAGAGTTTGAAGAGGCGAAGCGGGAAGGCGTCGTGTTCCATCCGCAGCGTGGGCCGAAACGCTTCATCGGCGGGCAAGGCAAGCTTCGCGAGGTCGAATTCATCGGAGTGAAACGGACGTACGATGATGCAGGTCGATTCAGTCCAGACTACGATGAGTCGGTCGTTGAGCGGTTCGAAGTAGACTCTGTCATCCTTGCCATAGGCCAGCAGACCGACCTCTCGTTCCTCAGCGAATCGGATGGAGTCGAGCTCACGGCCGCGAAGTTGATCAAGGTGAATTCGGAGACGCTCGCAACAACGGCGGAGGGAGTTTTCGCCGGGGGCGACTCAGCCTTCGGTCCCCGGAACATTATTGACGCCGTGGCGAATGGAAAACGGGCGGCGTTGTCCATTGATGAATTCCTGAGCACGGAGAAGCCGAGAATGTTCTACGATCTGCACGTCGAAAAGATCCCAACCCGACGATTCACCAGACCGGAGGACTTCGAGCAAATCCCGCGTGAAGCGCCGCCAACGATAGACCTAAACAGGCGCACCGGTATTTCCGAAGTCGAGACCGTCTACACCGACGAAGTGGCGCAACGGCAAGCGGACCGATGTCTTGCCTGTCATGTCCAGACGATCTACGATGCAGAAAAGTGCGTGATGTGCAACCGGTGCGTCGATATCTGCCCGGAGTTTTGCCTGAAACTTGTCCCGTTGCAGGAGCTTGAATTGGACGGAGCGACGAAAGACGCATTGCTGTCCCACTACGACGTTGACGCTCTCCAACCTGCAACAGCGATGATCAAGGATGACGAGACGTGCATCCGTTGCGGGCTATGTGCCGTTAGGTGCCCGACCGATGCAATGTCGATAGAGGTGTTCTACTACGAACAGCGGATTGTGTTTGGAGGAGAAGGAATGCACGTTCGCGCGATTGAGAAACCATAATAGCAACCTTTAACAAAGAAGGTGTGAAGCCATGAGACTCTTCAAGAAGAGATCCGAAGGAGTTGAAATCCGGACGAAAGTGGACAGCCCGAAGAATGAAGGCCGGCGTGCATTCCTTCAGAAGATCGGTTTCGGAGCGGTAGTTGCCGCGCTGGCGGGGTTCTCGTTTGAGAGCCTACGGTCGCTTGTCCCGAACGTTCTCTACGAGTCGCCCCTCAGGTTTAAGATTGGTCTCCCGGCCGAGCTCTCAGAGGGCGTGACGTTTCTCGAAGGTCAACGCTTATATGTGTTCAAAGAGGGAAAGTCGTTCTACGCCATTTCCGCGGCGTGCACGCACCTCGGCTGCACCGTGAAGTACACGAAACTGAATCAGCCGAAGCAGGTTGAACTGGGAGGCGAGAAGAAGACCGTCAATTCAGAATTCCTCTGCCCGTGCCACGGCTCAAAATACTATGCCGATGGAACCAACTATGCAGGCCCTGCACCGCGCCCTCTTCGTTGGTGCAAGCTGGATGTATCCCCGGATGATGGTCAGCTGGTGGTGAACATGGGCGAAGAGGTCGAACAGAATTATCGTCTGACGGTATGACGTATCGTAACCTGCACTGTCACTGAATGGAGTTGATCATGCAAATTGTTCGAGATGTGAAAGGTCTCTTTCGGAAGCTGACTTGGACGTGGAATCCTTCAAGTGAGAAGGAGGCGGGAGATGCGATCGTCAAGAACCTGATTTTGCATTGGTTCCCGAACAAGATAACGCTTGGGAGCATCTCCTGGCGCTACTCGCTTTGGCTGGGAACGATCTCGTTCGTCCTCTTCCTGATTCTGTGTGGAACGGGTGTCGTCCTGATGTTTCTGTACGTTCCCTCTGTCGAACGCGCTTATGGATCTGTGAAGGACATCGAATTTGTCGTCTCATTCGGCTGGCTGATGCGTTCGATGCATCGGGTGTCAGCTCATTTGATGGTGGCGGTTGTCTTCCTGCACATGGTCAGGGTGTTCCTGACAGGCGCATTCAAGAACGGGCGCACGGTGGGCTCGAATCGTCCCATGAACTGGATTATCGGTTTGGTTCTTCTGGTGACGACGTTGCTGCTCTCCTTCACCGGCTACCTTTTACCGTGGGATCAGCTTGCCTTCTGGGCGATAACGGTCGGTACGAACATCGCAAGTTCCGCACCATTGGTTGGAGAACAGATCCGCTTCTTCCTGCTCGGAGGCAACACGATCGATCAGAGCGCGCTGATCCGGTTCTATGTTCTCCACGTCTTTTTCCTGCCGTTGGTCGTTCTTGTATTGTTCTCATGGCATATGTGGCGGATTCGCAAAGATGGCGGACTCGCAGTTGCCGATCGCGAAGCGCTTGATCAGACGGCCGAGAAAACTGCCCCTGTGAAGTCGAAGACGTATTCGCTCTTGGGGATAACGAACGGCTCAACGGTCCACGTCCAAAATGCAATGGTCGATGAGGAGAAGAACTCTCTTTCGTCTGTGCCTAACCTGTCTCGTCGTATCTGGCTTGTCTCGCTTGCGACATTTGTCGTCACCTTCATACTTTCATTCATTTTCCGTGCACCGCTGGAAGGGGCCGCGAATCCTTCTGTCACACCCAATCCTGCCAAGGCCCCATGGTACTTCCTCTGGCTCCAGGAAATCGTAACCGATACGACCATCAAGCTGGGTCCGGTGACAATCAACGGTGCGTTGATCGGCGGTGTCCTGCTTCCAGCGCTGCTCTTGATTCTCGCAATCTGGTGGCCTTACCGCGACAAGTCGGGGCTTCAAGCCGTCGGCGTGTGGTTCGCGCCCGAGAGAAAGAAACAGAATCTTGTGTTCCTCGCCATTTGCCTGTTCATCATCCTGTTAACGGTCGTCGGGACATTCCTTCGAGGACCATACTGGAATTTCTATTGGCCTTGGGAATCGTGGCCGACGATGCCCGTCAGGTTCTGATGGCCTGGCAAATCACTATTCAAACGCATTGTGAACCGACAACCTAACTCGAGAAGCGCATGGATCACACTACAGTAAAAGACAGGCTCCTGGCGGTGAAGAACGACAAGGTCGCCCTGAGTATCACGGCGATTATCTCTCTCCTTGTGACGGGATTTGTCTACTATCAGTATTTGACGCCGGATTGGGAGAGCTACCAGGCGGAGTTCAGAGATGTTGTGGCAGAGAAGTTCGGAGAGAGCCGGTCTGAAACTGCGCCTCGCGGACTGCAGCAGACCTATGTCAAGTCCCTGGGTGTAATCGATCGTTGTGTTACATGTCATCAAGGGATGGAATGGAAAGGGCTCGAGAACGCGCCAAATCCATTCAAAGCTCACCCAAAGGGAATACTCGAGAAGCACCCGATCGACAAATTTGGATGCACACCCTGCCACAGCGGACAAGGATACGCCACTGATAAGGAATCTGCGCATGGGCTTGTCGAACATTGGGAGGAGCCGCTCCTTGGAAAAGAAATCAGCGACTTTTACGTCGTCAGTAGCAGGAATGCGCTGCTCCAGATCAACTGCAACCGTTGCCATCGGTTCGACAAAGAGACGAGAGGGGCGGATATCATCAACACCGCGAAGCGACTCGTGTATGAGAAAGGGTGCCGGGCGTGTCACGTTATCAATGGGCGGGGGGGAACAGTGGGTCCCGATCTGACATTCGAAGGGAACAAGTCGCCGGAGCAGTTCAATTACGAGCGCATCAAAGGATTCGCATCTCAGTTCAGTTGGCAGGTAGCGCACCTGAAGAATCCAAAGGATCTTGTCGAATCATCGATCATGCCGAATTTTGCATTCTCGAGTTCTGACGCGCAGGCCGTCGCGATGCTGGTGATGAGCTGGAAGCGTTCGGATGTTCCTGTCGAGTACATCCCCGGGAATAACTTCAAGGATGTGCCAACAAAGGAGGAAATCGAGAAAGAGGATCGGATGTCAAAAGGGCCCGGGGCCTTCTTCGTGAAGAAGAATTGCTTCGCATGCCACTCCGTTTCGACACTTGGTATTGACGCTGCCGCACAAATCGGACCGGACCTTGCCCTCGCTGTGCAGGATGTGCAATCGCGTTTTGGACGCACGCTCGATGATTTCCTGATGAAGCCGACCGGCACGATGGATGTCGTTCTCTCGACGATGATCATCCTGACGCCCGAGGAACGCAGGGAAGCGATCGAGAAGTTGCGGTACGCCTTCGAGTTGAAGAAGCAACAGGACGCGAAGACAAAGAAGAAATAATGGCTCGAATGAATCCAATTAATCAACTCCGATCTGAATCTCTCGGGGACTATCTATCATCAAGAGGAGGTGCTCTATGAATAACAAATTCGTATTTGCCATCGCCGCGATCATGGCGCTGGCTCTTGTTGGATGCGGTGGCAAAAAGGAGGGGCGTGGCGGTGCGAGATCAGACGTCCAGACAGCGGCTCTGAAAACCTATGTTGCGCCGGGTGATTTGGATGAGTTCTATAGTTTCAAGTCGGGCGGGCATTCCGGTCAAGTCTACATCTATGGGGTACCATCGATGAGACACATCTCGACCATCCCTGTATTCACGCCATATCCGGCCACTGGATACGGCTTCGACAAGGAATCAAAGGAGATGCTCGGTGGCTTCACGTGGGGGGACGTGCATCACCCTGCGCTGAGCGAGACAGACGGAGACTATGACGGTCGATGGCTGTTCGTAAACGACAACGCCAACAACCGAATGGCCCGTATTGACCTGAGGGATTTCAAGACAAAACAGATCCTGGGACCCATGCCAAATGTCTCGGGAAATCACGGCTCAACATTTGTCACTGAAAACACCGAATACATCCTCGGTGCCTCTCGCTTCTCAATCCCGCTTCCAAAGGGCACCTATGAGAAGCTGGAAGACTATGCAACCAAGTACAATTGTGTCGTGAGTGGCATCCAGGTCGACCCCAAGTCCGGGACGATGACGTTGGGTTGGCAGATTCTCATGCCTCCCTTCGATTTTGACCTTGGAGATGCCGGAAAAGGGCCGAGCCATGGCTGGGCTTTCTGGACGTGCTACAACAGTGAACGTGCCACAGGCAAACTCGAAGTGGCGTCAGCACAGAAAGACCGGGATTACATCGCCGCGGTCAATTGGAAGAATGTCGACGCGGCGCTGAAAGCCGGAAAGGGCAAGATGCTGGGCGGCATCAAAGTCCTCGATCCGAAAGATGTCCAGGATATCGTCTGGTTGATCCCGATAGCCAAATCGCCCCATGGTGTTGATGTGAGTCCGGACGGCAAGTATATCATCGGCAGCGGAAAACTTCAGAGCATTACCACCGTCTTTAACATCGAGAAGATCAAGACGGCAATCGAAAAGAAAGACTTCACGGGCACCGAGGATGGCATCCCGGTTCTCAACTACGACTCCGTGAAGGATGCAGAAATCAATGTCGGCCTCGGGCCTCTTCATACGCAGTTCGATGACCAAGGATTTGCGTACACGTCGCTCTTCGTTGAGAGCGCTGTGGCAAAGTGGAAGCTGGGTACGTGGGAAGTGGTCGACAAGATCCCGGTCTCCTATAATATCGGGCACCTGTGTGCTGCTGAAGGAGACACGAAGCATCCCCAGGGAAAGTATCTTATTGCGCTGAACAAATTGTCCCATGGCAGGCATCTTAGCGTCGGACCGTCGCAACCCGAGTCCTCACAGTTGATCGACATCAGCGGCGAGAAAATGTCCCTCTTGTACGACGCGTTCACCGAACCGGAGCCGCACAATGCTCAGATAATCCGGGCGGACCGGTTGCACCCGATCGAGGTCTACCCAAAGGAAGAGAACAAGAATCCCAAGGCCATCTGGGATGTGAAGGACGCCAAGATCGTGAGAAACGGCAAGAATGTGGAAGTGTACATGATCGCCGCCCGCTCAAGTTTCGAGCCGTACAAAATTGAAGTTAACAAGGGCGACAAAGTAACGATCTATCTTACCAACATCGAACAGACAACAGACGAGTTGCACGGATTTGGCCTCGGCGAGTACAACATCAATGTCGTTGTGGACCCGGGTGAAACCAAAACGATCGAGTTCGTTGCGGACAAGCCGGGTGTTTTCCCCTACTACTGCACCAACTTCTGCTCCGCATTGCACCAGGAAATGCAGGGATATTTTCTTGTCAAGGGCGGTTCAGGGCCAATAGCCATGAAATAGCAGTATTCTTTCCCATCTCATTGCCCTTTCCTCCGTTCGGGGGAAAGGGCAGGGTGGGGAGTTGAAAGGACTTCGCCATGCAACGCTTTTTGGAAAAAGTTTCATCGTTTCTTGAGACGCCGTTGGATCTTCGGAGCAGGGTGGTTATTCTCTTTGCCGCGTTGCTACTCGTCCCAACATTCTACTTCCCTTTATGGAACATGACCATGTATTCGAACCAATTTCCGGAGGGTCTGGAGCTGAAGATCTATTCCCATCAGCTGGAGGGAGGGAGAACGCCGAGCCGCGATGATCTCAAAGAGATCAACGCTTTGAACCATTACATCGGTATGAAGCCACTGCTTGAAGAGGACTTCACAGAGTTCAAATGGATTCCCTTCGTCATCGGAGCCATTCTGTTGCTGTCATTGCGTGCCATCGTCATGGGAAAGATCTCCAAACTGGTTGACCTCTTTGTGCTCTTCACCTATTTTGGCTTGTTCTCACTCTGGAGCTTCTATCACAAGCTCTATCTTTATGGACACCAGCTTGATCCAACCGCGGCTGTGAAAGTCCCGCCATTTTCACCGCCGATGTTCGGTCACCGCACAATGGCGAATTTTGAAGTCTATAGCTATCCCGATGTCGGATCGTTTCTTATGGGGGCAGCGCCCCTCTTGTTCCTTGCTGCAATTTGGCTTTCGCTCCGAACGTGGAACGAGAAACACCAGTCCGCCTAGAAAAAGCGTCCGGTATGAACATTCCAAAACCGATAATTCCGAAAGAACATGGCTCGTGGGCCGTGCTTCTTGTCCCTCTGGTGGTCGGGGCAAACGTCTCTGGCGTCTCGTCACTGTCTTTTGTCCTTCTCGCGCTTTCGGTCATCGCGATCTTTCTGGCGTACCTCCCACTGGAGGTGCTTCTGGGCATTAAGTTCGGCAAATCACGCGTCTCGGAAGAACATCATGCGGCACGGTTTTGGTCTATCGCATATTTGTCGGCAGGGTTACTTTTTGTGTTTCCTCTGCTTCTGGAGGGCTACT
>Ga0315275_10007493_pt1 | contig 10546 bp, 9 predicted proteins | sample YL17G03_0_MG_FD_205557 | JGI IMG/M metagenome (GOLD analysis project Ga0315275, IMG submission 205557) | Sediment microbial communities from Yellowstone Lake, YNP, Wyoming, USA - YL17G03_0 | ecosystem: Environmental > Aquatic > Freshwater > Lake > Sediment | place: USA: Wyoming | collected...
CCCTGATCACCGACGGGAGATTTTCCGGAGGGACCAGCGGCCCGTGCATCGGCCATGTGTCTCCCGAGGCCTCGGCAAAAGGACCGATTGCAATTTTAAAAGATGGAGATATAATAAATATTGATATCCCCAACCGCAAACTCGAAGTAAAATTGACTCAGAAAGAAATTGAGAAGCGGTTTAAAACCTGGAAGCCTGTAGAGCCGAAGATCAAGACCGGCTATCTGGCCAGGTATTCCCGGATGGTCAGCTCGGCGGATAAAGGCGCGGTCCTCTTATAAATGAGAAAGTTCGAGAAGATCATAATTGCGGCGCTGATCGCGTTGTTTGTTGTGACTTTCGCGTATCCTTTTTATACCCGGCAGATATATACGGCGTTTTTGAAGGTCGCTCCCGATGCGTCCTGGGCATACCGGGGATTAGGCAATTGTGATCTGCGCCAAAGCGACTATTCCGCCGCTGTCACTAATTTCTCGCGCGCGATATATTTAAATCCCGGAGATTACCGCGCCTATTTCAAAAGAGGGAGCGCTTATAGCGCATCCGGGGATTTTAACGCCGCCATAGCGGATTACACCAGGGCAATTGCGAGAAAAAAGTCATTCAGTCCGGCTTACCATAACCGGGGAGTGGCATATAACCAAGTGAAGTTATATCCGGAGGCGATCGCCGATTTTACGGCGGTTATCGAAAAAAAACCCGGATCCGGCATTGATTATTATTATCGGGCTCTTTCTTACAGGAATATAGGCGAAATAGATAATTTTAACCGGGATTTTAACATGGCGATTTCTTTGGATCCCCGGTATAGATATGAGCTTTCCGGAGATGCCGGCTGGGCCGGCAAGACGGCTGACCTGGCGGTCAAAGGGAATTTCGACGCCCAGCTCAAAGAATACAACAGGCTGATCGATAAGGATCCTTCGAACGCCGAGAATTATAACACCAGGGGAAAGCTCTGGTTAGTTCTCGGAGAGATTGATCTGGCATTGGAAGATTTTCAAATGGCTTTAAAGCTCGGGCCGTCTGTAGCCAAGTATCATAATAATGTTGGGGGCTGTTATTTGAATAGGGGAGAAATGGACAAGGCTATGCCTTATTTTCTCAAAGCCATGGAGCTTGCTCCGCGGTTCGGTGCCCCGCACTGTAATATCGGAAAATATTTTATTCTAGAGGGCCTATCTCAGAAAGCGATCGAGTGGCTGGAAAAAGGCAAGCTGGCGGAAGCCTCCAGGAGTGAATTGTACTGGAATGCGGGTATAGCCTACCGCGATTTAGATAACTATGAAGAGGCGATCAGGAACTGGGAGAAGTGCATGGAGCTTGACCCGCGCACAGGGTTTCAATTACAATCGCAAATCGACGAGGCGCAGCGCAAGATCGATTTAAACCGCAGTTCTCAGCCTAAGCGGAAATGAGGTGAATATGAACGGCGCGCAAATTTTGATCGAGTCATTGAAGCGGGAAGGGGTGGAAGTGATGTTCGGTTACCCCGGCGGGCAGGTGCTGCAGATATTCGATAAATTATACGATTCATCGATCAAGTTCATTCTGGTCCGCCATGAGCAGGCAGCCGCGCACGCGGCCGATGGATATTCCCGGGCCACCGGCAAGGTCGGAGTGTGCCTGGCGACTTCAGGGCCGGGAGCCACGAATCTGACCACAGGTATTGCTACCGCTTACATGGATTCCATCCCGATGGTCGCTATCACCGGCCAGGTAAAGAGTTTCTTGATCGGGAACGACGCTTTCCAGGAAGCTGATGTGACCGGGATAACCCGGCCGATCACTAAACATAATTTTTTAGTCAAAGACGCTAAGGATCTGGCCCGGATCGTGCGCGAGGCGTTTTATATCGCTTCTACCGGCAGGCCCGGCCCGGTGCTTATTGATATTCCTTCTGATGTTCAGACCCAGGAAACGGATTTTATCTGGCCGGAAACGGTCCAGATCCGCAGTTATAAACCGACATTATTCGGCCATCCCGGACAGATCAAGAAAGCAATTAAGCTTATCGCTAAGTCTAAAAAACCGATCATTTACGCCGGCGGCGGGGTGATAATTTCCAACGCTTCTGCTGAGTTAAGGCAGTTTTCCGCGGCGATCAAAGCTCCGGTGACCATGACTTTGATGGGGCTGGGTTCTTTTCCTTCTAATGATCCGCTTTGTTTGGGAATGCTGGGCATGCACGGAACTGCCTACGCCAACCACGCCATAATGTCCGCGGACTTGATCATCGCCGTGGGCGCGCGTTTTGACGACCGGGTAACTGGAAAGCTAGCCGCTTTTGCCCCGAATGCTCAAGTCATCCATATTGACATCGATCCTTCATCGATCAGCAAGAACGTCAAAGTCGATATTCCGATCGTCGGCGATGTCAAGAACGTGCTCGGCCAGCTGCTGGAAGAGGTCAAGAAGGCCGGGGATACTTCGGAATGGCTCAAAACTATTGAATCATTAAAGAAGAAACATCCTTTAAAATACGAAGGCAAAGAAAAGATCAGCCCTCAATATGTTATCGAGAGTATCTGCGAGATCACTGATTCCCAAGCCATCCTTACCACTGAAGTCGGCCAGAACCAGATGTGGGCTGCCCAGTGGTATAATCACATCCATCCCCGGTCGTTTATTACTTCCGGCGGTTTAGGGACGATGGGGTTTGGATTCCCGGCGGCTATGGGCGTGAAAGTCGCTTTTCCGGAAAAGACGGTTTTTGATATCGCCGGAGACGGCTCTATACAAATGAATATCCAGGAATTAGCCACCTGCGTCTGCAATAAGATCAACGTTAAAGTGGCGATCCTTAACAACGGTTACCTGGGAATGGTCAGGCAATGGCAGGAATTATTTTATAAAAAACGTTATTCTTTTACAACTTTGTACAATCCGGATTTTGTCAAAGTTGTCGAGGCTTACGGCGGAGTGGGGATAAGAGTGACCAAAAAAGAAGAAGTGCGGCCGGCCATAGAAAAAGCGATTGCCACGGATAACGTGGTATTTCTCGATTTCCACGTTGAGCCGGAAGAAAACGTTTTTCCGATGGTCCCGGCCGGCGAGGCTATCGATAAAATGATCGGCGGTTTAGCATGAAACATACTATCTCGGTTTTAGTGGAAAATAAATTCGGAGTACTGGCTCGGGTCGCGGGGCTTTTCAGCGCCCGCGGGTATAACATCGCGTCGCTGGCGGTAAGCGAGACCATGGATCCCGAGATCTCTTACATGACTATAGTCGTTGATGCCAAGGATGAAAAGATCCTGGAACAGATCCAGAAACAGCTCAATAAGCTTATTGACGTCATCACTGTGACTGATTTTACCAAGAAGGAGCATGTGGAAAGAGAGCTGGTCCTGGTTAAGGTAGGATGTTCTTTAAAAGATAAAGCCAGGCTGAAAAAGGTTATAGAAAAATATGTGGGCAAGATCATCCAGTGCAAAAACGATACTGCGATCATCGAAGCGGTCGGAGAGCAGGCTCAGATCAAGCAGTTACTCGCAGAGTTAGAGAAATTTACAGTCAAGGAATTGATCAGGACAGGCAAAATCGCCATAGCTCAATAATTCACAAAAAGGGGGGATTTGATGGCTAAAATTTATTATGATAACGACGCGGATCTAAATCTTTTAAAAGGCAAAAAGATCGCTATTATCGGTTATGGAATTCAGGGGCGCGGACAGTCGCTGTGTTTGCGCGATTCCGGATGCGAAGTGGTGATCTCGGAAATGGAAGGCACCGCTAATTTCGAACAAGCTAAAAAAGACGGCTTTGTCCCGGTGGACGCAGCTACCGCCGCCAAAGCCGCGGATATAATCCAGATCCTTACTCAGGACCACGTGCAGGCTAAGGTCTACCTGGAATCCATCAAGCCAAATCTTAAAAAAGGAAAAGCTCTTTGTTTTTCCCACGGGTTTAACATCCGTTTTAAACAGATCAAACCGCCCAAGAACGTGGACGTGTTCATGGTCGCACCCAAGGGGCCGGGAGCGCTGGTCCGCAAGATGTACGAAGAAGGTAAGGGTGTTCCCTGTTTGATCGCGGTTTACCAAGATGCTACCGGAGAGGCAAAACAATTGGCTCTGGCCTACGCCAAAGCATTGAAGGCAACTACTGCCGGAGTCATTGAAACTACTTTCGAAGAGGAAACCGAAACCGATCTATTCGGAGAGCAAGCCGTACTTTGCGGCGGAGCCAGCGAATTGATCAAAGCCGGGTTTGATACTTTGATCGAAGCCGGCTACCAGCCGGAGATCGCTTATTTTGAGGTCCTGCACGAGTTAAAACTTATCACTGATTTGATCCAGGAAAAAGGGATCAGCGGTATGCGCCGGGGAGTTTCCAATACCGCTTGCTACGGCGATCTTTCCCGCGGCCCGCGTATCATCACCGAGCGGACCCGCAAAGAGATGAAGAAGATCCTCAAGGAGATCAAAAGCGGCAAGTTTGCCCGGGAATGGATCAAAGAAAACGAAGACGGCAGGCCGAATTTCAACAAATTGATGGCTGATGGGGATAACCATAAGATCGAGCAGGTGGGGCGAGATCTTAGGAATATGATGCCCTGGATGAAGAAGTAGATTCGCGAAACCTACGCTTACGCCAACTTACCGGATACTACCATACTTTTTTGCGATTAAAATCAAGCTGTGTTTTTCGATGGCGGCAGAGCTCTGGAATGGTGTTCCCGGTAAGGGCAAAGTGGGTGATTCGGGCATTGCGGGCGGTTCGACTTCGGGTTATTGAGCCACAACATTAAAACATGAGGGTAAATATATTTTTTAAGCTGACGCTTGTCGTTTGGTCGGTATTTATTTCAGCCGGCTATATTTTTTTAAGTGAAAAACTGTCTTTTTTGAATACTTCTTCGCTTAAAGTTTCCGATTATTTCCTGCGTTACCGACATAACTATTTCCGCCCACCTGAATTGATAAATAAATTCGTCCTGGTCACCGTTGACGAGCGTACTATAAATTATTTCCATCAGCGCTGGCCTTTAAAAAGAAGGATATACTCGGCTATGCTCGATTATATGTATGGCCCGGAAGGTAAACCCGCGGTTTGCGCCTTAGATTTTTCTTTTAGCGGTAAAAGCGAAGATCCCGGAGATGATATTTTACTGGCTGACGCCCTTAAAAGAGCGGGAAACGTGATCATTATCGGTTATTCCTTGCCGCAATCAGGGGTCATCCTTCCTGACCCGGAATTCGCCGCCGCGGCCTGGGATATCGGATATGTTAATTTGCCCCGCGATCCGGATTTAATCATCCGCAGAAATTATGTTAAGGCCCCGGGAACGGAGTCGATATCCGCGGTCAGCGGCTACTCTTTGCCTTTTAAGATGTACTCTAAGCTCAAAGGGCTGGATCCGCACGCAGTAATTGCGCTCCCGGAAGCGGTACCTAAAGATGTTATCCGGATAAATTATTTTGCTGATTTTAATGATTTTAAAACCGTGCCTTTGGAAAAGATCGCCTCGGGGCTGGAGCCGGCGGAGAGCTTTAAAGACAAAATAGTGCTTGTCGGCGCCACTTCCGAAGTTGTTCATGATATTCATCCGACACCCCTGGGGCTTATGCCGGGGGTTTTTATTAACGCCAATGCCCTTTTGAACATTTTATCGGGAAGGTTTTTGCTGCCTTTGCCGTGGTGGATCAGTTTTCTTATTTACTTTTTTTCTGTTTTGATCGTAGGTTTTTCCGTTTATTACCTGGGGAATATCAAAGCTATCAGTTTTATTATTATCCTGTTTGAGATTGGTCATTACGCCGTGATTCAATGCATTGCCCGGGATATAATTTTCGACCTTTTTGGTTTTATCACCCTGATCACGCTGGCTTTTGTGGTGGTAGCGGCGTATAAATATATCAATATGATCATCGAAAACGCCCGATTGAAGCAGGAAGCGGTCACCGATGGGCTTACCGGGCTGTATATTTTCAGGTATTTTGAACTTAAGCTTAAGTTTGAAATGAGGAACGCGCTGAAGTCGAAGGAAGCTTTATCTTTAGTGATTTTCGATATCGATGATTTTAAGAAGTTGAACGAGGTCCTGGGGCATGAGGGAGGCAATTCGGTTTTGAAGCAAGTTTCAGGCATAATGAAGAGTAATATCCGCGGTTTTTCCGGTGATACCCTTTGCCGTTTCGGGGGGGAGGAATTTGTGCTGATCCTGCCTAAAACCGTGAGGGGGGATGCGTATAAATGCGCCGAAAAAATAAGAAAGGCTGTCGCGGCTTCCACTCTTACCGATGCCCAGCTTAATCCGGTAAGTTTAACCATCAGCGCGGGCGTAGCGTCATTCTCCAGCGGCATGGCAGATATCCCGAATGAATTGGTCAAGATCGCCGACAAGGCTTTATATCAGGCTAAGGCCCAGGGAAAGAACCAGGTGGTTATATATAAAGAAAGCCTTGCCAGCGTCTGATTTTATTGATAAAATAATTTTTATGGAAAAGATAATTATATTCGATACTACTCTTCGCGACGGGGAACAGGCGCCGGGGGCTTCTTTGAATCATAAGGAGAAGATGGAGATTGCCCAGGCATTGGCGGATCTGGGCGTGGATATCATTGAAGCGGGATTCCCTATTTCTTCGCCCGGTGATTTCGCCGCAGTTGCGGCTGTTGCTAAAGCTATCAAAGGCCCTGTTATTGCGGGGCTAGCCCGGGCGATCAAGGCGGACATCGATGCCTGCCGGGACGCGCTCAAGAACGCCAAGCATCCGCGGATCCACGTTTTCCTGGCGACTTCCAAGATCCATATGCAGTATAAGTTCAAGAAAGCGGAGGACGAAATTCTCAAGCTTGCGGTAGAACACGTAAGATACGCCAGGAATTTCTGCGGTGATGTCGAGTTCTCTCCGGAAGACGCTTCCCGCACCGAGAAAAAGTTCCTTTATAAAGTGGTCGAAGCAGTGATCGCTGCCGGAGCGACGACGGTGAACATCCCGGATACTGTCGGCTACAGCGAACCCGAAGAGTTCGGGAACTTGATCCGTTCGATCAAAGAGAATGTCCCTAATATAAATAAAGCGGTTATTTCCGTGCATTGCCATAATGACCTGGGTTTGTCGGTAGCGAATTCCCTGGCCGCGATTAAAAACGGAGCCCGTCAGGTCGAATGCACCATTAATGGCCTGGGCGAGCGGGCGGGAAATGCCGCGTTGGAAGAGATCGTCATGGGCATCAACACCCGAAGGGATATTTTTGGCAATGTGCAAACCAATATCCGCAGTAAGCATATTTATCAGGTTTCCCGCCTGGTCAGCAGTCTGACCGGTTTTGTCATCGCTCCTAACAAAGCGATAGTAGGCGGAAATGCTTTTCGCCACGAATCCGGGATCCACCAGGACGGAGTGCTCAAAGAGCGGACCACTTACGAGATCATTGATCCTGCTGATGTGGGCGTTACCGGCGAAAATCTGGTCCTGGGCAAACATTCCGGACGGCACGCTTTCAGCCAGCGGCTTAAATCTCTGGGGTTTACCCTGAGCGACGAGCGCCTGGAAAAAGCTTTTGAGCGTTTCAAGGAACTGGCGGATAAAAAGAAGAATATCTACGATGACGATCTCAGGACCATAGTCGAAGATGAGATCAAAGTGATCAATCCTGTCTGGCAGCTGGTGACTTTTAAAGTCAGTTCCGGCACAGGGATCAAGCCGCAAGCCGAGATAAAGTTAAAAAATAAAGGCAAGTTTTTTACCGGAGCCTCCAGCGGAGACGGACCGGCGGACGCCTGTTTCAAGGCTATAGATAAAGTGATCAACGCCAAAGCCAAGCTTGAGGATTTTCGGCTGGAGGCGGTCACTTCCGGCAGGGACGCGCTGGGAAAAGCCAGTTTAAAACTCAAAGTCAAAGACGTGGTCAAAACCGGAAACGGTTCCAGCACCGATATTATTGAAGCCGCGATCAAGGCATATCTGGACGCCATAAATAAAATCGTATCAAATGAACTCGTCTAAGAAAACTTACGGTTTGATCGGCTATCCCCTCGGCCACAGCCTTTCTCCTAAGATGCACAACGCCGCGTTCAAAGCTCTGGCTATGGATGCCGAGTATAAACTTTTCCCTTTAGCTCCGCAGTACTTCGATGATTATCTCGCCCGTCTGGATAATAGCGGTATTTCCGGCCTGAATGTCACTGTCCCCTACAAAGAAAAGGTCATGGATTTTGTCGAGCTTGGCCAGGATTTTTTGTATCTTAGACAAGTCAAGGCAGTCAATACCATGAATTTTTGCGATGGGATATGGTGGGGATACAATACCGATATTCTGGGTTTCAGCCGGCATCTTAAGGAAAATTTCAAGCCGGCGATGAAAAAAACCGCTATTCTGGGAGCCGGAGGGGCGGCGCGGGCGGTGGCCTACGTCTTGGCCCAAGAAAAGGCCAGCGAGATAGTTGTATTTGATATAGATAACGCCAAATCAAAATCCATCGTGGAGATGGTTAAAAGCCTGTTCCCTCAGACCAGGATCTTCGCGGTTGAGAGCGTCGAAAAATTAAAGATAAGCCGCAAGGACCTTTTGGTCAACGCCACGCCGATCGGGCTAAAGAGCACAGATCCGCTCATTGTCGAAGAGGCCATGCTGCATAAGGATCTTTTTGTTTATGATCTGGTCTATAACCCCGCTCAAACCAAACTTCTGGCTTTGGCTGAGAAAGTCGGAGCCAGAAATTCTAATGGGCTGGGTATGCTTTTATATCAGGGAGTATTGTCTTTTGAGATCTGGACCGGCAAGAAAGCTCCGGAAGAGATCATGCGCAAGGCTTTGCTGAATAAAATCATTAAAGAAAGGCTGTGATGATCGAAAAAATTTTTATTTTTATCTTCGGTTCCATAGTGGGAAGTTTTCTGAATGTCTGCATTCACCGCCTGCCGCTTGAGCAGTCAGTAGTTTTTCCGCGTTCGCATTGCCCGAAATGCAAAAAGCTTATCCCCTGGTTTGATAATATTCCTTTTATCAGTTATATCTTTTTGCTGGGCCATTGCCGTTTCTGCCGGCAGAAGATATCCCTGCGCTATTTTCTGGTTGAGCTTTTGACCGCGGGGATGTTCCTTTTTTTCTACCTGCACTTCGGGTTCAGTTTTAAATTTTTCCTCTATGTGATTTTTACCTGCGGTTTGATCGTTGCTACATTCGTGGACTTCAGCCACCGCATTATTCCCGACGAGATCTCTATCGGAGGCATGTGCGCGGGGTTTTTGATCAACGGGCTAAGAGGTTTAAGCTTCAATCCTTTTGCTTACAATTACCATCCGCTGGCGGATTCTTTTATAGGGATAATAATCGGCGGAGGGATAATCTACGCCACAGGTTATCTATTTGACCTTTTTTATTTTAAGCTTTTAAAACATCCGCCGATCCAGGGAGAGACTGAATCCATGGGCGGAGGGGACGTCAAACTTCTGGCTATGATCGGCGCGTTTTTGGGCTGGAAAGCCGCGCTGATCACTTTTTTTGTAGCTCCTTTTTTTGGAATGGCCGTAGGTTTGTTCAACCTTGTGGTAAAAAAAGACCATCTCATCCCTTATGGCCCGTTTTTATCCCTGGCCGCGCTGATGTCTATTTTCTGGCAGCAAAAGATCATGCATATCCTTTTTCTCCAATAAATAACCAAAAATCACCGCGCAGGTGATTAAAACCTGGTACAACCGCGTAGGTTGTATTGGTTGAGGATGATATGGCAGTACTGGAAGGGTTAGAATTTTACATTTCTAAAAGGATTGGACGGGCGATCATGGATTACCAGATGATCGCTGACGGAGACAAAGTGGCTGTGGCGGTATCGGGGGGAAAAGACAGCCTGGCGCTTTTGAAGATCCTTATGGACAGGCAGAAGTTCGTCCCTATCAAATACGATCTTCTGGCCTTGCACGTCGATTTAGGCTATCCCCGCTCATTCTCGAGCCAGCTGGAAAAATATTTCAAAAAAATCAAAGTCAAATACCGCATCGTCAAGAGCGATGAGCTGAAAAAAACCAAAAAGAAAGATATCAATTGTTTCTGGTGTTCCTGGAACAGGAGAAAAAACCTTTTTTTGACCGCGGACAAGCTCGGGTTCAATAAGATCGCCCTGGGCCACCATAAAGACGATATTGTCGAGACCATACTGCTCAACCTTTTTTTTCAGGGGGAGATCTCGGCGATGAAGCCCAAGCAGGAGTTGTTCAAGGGCAAGATCGTTTTGATCCGTCCGCTGGCTTACGTGGAAGAATCGATGATCAAGAAGTTCGCTCAAAAAGAGAAATTGCCGCACGAAACCTGCATCTGCCCTAATTCAGCGATCTCTCACCGCGCTAAGATGGGAAAGATCATAAAGGCCCTGGAAAAGTCCTGCCCGGAAGTAAAGACTAATATTTTTAAAAGCCTGCAGAAATCCAGGATAAAGCAGGATTATCTGCTTTAATAATCGCTGGTCAAGTGGTATAATGAAAAAATCACAAGGTCACTGTTCACAAAGTCACTCGTAATAAGTTTTAAAATGGAGCATATATTATGATTTGGGTATTTGTTGGGCTTTTTTTACTGCTTTCTGTAGGGATCATCG
>Ga0315275_10007495_pt1 | contig 10545 bp, 9 predicted proteins | sample YL17G03_0_MG_FD_205557 | JGI IMG/M metagenome (GOLD analysis project Ga0315275, IMG submission 205557) | Sediment microbial communities from Yellowstone Lake, YNP, Wyoming, USA - YL17G03_0 | ecosystem: Environmental > Aquatic > Freshwater > Lake > Sediment | place: USA: Wyoming | collected...
CTTTTCGATGTCGGTCATCGGCCCACCTCGCTGCCGAGCAGTCCCCGTGGCACTGCGCCCTGTCCTGACCGGCCCCCGGCGGGCGCAATGTAGCACGCCGGAGGGCCCGCCGCTCGGCCCACGGACGTGGTCGCTAGGAGTCCGTTCCCGACTCGGTCTCGCCCCTCTCTCGGATCTGGGTGTCGTGCCGTGCGAAGCGCTCGAGGCACGGCCGGCAGTAGAACACGCCCTCAGCGGAGCCGTCGGGCAGGAGGTCGGTCACGGAACCGCAGTACTCGCAGCCCGTCCCGGCGGTGCCGTTGGGGGCTTCTTTCGACCCGCCCCGCTTCTCGAAACGGCGCAGGCAGTCAGGCTTGAGCTTCTGGCGTGGGAAGGCCAGCCGCTCGTAGTCGACGCCTTGGGCGAAGGCGAGCAACTGGGCGTAGTACACCGGCGGCGTGCGGAGATCCTCGGCGAACTGCAGGCTGGCGTCGAGTTGGCCGAAGTCGAACCGCGTGAAGCAGGTCGGGCAGACGAGACAGAGGAGATCGGCCGCCGACTGGTGGACCGATTCCAGCAGGGCGTGCATCATGCGCGAGGGGACCTCAGGGCTCTGGCACGCCTTTCCGCAGCACAGCGCCCAGTTCTGGTGCCGCACCGGGGTCGCGCCAAGCGCCGAGACCAGGCCCTCCAGGACGGACGGGTTGTCGGGATCGTCCACCGCCATCGTCGCGCTCGGCTTGAGCAGGTGACAGCCGTAGTGCACGGCCACCTTGAGCCCTTCGAGCGGGCGCACCACCGACGCGCGGATCGCGTCGTACCCGACGTCGTCCCGCAGCACCGTGGCGAGGTGGCGCACCCTGGCGGTGCCGCGGTACTCCCGGCCGACGCGCGCGAGGCGCTCGTTGACCAGGGCGCGGAGCGTCGTGTCCTGCAGCAGGTGGCGTGCCTCGGCCAGCGTCGCCGTGCAGCCGGAACAGTTGGTGAGGACGTCGAGCTCGAGGTCCTCCGCCAAGCACAGGTTGCGCGCCGCGATCGTCAGCCACGACACCTTGTCCTTCGCCTTGAAGTAGATCGGGTCGGGACAGCACGAGGCACCCTGGAGGTCGAGGATCTCCACGCCGAGCTTCTCCAGGGTCCCGCGGATGGCGAACTCCATGGCCGGGAAGCGGGTCGGGATCAGGCAGCCCGGGAAGAACGCGAAGCGCTTCGTGCCCGGGGTGGTGGGGTGCGCGGTGTGGCGCACACCCCGCACCGTCGGCCGGCTGCCGCCGTTCGTGTCGAGCAGGGCGCGGATCTCCTCCATCGGGACCGGCTCCAGCGAGGGGAGCCCGAACTCGGCCCGCTGGCGTTCCGCGACCTTGCCCGCGGGCGCCGTGCGACCGGTCTCCTCGAAGGTGGCGACGACCCGCGCGACGGTGTCGGGCACGATGCCGCGATCCGCCAGCATGTTCTTGAGGGCGATGATCACCTCGACGGGCTTCACGTCCTGGGGACACCGCTCGTAGCAGTTGTAGCAGTTCGTACACTCCCACAGCGGCAAGGCCTCGGAGAGCAGTTCGCTCTCGAGCCCGTAGAGCGCCTTCAGCATGATCTCCCGAGGATTGAATCCCTCGCCATGCGTGGCCGCGGGGCAGTCGCCGACACAGGCTCCGCACTGGTAGCAGTAGTTGGAGAGGGCCCCTTCGAGCTTCAGGGCGAGGGCCTGCCGGAAGCGGAAGCTGACCGGCGCGATGTCGGACGAATGCGATTCGTGGATCATGGCACGCGCTCCTGGTGCGGCGTCCTCGGTGCCTTGAGATGCCGGATGCTGTTGGAGCGGCACTTCGGGCAGGTCCGCTCCCGATCCTCGCCCTTCTCCACGGATTCCCGAAAGACCTCGCCGCACATCATGCAGCGGAACGACTCCACGGTCGCGTCCATCGACCACCCTCCTCGCGGCTAGCTCGCGCCGGCGACCGCGGCCGTTTCCGCCGCCGCCTTCTTCTTCGTCTTCGGTTTGAGCGCCGTGCGCGCGTGCGCGATCTCTTCGAGGGTCACCGTCGCGCGCAACTCCTCCATCCGGCGCATGACGCGGGCGAACTTCTGGCCCTCGGCCGCGCTGATCCACTCCAGTTGCAGCCGCTCGGGCCGCACCCCCGCCTTCTCGAGCCGGTCCCACAGGCGCTGGATGCGTTTCACGGTCTGGCGGTTCGCGTTGATGTAGTGGCAGTCCGCATAGTGGCATCCGGAGACCAGCACGACGGGTGCGCCGCAGCGGAACGCCTCGACCACCATCTCCTCCGAGACGCGCGCCGAGCACATCGTCCGCATGACGCGGTTGGTCGCGGGGTAGGCGAGGCGCGAGATGCCGGCCATGTCGCCGCCGGCGTAGGAGCACCAGTTGCAGGCGAAGACGGGGACCTTCTCCTGCGGGTCCTCCGCGAGAACCGCGCGCACCTGGGCGAAGAGCTGCTCGTCGGTGAAGTGCCGCATCGAGATGGCGCCGTACTGGCAGCTGGCGGAGCAGGACCCGCACCCCATGCACATCGCCTCGGTCACCACCGCCAGCTCGCCCTTGTGCCAGGTGATGGCGCTGAACGGGCACACCGGGGCGCACTGGCCGCACTTGGTGCACGCCGCGTCGTCGATGCGGCTGGTGAGCGCCTCGATCTGGATGTGGCCGGCGTTCAGCATGGCCCCGGCGCGCGACGCCGCCGCGCCTGCTTGGCAGACGGAGTCCTTGATGTCCTTGGGCGATTCACAGAAGCCGGCGAAGTACACGCCGCGCGTCGGCGCGTCCACGGGCTTGAGCTTCGGGTGGGACTCGAGGAAGAAGCCCTCCGAGGTCTTGGAGAGCGTGAGGAGGCCGCTGATCTTGGCCATGTCCTTGGGCGGCTGCACGCCGACCGAGAGGACCACCAGGTCCAACTCGTGCCGCTCGAGGGTCCCGGCGGTCGTGTTCTCGACGGTGACGACGAGGTTGCGCGTGACGGAGTCCTCCTCGATCTCTCCGGGGAGCCCCCGCACGTAGCGCGTGCCCGCCTCCTTGGACCGTTGGAACATCTCCTCGAACGACTTCCCGAAGGCCCGGATGTCCTGGTAGAAGACCAGGTTCTCGACGCCGGGGTAGTGGTCGGCGAGCAGCAGCGTGTCCTTCACGGTGTTCATGCAGCAGATGTTCGAGCAGTAGGGGCGCCCGATGGCCGGGTTGCGCGAGCCGACGCACTGGATGAAGCCGATCCGCTGCGGCTGCCGCTGGTCGCTCGGGCGGACGAAGTGCCCGGCCGTCGGCCCGCCGGCGCAGATCAGGCGCTCGAACTCCATCGAGGTGATGACGTTCTCGAAGCGCGTGTACCCGTACTCGTCGAGCGGCGCCGGGTCGTACACGTCGAGGCCGATGGCCACGATGACCGCCCCGACCTCGCGGGTGATCAACTCGTCGCGGTCGTCCAGGTCGATCGCCTGCTTGTCGCAGACGTCGGCGCACTTGCCGCAGGCGATGGGGTTGTTCCCGAGGCAGTCGTCCATGTTGAGGATGTACGAACAGGGGACCGCCTGCGGGAACGGGATGGACACGGCCTTCCGGGACGAGAGGCCCATCTGGTACTCGTCGGGCACGACGACCGGGCAGACCTTCGCGCACTCACCGCACGCGTTGCACAGCTTGGGATCGACGTAGCGGGCCTTCTTCCGGATCGTGACGGTGAAGTTGCCCACGAAGCCGGAGACGTCTTCGACTTCGCTGAAGGTGTGGAGCTCGATGTTGGGATGCCGACCGGCATCGATGGCCTTAGGGCCGAGGATTCATATGCTGCAGTCCATGGTGGGATAGGTCTTGTCGAGCTGGGACATGATGCCGCCGATGGACGCCTGCTTCTCGACCAGGATCGCTCGGTGCCCGGCGTGGGCGATCTCGAGCGCGGCCTCGATCCCGGTCACGCCGCCGCCGATCACCAGGACGGACCGCGTGACGGGGACCGTCATCTCCTCCTGCGGCTGCAGCCACCGCGCCCGCGCGACGGCGCTCGCGACGAGGTCCTTCGCTTTGCGCGTGGCGCCGTCCCGGTCCCCGGGGTGCACCCAGGAGCACTGCTCCCGGAGGTTGGCCATCTCCATCAGGTACGGGTTGAGGCCCGCTTCCAGGACGCACTGCCGGAACGTCGGCTCGTGCTGCCGGGGCGTGCAGGAGGCGACCACCACCCGGTTCAGGTGGTGCTGGCGGATCGCCGCCCGGATCTCCTGCTGCCCGGGCTCGGCGCAGGTGTACCGATTCTGGACCGCGCACGCCACGTCCGGCAGGCCGGCGGCGTACGCGGTCACCGCAGCGGTGTCCACCGTGCCCGCGATGTTGCTGCCGCAATCGCAGACGAAGACGCCGATGCGCAGGTCGTCTTGGGTCGGTTGGTCGATCATCGCAGAGGTCCCCTCACGTTCGATTGGCTACGCCAGCGCGTCCGCGACCAGTTCGGCCACGTCACGCATCTCGATGGTGATCTCGCCAGCCAGGCTCGGGTCCTTCATCGCGCACTGGAAGTGAATCCGGCACTTCGGACACGCGGTCACCAGCACCTCGGCCCCCGTGGCCCGCGCCTCGCGGAGCCGCTCGACCTGGATCCGCTTCACGTAGCGGTCGCAGTGCGACCACGTCCCTCCCGCGCAGCACATGGCGGTCGGGCCGGATCGCCTCATCTCGGCCACCTCGATCCCCGGCAGTGCCTCGAGGACCGCGCGCGGCGGGTCGTACACTCCGAGGTGCCGGCCCAGCCGGCAGGGGTCCTGATACGTCACGCGTTTCGCCCCGTCCGCCTTGAACGTCAACTCCGGCAGGCGTTCCGCCAGGTACTCCGAAAGGTGCAGCATCCGCGGCGGTCTGGGCCCCCAGAACGGCGCGTAGTCCACCTTCCATGTCCGCAGACACTCGGCGCACGAGGTCACCAGGGTCTCCGCGCCGCTCTCGGCCACCAGGGCCGCGTTGTGCTTCGCGAGCAGCTCGAAGCTCCGGCGGTCCCCGTTCCAGAGCAGATCGTGCCCGCAGCACCGCTCCGCCGGGGAAACGACCGGGGCGACGCCCAGTCGGTTCATCAGCCGGATGGCCGCCCGCGTCCCCTCCAGCGTCCGCATCTCGTACTCGGGGAAGAAGGCGTCGAAGTACATCGTGCAGCCGGTCCAGTAGAACACCGTGCCCTTGGCCGACTCGGTCCGTAGGTCGCCGCCCAGCCAGGCGAGGCGGTCCTGCTGGGTTCCGCCCGCCGCCATCATCCGCATCACCGATTGCAGCGCGCCGCCGTGCGGGCAGTCGGGCTCGACGCCGTCGGCGTACGCCAGCGTGCGCAGCTCCCGGACCAGATCGGTGTAGGCCACGCCCGTCGGGCAGCGCAGCTCGCACAGCGAGCAGGTCAGGCACTTGAAGAGCTCGAACGCGCCGAGCACCTGATCGCGCTGGCCGCCGTTCGACGCCAGCACCTGACGCCTCGGGCTGTAGGCGCCGCCGATGCGGGCGACCGGACAGGCGGCGGTGCACTTGCCGCAGTCGTAGCAGGCCCAGGTCCGGGCCTGCTTGGCGGCGCGGGCGAGATCAGGCATCGGCGGTGGCTCCACGGCGCGTCATGGGGCGCGCTTCGCGTGCTTGAGCGGACTGGGCCCCAGGCTGCGGACCTGCTCGGTGAACTCGTTGATGACCTGCGCGAACCGGTTGCCCTCGGCGGCGCTGATCCACTCCAGCCGCAGTCGACCGTCCTCCAACCCCAGCAGCGACACGATGCGCTTGGTCTTCTCGAACTGCTCGAGGGCGCGCTCGTTGCCGAACGCGTAGTGGCAGTCCCCGAGGTGGCAGCCCGACACCAGCACCCCGTCCGCCCCCTTCTCGAAGGCGCGCAGGACGAAGCCCGGCTCGATACGCCCCGAGCACATCACCCGGATCACGCGGAAGTGAGGTTGCTGCTGGATGCGGGAGACCCCGGCGGTGTCGGCACCCGCATACGAGCACCAGTTGCAGGCGAAGACGATCAGCCGCGGCTGCCACGGCGTCGCCACCGCGCCGTCGCCGGGTCGCCCCGTCTCCGTCACCGCGACCGTCATTGGGCCAGCGCCTCTTCCAGGCCGGCATCGATCATCGCGTGCACCTGGTCGGCGGTGTAGTGCCGGGCGGTGATGGCCGCCGAGGGACACCAACTCGCGCAGGTGCCGCATCCCTTGCACAGCGCCGCGTTGATGCGGGCGGCGAAGGCGCCGGGCTCGGTCTCGACCAGTTGCGGCGCGTGGAACTTGCAGAGCTCGACGCACTGGCCGCAGCCGCGGCAGCGCACTTCGTCCACCACCGAGACGGCGGCTTCCTGGACCGCGGTGTCGAACGCGAGGAAGACGGAGGCCTTCGCCGCCGCCGCCGAGGCTTGCGCGACCGAGTCCACGATGTCCTTGGGGCCGTGGACCGTCCCCGCGAGGAGCACCCCCTCGATGGCGGTCTCGACCGGCGCCAGCTCCGGATGGCGCTCGAGGAAGAAGCCGTCCGACCCCAGGCTCGCCTTGAGCAGGTCGTGGAAGACCGCCGTCTCCGGCTGCCGGGGACGCATCCCCACGCTCAGCACGACGAGGTCGGCCGGCACCTCCACCGTCCGTCCCAGGAGATCGTCGTGGCAGCGCACGGCCCGGGCGCGCTCCTCGCCCAGCACCTGCGGCTTCTGGCCGGGAGGAACGCGCACGAACAGCACACCCTGGCCCCGCGCCTCCCGATACATCTCTTCCGCGCCGGTCGAAATGGTCCGGATGTCCCGGTAGAACACGGTGACGTCCAGCCCCTGGCGGCGCAGCAGCAGTGCCTGCTTGATGGCGGTGGGGCAACAGTAGCGGGAGCAGCCAGTGTAGCCGGTCGGTTCCCGCGAGCCGACGCACAGGATGAACGCCGCGCTTGCCGGGCGGTGCGGGCCCACGGTGGGGCCGCGCGCGTCCGCGTGGAACGCCTGCTCCAGTTCCAGGCTGGTGATGACCCCGGGCAGCGAGGCGTAGCCGTATTCCCCCTGCGGGTCGTACAGGTCGGCGCCGAACGCCAGGACGATCACGCCGACCGGCACCGTCTCCCGGGTGCTCCCCCGGAGTCCGACCTCGAAGTTGCCTACGAACCCGCTGATAGCCTCGACCTCGGTCCCAAGGAGGACGCGGGCCCCGCTCCGCTCGAGCCGCGCGATCTTGACGGCGAGCACGCCCGCGGTCTCACGGAAGTTCGGGTAGAGCAGGTGGACGTTCGGCGCCGCGAGCCGGCCGCCGAGGTGGTCCGCCTTCTCGACCAGCGTGACCGGGAATCCCTGCTCCGCCAGATCGGTCGCCGTCTGGATTCCCGCGACGCCGCCGCCGACCACCAGCGCCGCCCGTGTCATCTGCACCCGGCCCTCGTAGAGCGGCTCCAGCCGGCGGGCGCGCGCCACGCTCATCCGGACCAGGTCGTGCGCCTTCGCCTGCGCCTCCGCCCGTTGCCCGCTGTGCACCCAGGAGCACTGGTCCCGGATGTTCACCATGTCGAGCAGATATGGGTTGAAGCCGATGCGGGCGCAGGTTCCGCGGAAGATCGGCTCGTGCGTGCGCGGGGTGCACGACGCGACCACCACGCGGTTCAGGTCGTGCGCGCGGATCATCGCGACCAGTTCGTCCTGGCCCGCGGACGAGCAGGCGAAGAGATGCGTCTGCGCGGCCACCACGCCCCGGAGCGTCTTGGCGTAGCTGGCCAGGCCCTCGACGTCGATGACGCCGGCGATGTTCGAACCGCAGTGGCACACCATGACGCCGACGCGCGGCGCGCCGGACAGGTCGAGCGGCTCGGGCACCGTCGCGTTGTCCTCCACGCGCTCGCCGGCCAGGAAGTACGCGGCCCGCGCCGCGGCGGCGGAGGCCTGGGCGACGCTGTCCGGGATGACCTGCGGCCCCACGGCGCTCCCGCAGACGTAGATCCCCTCGCGGTTGGTCTCCACCGCCGAGATCGCCGGGTCCTTCCGGGCGATGAAGCCGTACCGGTCGGTCTCGACGCCGAGCAGCTGGGCCAGCTGCATTGCGCGGTCGCTCGGTGCGGCGGCCACCGACAGCACGACGAGGTCGGCCGGCAGGCGGCGGGGCTTGCGCGCGAGGGTATCCTCAACGAAGACCTCGAGGGTGCGCTGGTCCGGCAGGAGGTCGATCTTGGCCGGGCGACCCCGGATGTACGTCGCGCTGTGCTCGTCCCTGGACCGCTGCACGAAGTCGTCGAAGCCCCGGCCGAACGCCCGGATGTCGGTGTAGAGGATCGTGACCTCTTCGATCCCCGGGTCGTGCTGCCGTACCAGCAGGGAGTCCTTCACGGCGTTCATGCAGCAGAACCGGCTGCAGTAGTCGCGCCCGCCCTCGCCGCGGGCGCCGACGCACTGGACGAACACGATCCGCTTTGGCGTGGTGCGGTCCGAGGGCCGGATCACGTGACCGTCGGTGGGTCCCGAGGCGTTGAGCATCCGTTCCAACTCGAGACTCGTGATCACGTCGGGCCAGCGGCCGTAGCCGTAGCGGCCGAGCTTGCGGGCGTCGAACTCCCGGAAGCCGACGGCGAGCAGGATCGCGCCGGCCTCCCGCTCGATCTCCTCCGCCTGCATCGCCAGATCGACGGCGCCCACGTCGCAGGCCTTCACGCACAGGGCGCACTTGAGCCGGCAGGCGGTGTCGTCGATCACGTAGGCCGCCGGGACCGACTGCGGGAAGGGCCGGTAGATGGCCCGGCGCGGCTTCAGCGTGGTGTCGAAGTCCTTGCGCTTGACCGCCAGCGGGCACACGTCGGCGCAGCGCCCGCACGCCACGCAGAGATCCTCGCGGACGTAGCGCGGGTGCTTCCGGATCCGGACGCGAAAATCCCCGGCCGCGCCGTCGCAGCCGACGACTTCCGCATTGGTGACGACCTCGATCAGAGGATGCCGACCGGCATCCATGGCCTTAGGGCCGAGGATTCAGATCGAGCAGTCCATGGTGGGGAAGGTCTTGTCGAGTTGGGCCATCCGGCCCCCCAGCGACGGCGACTTCTCCACCAGCGTCACCCGGATGCGTGCGTTCGCGAGATCCAGCGCGGCCTGGATGCCGGCGATACCCCCGCCGACGACCACCGCGCGCTTGCCTCTGGCTTCCATCGTCGCGCCCAACGTCCCCCCGGTGTGGGTGGTCACGCGTGCACCGCACTCTCCTGCCGTTCCACCGGCGCCCCAGCGCCGTACTGTTCCTCGAAAAACGCCCAGCCGGCGTCGAAGGCCTTGAGGTTCAGGGCCTCGGTGCCGGCCGGCACGGACGCCTCGACCGCGTGCCGCATCTGCTCCCGCGGGACGATGCGGATCACGGCCGCGACGAACCCCAGCATGACGATGTTCTGGACGACGCGGCGCCCCAGGGACTCCGCGATCGCGGTGGACGGGATCGCGAAGACCCGCTGCCCGGGCTTGGGCGCCGGGTGCACGAGGTCCCGCTCGTGGATCAGGATCCCGTCCGCGGTGAGCTGGTCGGCGTACGTCTCGTAGCCCTCGGACGACATCGCCACGAGGGTCTCGGCCCGCTTGATGTAGGGGTAGAGCACTTCGCGGTCCGACACGACGAGGGTGGCGCTGCACGCCGAGCCCCGAGCCTCGGGCCCGAAGCTCTGGATCATGCTTGCGTGCCGGCCCGCCTCCACCGCGCAGGCGCGCCCGATGATGTAGGCCGAGAGCACGACGCCCTGGCCGCCAAAGCCGGTGATGCGGATCTCGGTGCTAGCCACGGAGCCACCCTCCGTCCGCGGCCATCGGCACGTACTTCTCGCCGAGGGTCGCCCGGTAGTGGGCGTGCATCATGTCGAGGAAGGTGGGCCGGTCCTGGTCCACGAACTTCCCGCAGACGATCCGCTCCTGAAAGGCGATGTCCACGTCGCGCGTGTCCGCGCCGTGGCGGACCTCCGCGCTGTCGTGGTAGAAGCGCATCAGGTCGAGACCGCTGCCCAGCTTGTTGAGCCGCGCGTAGAGGGTCGGACACGGCGCGATGACCTCGACGAACCGGAAGCCCCGCCGCGTGATCGCCTCGCCCATCGTCTTGGTGAGCTGCCGCAGGTGGAGGGCGGTCCACCGCGCCACGTAGCTGGCCCCGCAGCTCGCCGCCAGGTGCGCCAGGTTGAAGGGGCGCTCGAAGTTGCCGAAGGGCATCGTCGCGGACTTCGCCGAGATCGGCGTGGTGGGGGCGTTCTGCCCGCCGGTCATCCCGTAGATGAAGTTGTTGACCAGGATGATCAGCAGGTCCATGTTGCGCCGCGCGGCGTGGATGAAGTGGTTCCCGCCGATCCCCACCAGGTCGCCGTCGCCCGAGAACACCGTCACCAGCAGCTCCGGCCGCGCGAGCTTGAGTCCCGTCGCGAACGGGATCGCCCGGCCGTGGGTGGTGTGGAACCCGTCGAGGCGCATGTACCCGGCCGTCCGGCCCGTGCACCCGATGCCGGAGACGAGCGCCAGCTTGTCGAGGTCGACCTTCGTCTCCTCGAGCGCCGTGGCGAAGCACTTGACCACCGTGCCGATCCCGCACTCCGGGCACCAGATGTGGGGCATCCGGTCCATCCGGAGGAACGGC